>Ga0208019_1001811_pt1 | contig 11122 bp, 15 predicted proteins | sample CB_VirMetaG_5_FD_184540 | JGI IMG/M metagenome (GOLD analysis project Ga0208019, IMG submission 184540) | Freshwater to marine saline gradient viral communities from Chesapeake Bay - CB_1508_1D Viral MetaG (SPAdes) (version 4) | ecosystem: Environmental > Aquatic > Marine > Coastal | place: USA... | reverse complement strand
ATCTATTTGTCTGCTATGTTGTCTGGTTATACAACTCAAGCAATTAACGTAATTTCTGGTGCATTAAATCTATTCGCAAGCACACCTTCTTTAGTTTTCTCTGAGGCAATTAAGAACGGCTTTGCGAATCCATTTAAAAATCCATTAGATTTAGCATGGTTAGGGTTGTCAAGTTTAGTTGCTTTATGGAATGGTGTTATGCCTGCATTGAGCCAAGCTAAATTCGCAACTAAGACAGGGATAACAAGCGAGGAGTTTTCTAGTACAGTATTTTCACCTAAAGCTATAGAAACCGCTAGGTTTGGTGATAGGAAAATGAAATATAAAGAAGGTAATCAATTTGCCAACGCAATAGCCTATCTTTATAGAACTCCAGTATTCGGGCATTTGTTTAAAGCAAATAAAGGGATGGGTAGATTGCTTGTAGGGGCTGATGCTTTCTTTAGGGAATTAGCATATCAGCAGAAAACAGAAGTCATGGCTATGGCATTCCAAAAGCAAAAAGGAATGGGTAGGTTTGAAGCATATAGAAAGGCACAAGACATTCTTTATAGAACTCCTGCTAAATTAGAGGCAGCCAAAAAACAAGCTATTAAAGAAGGTGCTACTAAAGAACAATTACCTGTTAGAGTCCGAGAGATCATTAGAGAAAACATACGTGCTGATATAGCTAATAATAACGATCCAGACTATGTTTCAGCAGGAGAAGAATATGGTGGTATAATCTCATTCAATCATAAGCCAAGAAATACATTGATTGGGACTGGAGCTGCTTATATAAATATGGGGTTCAATATGGCAGGTAAAAACAAAAACCCATTTATTCGTGGTTCCGCTTTTGTTTTAAAAGCTATATTTATCCCTTTCGTGAATGTAGTAGCAAATGTATCTGACAGAATGTTAGACTTTGATCCTATGACAAGTTCATCTAGGTTAGCACTATCCAGAAGGTATCAACCAGATTTTAAAGGAAGTGAAGCTGATTATAGACAAAGAGGTGATCTTATTACTGGTGGCTTAGGGCTTATGTTTATTATGGGGCTTGCCATGATGAAGGGTGATGATGATGAACCTATTTTAAGGCTAACCACTACATTAGACAGAGATCCAAATAAAAAGAAAACTGCTATTGGTGCAGGCGAGATGGAATTTTCTTTTGATATAAACATTGGTGGTAAAAGAACTTCTAAATTCTCTTTTAAAGATACTCCTTTTAGTAGAATGATGTTGATGGTTGGTATTATCCAAGAGAAAACATTAAAAGGTGAATCAGTAAATATGGATACCGTAGGTCAATATTTAGTAGAATCTCTTCATATGTGGAGTAGCCAGAACTTTATTCAGAGTGTGATTAGTTTTGCTGATTTAATATCTGTAAAAGATATGGCTGATGCTGAAAAACGATTAAAAAACATAGCAGCACCTATACCTTCTAGGGTTTTACTTCCTGCACAGAATCTATTACTCCAAATCAATCGTGCATGGGATGACGATTTGCCAGAGAATAAGACATTGGCTCAAGCATTTACTAGAAATCTTCCTATTGCTAGAAGTTACACAAAGCCAATGTTAAATGCTTATGGTGAGGTGATTAAAACAACTCCTAGTAGTAGATTTACAAATATGTTCATAGAGGTTGATGATGCGAGTAAATTTATGCACGACAATGGGCTTAAAATTACTGTTCCTAATTTTAATGATTATTCATTTATCCATAAGCAAGGGACAGAAATGGAAATTCTTAAAGAGTTATCTGAGGAAGAAAAGTATGAATTACATAGACGTAGTTCTAAGGAGTATATGGAAAAGTTCTATCCAAGGATAGTAGAGATTGCTCCTAAGTTAAATACAGCAGAGAAAAAGCAAAAGTTTCAAAAGGTAATAAATGACAGAGTAAATAAGTTCAGAAGAAAAGCTCAGAACGAGATGCAAAAAGAGATAAATGAAGGGAAGTCATTTGATTAAGCCTGACTAATCAGGCTTAATGCAATATTTCCATCCTCTTACACCATGTTCAGCTTTAAGAATAAGCTCAGACTCATGTAAGTGATCTAAGTATTGATCTAGGGTCTTTGCTCTCATCTTTAAGCCATTGAGAATGTCACTCTTGATAACGCCTTCTCCTCTGTCTTTCTTCTCGATGTAGCTCATGACCTTGTTTGCATTAGTGATAAACTCGTCACTATCTAATTTATATCTGGAAATCTCTACACACTCGTAGGTATTATACTTAACAACCGCACAAGCCCACTTAGCAGCGTCTATGTCAATAACTTCCTTCTCGTCTGCAATAGTCGCTATTATGCACATTCTAAGGCATATTTCGTAGGTTTTACCAAGCAAAGACTTTGTAGCACCTTCTGGCTCATTGACTTTGTCTGCATGAATCTCAAGCTGAGTCTTTCTTAAAAACTTAGCTGCTTCTGGAGTTACTTGTAATTCCTTTGCACCTACTTCCTGTTTAAGAAGTCCTTCTGCTCCTTCTGCTACATGAGAACGAGAAGCAAACTCAGCTATCTTGGCACATAGTTCATTACTAGGTTTATCAAAGCAAGGCAACTCAACTGGTTCAGGCTCATCCTCATTAATCCAGAGTAACATACGTGCCATGTATCCAGAGTCAGCATCCTTACCTCTCAAAGCACCAAACAATACTTGTGGTGTAGTTGTTCCATGAATTACACAATGAGGCTCTCTAATACACTCTAAGCTGTCCTCTTCCTTCGCATAGTCCTTACCTTGGTAAGTGCTATTAGCAGAGGAAAATAATGTCATTAGAGTGGGTTCAATGAGCTTTAAAGAACTACTCGCATTCTTTGAGTTCTGAGCATCTATCATGTGTGCCACTTCATCCCACATAAACATTGCTCTACCTGTTCTCTTGATTACATTAAGCAAAGCTCTATCTGAAGTGACTTGTTCACCTGCTAGTTCTCTTTGGAGTTCAGCACCGTAGATAATGTCTTTCATGACATCTCGACCTATGTTCTTCCCTGCTGATGTATTCCCTACAATGACATTGAATAGATTGCTTCTCTGTCCTCTGAACTTATATTTCTTACCAAGTATAAGAGAGAATAGACTTGTAGCTGCTCCGAGTGCGAACCAAGGCTGAGGAATCGTTGCTCTTTCCTCTATGCAGTCTCTTACTTCTCGCAACCACTTAGGCATTTTCTGTTCAACGATCTTAGGGATCTCTGAAGGAGTGTATTTGAATGCCTTGTTTTGTTGTGCCTTTTTTAACTTATCTACATTTGTCTCATTATAATTGGCAAGCAATGAAGATGCTATCTGACTCCCTAACTGTTGATCTTGAGGGTTTATAGTCCTAACAGGCATTTCATCCCCAATTAACCATCCTCTAGGCTTCATGCAGGTCTTTCTAGCTTCTTCTACCTTCCTCTCAAAGTCTTTCCTTTGTGATGGGCTACCTTTATCCCAAGGTGGTGAACACATAGGGTTGAAGTGATTCCAGAGAATATTAATTGCTTCTTGATCAGATAAGTTGAATCCATTGACGAGTGCAGATGCAGCATAAAGGAGTTGATTATGTCCTCCGTTACCCTGTATAGCAGGCTCACACTCTTTAACATAAAGAATTGCTCTATCCTTAATATCTTGTTTTATCTGAGGTGTAGTAGTGGGTAATGGAGCAGTAGCCCAAGGTGTAAGGGTTTTGTTTTCCTTAAATTCCTTTGGGAGTTCTGCCATATCTAAGTCCCAAGGTGAACGGTTTGGCAGCCATTGATATGTGCCACCATTAGGATGTGTAGACTCTGGAAGTAAAACATAACCATTGGTCAGTCTATCTATACCTGGGCGAAAGCTGGTCTTTCTACTTACTTCTTCACTTGTTTTGAAGTAGTAATGTCTGCCACCTGTAGGAGTAGACGCTGTAATAGTGGTTGGCATATCGAACTCCGTCAGTGACGCATAGCCATTTACTCCTCCATGAGTATCAATGTCTATTACACAGATGCCAGTAAGGTCTAGTCCTATGTTGTAATCTTCCTTACTCCACCATCCTTCTATTATGGATAAGTCATTAGTAGAGTCCTTAAATCCGTTAGGTGTGGCAGGTGCTTTATCTTTTACTTTAATCGGAAATATTTTCCAACCTAGTGCTTGGTATTTCTTTGCGTTCTCAATCATACTCTCTCCAATTCGTTTAAGTCTACGTCTATCCAGACTCCTTTTATGTTTATCTGTAGGACAAGGAATCCATGATCTCCTCTTCTAAATCTTAGCTTATCTTTCATCGTAACTTATAGTTTTGTTAATTAGTTTGTGATCTGTGATCTTGAAGTGTTTTCCTTCTTTCTGCACACAGATTTGTTCGGTTCTGTCTTTAATCATTTGTGGTAAAAACATCTCTTGAAAACAATCATTAATTGTTTTCAATTTCAATTCTCTCTTAATCATCCACTCCTTAGCCTTCGCTCCTGCGTATCCTTCGTGGTCTAAACATACCCACTCACAAAATTGATTGACTCCCGAGATGTAAGTAACTTTTAAGCTATCTGGACTGCCTTCTTTCCTATGCCTTGAAATAGTTACAAGGTTTACAGAATACCAAGTAGGTTCTTGTTGCTTACGGAGTATGGCTTCTTGTGCGGCTTGGATCTCATGTAATCTTTCACGCTCCTTAGCTTCAGCTTGCTCTCTCTGTATCTCTCTTTTTGGAACTTCCCATCCACAGGAAGGACAGACTCTAACTTCTTGAGAGAATACTTCTTCGCATTCTTCGCATACTCTAACTCGTTGTTTTTCATTTGGTGGGTCATCTATACATCCATGTTCTGCTATGTTATTTCCGTAATCCAAAATAAGGCATGACTCCTTAGAAGGGTGCAACCTTAATCCTCTCCCTACTGCTTGTATCCATAAGCCTTTAGATTTGGTTGGTCGCATCATAGCAATACAATCTATGTGCTTTGCATTGAATCCTTCTAAGAACTTATTTACTGATACAAAAAAAGGAAATTCTTGATTTTTAAATTGTGCTATTAACCTATCACACTCTTTGTCTCCTTGGTGAGATGTAACACATCTGGCATCATATCCTCTTATCCTTATCTCTTTGGTTACGTGCTTTGCGTGTGCCACATCAATACAGAATACAATGATTGCCTTTCTCTTCTCCGCTATGCAAATCTTTATCATGTTATCTACAGCAGACTGGACAATGTAATCTTGGTCAATTGCTTCAGATAATGCTTTTAAATTGTAGTCATTTGCAGTCTTTTTAACTTCAGATAGGTCTAATTTAGCAGTCACCTTAGAACGCAATGGACACAAGTATCCTTGTTCAATTAAGTCTCCTACATTAGCTCTGTAGACTATCTTATTCATTATGGAATGCTCGCCACAAATAGATCCACCATTTAAGCGATAAGGGGTAGCAGTAAGACCAATGACTCTAAGGTGCTTATTTATCCTTTTACAACCATCTATGAAGGTCTGGTAGCGTGTTCCTTCCTTTGGACTTAGATACTGAATTTCATCAATTAGAAGTGCATCGAATGTAAACTCATTCCATCTATTTTTTATAGAGTCAATACTGGCAAACATGACCGAACAATGATCTCTTCTATTGAGTTTAGCAGAATATAGTCCTATATCTCCTTCATAAAACTCTCTTAATTCGTCTGCATTTTGCTCAATTAAATAAGTTCTATGTGCCAATACACAGACTCTTATGTGCGGATGCGTTTGTTTCCATCCGTTTATGAGCATAGCAATGACTAAAGACTTCCCACTCCCTGTTGGCAACTCTACGCAAGGATTGCCTTTTTCTGTCTTTAAGTAGTTATTTACTGCATCTACTGCTTCTTTTTGGTATTGACGAGGCTGTAAAATCATCTATATTGATACTGTTAGTGTTTTTTCATTGTTGATTTAAAGGGGTGGTTTCTAGGTTCCACCCCTTTTTCTTTTTTTAAGCTACTTTAAGTGTTAAGCTAGGCTTCTTTTTTGTAGCCGTAACATACTCACTTAACTTATTATATAACTCAGGATCAGACTCTCTAATCTTTTCATACTTAGGTGCGTCTAATTCCGTTTTCATCCTAGTTGGCATTTCGCGCGGAAATCCACTTTCCAGTTTATAACTGTATCCAGTTGTAATTGTGAGCTTCAGTCCGTTGCCACCAGTAATAGTTGTTGAGCCTTTGTCCTTAGTCTCTTGTAGACTGAGGATTTGCTCCTCAATCTTTAAGACTTCATCCTTAGCTTTTTGCAATTTTGTTTTTGCAAAGGCTAACTCAGCTAGTAGTTCATCACTTATGACCATGGTGAAGCTCCTTTCTGTGGTGCTGAAGCTACTGGTGCCTGTGGTGCCATAATTGGTGGTGCAACTGCTTGTGTCGATGGAACTGTGGCAGACTCATAATGCTTAATGACATTGCGAGTTGTATCATCCTTATCAATAGCAACTGTAATCACAACTTGCTTATTCAAGAACTCATTCTCATCTTTAGGCTGAAATATACCTACAGACTTTCCTAATTTAGCAAGTGTTTCCTTACCGATGTCTACTGCCTTTTGTGAAGTAGGGTGAGCAATGTTGATCCAATCAAATACCTTACGGTTCTCTACTGGTTGAAGAGTAGTGAACTCAAGGTTAAGTCCTGCTCCACCTGTTTTAGTTGGTTTCACTTCTGATTTAGTAATCATAGCCAAGTATTTACCTGGTTGAAGTGGCCCATATGATTTTGTTTCGATGTTACGTGCATCGAAGTCGTTTCCTAAGTATTGTCCTAATGACATAGTATTTCCTTTTATTGATTATTTGCTTCTGTGACTGCTTGCTTAAAGCTATCCCAAGTTAAATTTATTTCGTATGGTAATCTGCCATAGACTCCTCTTCCTCCAGATGGATAGGAAGGGCTTTTCTGTGTGTATAAGAATCGCTGACCTTGGCTTACATCAATGGCACGTTTGGTTCCTCCACCGAATCCAGTATCCTCAGTCTTTACAACCTTTTTGGTATTACAGAATCCGATTACATCTGCCCACCTATTTAAGGCAGCAGCAGCCTTCTTATGAATATCAAACTCATACATATCAAAAGACTCTCCGAGTGGGTCGTTGAAGGGTTTGACAGTAACATGGCCAATAAGAATACTTGCCATGTTCTTTTCTGTTCTGAGTGCGTCTAGTGCATTTGTGATAGTCCTCCATCTCCCTAGTGCCTCAACATACCCTTTACCATATCCTCCCATAGCTAATTCTATACTGCTAGGCTTCTTTGGATCTTCCTCACAGATTGCTCTATGGATAATTGGTTCAAGGGTAGATGCTGAGTCAATTACTACTGTCTGGAAGTCATGCTTCTCTTTATACAGAGTGGTTAGTGCTGACATGAGGTCATTGTAGTTTTGTACTACAGGGAATTTAGCGACATCCATGTCATCAATCCCTTCCTCACCTTTTGTCGGTATAAATATGGGATTATCTGCTCCTGCTGCGAAGCTCGATTTCCCCACTTTCTCAATCCCTAACAAGACCATTCTAGGTGGTCTCATTGTTTTTCCAGTTGTTATGCTACTTAGATCAAACATTATTCTGCCTTGTGTTTTATTTTGTGTCTTTTAATTATGTTTCCATCAGATAGCTGAACGATGTATGTTTTAGCATTTTCTCGAACAACCTCTGCGTCTTTTATACCCTGATTGGTTTTTACTTTTATACGCTTCATTGGCTATTATTGTTTTGGTTCTTGTGGTAACTCCACTATTTCTTTTGGTAGAGTTATTAAATCTTCACAGGATAGTGCTTTCGCATCATCTCCTTTGTCTCCATGATACCATACTACTGAGCCTGTAAACTCAATTACGTTATCTTCTGGGAAGTATTTGGTTGGTTCTGCAAAATTCACTAGCGATGGGATGAATAACATATCACCACAAGGTTCTTCTGCAAGTTTTTTATGAAATTTACAGTTCCATTTGCCATCTGCTGTAGGTTCAGCGTGAACACACTGGCGACATGATAACTTCTTTATTGGCACACTAGGCTCAGGCGATATACTGCCATGACATAGCCCCTTAGCAGGGCAGAATTTACAGTCCCATGAGTCTCTTCTGTCACTTATTCTAGGTGGCAAATCTCCATAGATAATTCTGGATGCCTTTTCTAGTATCCCTTCAGAAACTTTCTTAGAATATCGAACTCTTTCAGTGTATAGTTCGTCAGTTTCTTTACAGACAACCATGTATAATGCACGTTCCAGATTCATTAGGTGCATATATATTTGCATCTGAGCAAAGTGAATAGGCTTAGATGATTCTACGCCTTCTTTCTCTAGCTTCTTAAATTCCTTAGTATTGGAAGTCTTGAACTCAAGCAAGTGTGGCTTACTATATCCTGGGATACGTGCCACCCCATCGGTATGTCCTTTGAAATGTCCACCACAGGCAGAAACTTCAAATTGTTTTCCATCTTCATCTACTTCCCAAACTTCACAACCTATATCTCTGAGGTCTTTAACAAAGGTTTCCTCTTCTTTGTGGCCTCTTTGGAATAGTCTATAGAGTCTGCCAGAGAAATCGTTCTCTGTGCAATGTCTAAAGCTATACCATAATTCTCTATCGCATGGCTTACCTATTTCAGATCCTCCAAGGTAGGTTCTTCTTGTCTGAGAATCCCCTTCTTTTTTCCATTTCTCGTAGATGTCCTCTACAATCTTGTTCGTGTATTTTTCGAGCATGGTTATCATTATTGATACAGTTTTTAATATAAGTCAAGCGGAATAATAAAAAAATTAAAAAATAATTAAAGTATTTGACAATATCATTATTGAGTGCTTTTTTTAATGTCTATGGCAAAACAAAAATCAATATCAATATCGGATGAAATCAACAGCAAGATAGAGGAACTTGCAAAAAAGAACTTCAGAAACTTCTCCAATCAGGTGGAGCTTCTACTAAGAAAAGCATTGGAGGATATGGACGAAGAATGAAGAAAATAATTGCTAGTCTAGCTTTGGCTTCTAGTCTGTTTGGTGACATTACACCTAATATACCTAATGGGACACCTGAATGGGCGAGTGAGTCAGACATAGAGGTCGCTTACGTTATCATGGGCGAGGCGAGGGGTGAGAGCTTGCTTGGACAGGCGTTTGTGGCAGATGTGATCTACACGAGAATGAAGCTAAAGAATAAGACTGCCTATGAGGTAGTTATCGAGCCTAATCAGTTTGAAGGATACTATGATGGAGAAATAACAAAAAATGTTTGGAAATTAGTTCTAAAGCTAAAGCTAGGACTGGACATTATTAAGGATGCCAATTTTACGCAGTTTAGGGCATATAAATTAAGTCCTATGCCTGAGTGGGGAGTGAATCCTGCTGTCATAGGGAACCATATATTTTTTAATGAAAGGACAAAATGAACAGTGAACTATATGATGATTTAAGAGATCAAATACGCCAGAAGCCTGAGTGGTTTGACTGGAGCGAGCCAGAGAAGCCTGACTTTGATGAGCCATGTGATGGAGAAGAATATTACGATGATAACGAAGGACTATACGGTGAGCTATAAAGAGAAAGAAACGGAATGAGTAAACGAAAAGAAAAAATTAAGCTATTGGAAATAGAACACAAGAGAGTCGGAGAGCGTATTAAAGCGATCAAAAACTACGATGCTAGTAAATCTCTAGCAGACCCGTTAGATGACTATGCACCGAGTAGAGAATGGGCAGCACTTAAACGAGCGACATTGGACTTTAACAAGGTTGCTGTAGAAATAAGAAAAGGCGGTTGAGAAAGGAACAAGAAATGAGTGACACACCAAGGGCTGATCTTGATCTTCACTGGATCGAGGCACATGGATTGCGGATGAACCATAAATATGTCAGCTATGTGCTAGCACAAGACCTAGAGAGTCAACTTAACGAGGCGAGGAAACTGCTTAAAGCATGGAGTGATACCGCTATGAGTGGGGAACAACTTCTGTTGGAAAAGGCTACTGATAAGTTCTTAGAGAAAGGAATGGAATGAACGACGATAATGCAATTTATCAAGTGGAAGCTAAACTTTGGCATCCTAACCTTAGAAACGGTAAATGGTACCCTGTAGCAAGATTTAAGGATAACAGAAAGAAGGCTGAAAAATATTGTTTATCACTCCCGAAGGAGAGTGTGAGAATAGTTACAATAGAAGTCTTATATGAAGGACTATACGGAACATTATGAAAACAAAAACACTAGACTTTTGGGCAGCCTATGAGCTGTTCAGGATAACGCAGAAGCCGATACCGTTTGGAAGTGATGTTGTAAGATGGTTTGATACTAAAAAAATGGAAATGTATCCAGACTATAAACATGGTGAATATGCTTATGGGCTTAAAAAAATCGAAGTCCCAATCCCAAATGGACACAACCCTGACAAGTTGACTCTCGCTCACTTACAGATGGGAGAGAACGGTCAGGAGTATCGATTGCTTGAAGAAGATGAGTTTATAGATATAGATCAATACTCAGAATGGTTAGAACACTGGAAAATAGATCAATGGGTAGAAGGGTTTAAGGGTACTGAAAATTACACCTACCGCACCCGAAAGCCGAAGGGGTGGTTCTTGACAAAGAAGAAAATAACACTAGGCGATTGTCTCGATGATGAAGGCAATGAGGTTTATAATATACCAGACGACAATGACTTGTCTCAGGAGTTTGATTCAGAGTGGGGTAATAGTTACTCAAGTAAACAGCAAGAATGGTTTATTTCAAACCTCCACAAAAGGCTACTAAGGCTAGAGAAAGGAACGGAATGAGCAGAAGAACAAAAGTACATCACAAAGCTACAGTGAGTTTCACTATCTCCTTGAAGCTGAACACAGCCCAAGAGGTAAAGGCTCAGATGAAGGAATTACTCTCTAGTATAGGAGTGGATTATCACTCACTAAGAGTGGATAATGCACAGATTGAGGATGCTCGGGATGTTGGTAACTATAAAAGGAATAAGAAATGACAGAAGAACAAATCAGAAAGGATAAAGAAAAGGTAGAAGCGTTCACTTCCCAATATGGAAATGATATTACTGTAAATAATAGAACCTTTAAAAAACGGTTTCGTGCAGCGAGTAATGCTTATCAGAGATTAAAAGCGTTGAAAGAGAAAGGAA
>Ga0208019_1001809_pt1 | contig 11129 bp, 13 predicted proteins | sample CB_VirMetaG_5_FD_184540 | JGI IMG/M metagenome (GOLD analysis project Ga0208019, IMG submission 184540) | Freshwater to marine saline gradient viral communities from Chesapeake Bay - CB_1508_1D Viral MetaG (SPAdes) (version 4) | ecosystem: Environmental > Aquatic > Marine > Coastal | place: USA... | reverse complement strand
CACCGCCTATGATTATCCCCTTCAAAATGTGTTCTATCAAGTCGCGCCAAGCACGCGCACCGGTTGGCGCTCTCAATCGGTGCTTGGTGGTTTGGTGACGGCTCAACGCATTGCTTGGTATGTTGACGACACCGCACAAGACATGACAGTGCTTGGCAATGATGCGGTGTGCATCACATTGCAAGACATCAACTTTGGCGATTTTGAAATACAACGCCACAACGGCTCAACATGGTCCACAATCGCCACATATGACAATAAGGTATACAATGGCAACTTTGTGAGAGACGGTGCCAGTGTGCGAGCGCTTGCGGATAGCGGTTATCCTTATCTCTTCTTCAATGAGTGTGCGCAGTGGTACGCACGCATGACCAACGGTGGCACAACCAAAGTGCGCAAGGTCCGAACAAATAGCGAGGGCGTCTTTGGTTTGATTGGCAGTGGCACTAAATATGCAGTGCTACAGCTTGAAGGCATCGATGGCACAGAGCCGACAAGCGGCACGCTTGAGCTGATCCCAAACCGGTGCACCGTTGTTGTCAATCTCAAAGGCACTGGCAACAATCGCGAGGCCAAGGCTTTTGCGCTCAACATTGAACAACAATACACAAATGAAGAGTATTTTAAGATTGGCACGCTTGGCTTTGGTGAGCTGCTTGTGCCAGGGCGTCAATACTCACGAGGCCGCACAATCTCATTTGAGGCCGGTGTGCAAGAGAACCAACGCAATGACGGCACACTATACACGAGAGACACTGGCAACACCGGCCGCCGAGTCCGAGTCGCATGGGTTGAAGGCGTTGATATATCGGACCTTTATGAGAGCGATGCCGACCCCGATTTTTGGATTGGCACCACATCGAGCGGCGGTGAGGCCATCGCGGCTCTCAATGATGTGCCAGACTTGATGATTGGCTTGGCGCGGTATCTCAACGGCTCACAAAACCCGCTTGTGTACTTGCCATATCTTGACAAGAGCACCGGCGCGCAAGACAATCAAATATTCAATCGGTATTCAAATCACATGCTTTGCACGCTTGATGGCGATGTGCAAATTGAGAATGTGCTTGGCGATGAGTGGAATAACCGCACAACGAGCACACAAGGTGAGCTCATGCGCATTGCGACAATCAACTTGAGAGAAGTGCGATGAAATTCAGCGCCAGTGAGTTTGAGGCCGCCGAGCCGGTTTTTTTGCTTGAGATTGAGTGGCGCGGCATTGTGCACCGCTTTGCAAAGGTGGCCATTGACATCGCGAGCAATGATGGTGATTTGCATTATGTGGGCGGTCTTGAAGATTTTGAATACAAAGAAGTCACTGACATTGTCGGCATCAACATTGAGCAAGACAGCATAAGCGCGGCGCTCATCTTCAATGATGTTGACTTTGTGCAAGAGTGGCGCCGCGGCTTTGTGATTGACGGCTCACGCGCCGAGCTATCTATTGTGCTCTTCAAAAATGGAGCGGTGCAACAAACCTATGAAGAGCGCCAACGGCTTTTTGTGGGCTATGTGAGCGGCAGTGTGTTTGGCGACCCGCTTGAGCCTAAAGGATTTGTAGCCTTTTCCATCGATGCCAAGCCTTATGATTTTGAGGGCAAAATGCTCAACCCTCAAGAGGTCATATCGCCAAAGACAATGACCGACGCCATCATTGGCACTGATTTGAGGGTTTGGGATGACTCATTTGGCAAGGCGTACCCGTTTGTTTTTGGGTACGCCGGCGAGCCTTGGATTGATGGCAATGGCGATACTTTCCAACCGACATTTTGCACACCGGCCTATATCATAGGCACAGCTCGCCAGGCGAGCGAGGGCAAGTATGAGGCGGCAGATTGTTTTTTGCTCATCGCCGGCCATCGCGTTGACGCCGACAAAGTGGTTATAAGGGACCAAAATTATGCATATGAGACATTGATTGTTAAAGAGGCCGTTGACAACAATGGCGTGCTCTTCTCATATGTGCAAACCACGCAAAGCACCACATTGCTCACCACGCCAATATTGACCTCTTCAAGCGGCCAAAGTGAGAGCGAGTATGAGTATTGGGTGCAATGGGGCGGTGTGACAGCATTGCCAAGCAAAAACGGCGGTGGCGCTCTCAATAGCAATGGCACCGGCGTCTTGCAGCTTGGCGGCGATGTGATTTTGCACGCACTGAGACGCACAAACGCCTTGGTTGATTATGCGGCTTGGCAAGCAATCAAGCCGTTGCTCGATGGCTATAAATTCAGCGGTTATGTCAATGACATTGAGGTTGGCGCGTGGGATTGGGTACAGCAAAATATCCTCAAGTTTTTGCCAGTGGAGGCGCGCGCCGGTGTCGATGGCTTGAGGCCGCTTGTGAGCCTCATGTTTTTGCAAAGCGGTTATTTAGCAAGCGCATATCATGTGATTGAGGGCAGCGACTTTGAGCTTGCCAGTGCGATTGAGATGGTGACGGAGCTTGACGACATTGTCAATGATTATGGTCTCAAGTTTGTTTGGGAAGGAAAAAATGACAACGCCATCGCGGCTCATCGAGTGACGGCAGTGCGAGCTATTGATAGCATTGCGATTGATAGCACCTCATATGCTTGGACCTCTCAAAACAAATACGGCGTGCACAAACGCGTTGACAGCTCATACTATATATTTGACCGCGACACAGCAGCAAAGGTGTGCAAGGATATGGTGCGCTCTCGGGCGTTTGCCTTCCGTCAATTTGATTGTGTCGCCAATGTTAAATATGGTTATCTCAATGTCGGTGATGTGATAGGATTGACGAGTGACACGCTATACTTGATTGACGCGCCGGTGCTTATTGTGGCCAAGGCGTGGATCGGTGAGGCGTGGCGTTTTACTTTGCATATCGAAGATAATCCAAACACAACGGAGCACACAACATGACACAATTTCGCAATGTGAGACCGGCCATTTTGGACCGCGTTGAGCGTATGGGCTACCCAGTATTTGAAAACGGCGACTATGATGTAAACATCATTGGTGTGCGCAGCGCCAACCGTCAAGCCGGCGCCTTTGATGATGTCATCCATTTGGCTTACAAAACCGATGGTCAATGGATGCACTTTGAGTTTTGTGCCACAACCGACCCTGGCATATATTGGTTGCAAAATGGTCGCAGTGAAGGCACCGCAATTTTGGTGCCTGGTCATTATCGCGGTTGTTGGCAATTAGGACTCCACCGCGGCAAATACAAAGCGCTCACACAATGCAAGCCGGTGCAAGTCTATCGCGACAATAACCGAGATGACATCATTGACATGATTGAAGAGAATATTGACGAGGGTATTTTTGGAATAAATATCCACCGCGCACACTCGACTGCTGAGGTGCAAAGCGTTGGCAAGTATTCAGCCGGTTGCCAAGTTATACAACGCAGCTTTGATTTTGGTGTGCTAATAAGAGCTTGTGAGGAACAAGTAGCCTCTCGCGGTTGGCACACCTTCTCATATACATTGATTGAAGAATAAAAATGGAAGAACAAATTATCATTGAGGAGGCAAGTGGCATGTCTTACATGGAATTATTGACCGGACCATTGAGCGCATTGGCATTGGCAGTCATTATGATAGTCACAATTGGCAAGTGGTTGGCCAAGTTTGTGCCAACGGTGGTATCAAAGTATATGGAACAAACCGACAAGACCATTGAGCAGCTCGACAAGCTCAACGCGTCAATGCAAGCACATACCGAGCGCACAACGCATCAAACCGAGCTTATTATTGAGAAGGTACGCAGCACGAGCGCCGGCTTGCACAGTCGACTCAACGCCATTGAGCCGGTCATACTTGAGCTCAAAGCACAACAGAATTATCAATCTAACAACAACAAAACCGATGGAGGTATCTAATGGCTTTTAATAACGAGGCCCCTTTTCAAATCCGCAAACACATTGCTCTTCTCAATGGCGTCAATGTTGAGGCAATTAGCGGTAATAAAACACTTGTCTTGAGTGATAGCACCTATCAAATCATTGACGGCGGCGGCAGTGATTATGATGTCATCTTGCCTGCCGAGACCGATGGCGTGCATTTTTGGGTACGCAATGACGGCTCAACCAATTCTTTGGTTATCAAAGACGCCGGCGCCACAACCATTGCCACGCTCACCGCCGGCAAAGCCGCGCTTGTGGTTTGTGATGGCTCAACATGGTTTTTGGTAATTAGCGCATAAGCATATTTTGTGGTAAAACCAAAAAGCCGGTGAAATACACCGGCGTTGTGAAGGGACAAGCATTGGGCTAACCTCTTTTGAGGTTAGCCTTTTCCTTTTCCTGTACTTTGTGCACAAACTTGAGCCAAGCGCGGCGAAGAGGTCCACACCGCCAGAGGCGATGAAAGACGACCTGACACGCCTTGGCATCATCAAGCGCGTTGTGTGCCTCAAGATGGCCAAGGCCAAACAATGTGCGCGCAGCTGCAAGAGACGAGCTTGCGGTTGGCGAGTGTTCAATCATCAACTGCCGCGTGCACACCACGCGGCGCGTGATTGGCGCTTGAGCCAATGTCGCTCTATTGAGACCGGCTTGAATAAACTTCACATCAAATGCGGCATTGTGAGCAATGATGGTGCCATCTTTAAGGAATTCACTCACAAGACCGGCGACTTGATCCCACTTTGGCGCGCCTTGCCAACCTTCAACCGTATAGCCGGCAATCTTTAAAGATGTATAATCCGCCGTCACAAGCCGCTCGGGCTTGATGAGCGTATACCAAGACGATCGCTCACCGGCCTCGCTCTCACTGATGATGGCGATGGCGATTATTTCACCGAGCTTAGGGTCAAGCGATGTGGTCTCAACATCAACAAAGTGCAAAGGGTACTTAAGCATCATACGGACCAACGCCAAAGCGGTCAATGCACATCTTGACAGCCATGCCAGGAAACATGCCTTTTGCTCTTAGCTCTTTGTAGTATTTCAACGCCATGGCGCAAAGTTCTTTATATGTCAATCCATGATATGTGTGGGCGTACTTACTCACGATAATCCCCTAACTCTTCAAATGCAGTGATACCAAGGCCGACAGCGTCACGCAATGCGCGAGCCTTTGCGCGTGTGGAGGCCATGCGCAAAGCATGAGGCAAAATCATTTTGCCGCAATTGTACTTTGTGGCATCGCCATGGCCAATATATTTGCCGGTCTTTGTGGTGACAATGGCACGCACAACAAAGCGGCCATTTTCCCAATCACACTCAAGTATCTCTTCTTCAATAGAGCTCAAGCCGAGCTCATGAGCAAGCGTGAGCAAACCGGAATAGAGAATAAAAGGCTTACCTTGCAAGCGTACAATGTGGCCGGCGCGCTCAAGTTCTTTGATTTTGTCGTGCATTATTTCACCTCGTATGACATTTTTATTGATGTGATGATGAGCAGTGCAGCTGCGAAGAGACAGCACGCATAAAATGAGCCGGCGTATGGTGCAACGGTCTCATGAATTGTGATTATGGTTTGCATTGGTCTTTTTCCTATATTGATATTTTTGTGATTGACAATCACAGACAAAGCATAATAAAATTTGTAGGCATTTGTCAACAAAGGAGAATAAAAATGTTTAGCAATTGGCTTTTGTTCAATCTAGCCGAGGCAAACCTGTCGCAACGCAAATTTGCACAGCTTGTCAATGTATCACAAGAGACGGTCTCTCGATGGATAACCGGCCGTCACTATCCGCAAGCCATATACCGAGCACGCATATGCAAGGTATTTGCGGAGCTTATAGACCACAAAACTTATGACCAACTTATGAAGGAGCTTAAATGACCACAGTGTACACATATCCACCTTTGCAAATCAAAGGCAAGCCAATGGCAGCGCCGCGGCCTCGCGCGGTACGCCAAGGCAATCATGCCAGGGTATACAATCCAACTGAATACACAGATTATTTGAATGATGCAGCTGCTCAACTGGAAGAGCAATGGCAAGCCGCCGGCTTGGCGCCAATCGGTGGCCACATTGATTGTTTTATATCGTTTGTATTTCCAAGGCCAAAATCATTGATGCGCAAAAATAGCGGTTGCGGTCGCTTGCCAATGCCAGTCAAGCCAGACATTGATAACCTTGCAAAAGCTGCGCTTGACGCGTGCCAACGAGCTAACATTATCAAAGACGACAAGACCATATTTCGCCTCACAGTGACCAAGCACTACGGAACATTTGATGGCGTTGACATGTGCGAGAATCCGCACACTGGCATATACTTCACAAGCACCAAAAAAAGACAACCGCTCAAATGAGCGGTTATCAAACATTCAACTTTTCTAGGAAAAATACTAATGAGCAATATTAGCACTACAATCAATAACACATTGCAAACATTTATTACAAACATTTTTAAAGATGGTGACGGCTATATTGAGCTGCGACCATGCCGAGACCGCGGCACCGGTATTGACAACCGCGCGCGCCGTTGGTTTGCTACTCCACAGGAATTCATTGACAAAGCACCTCAAGTGATTGAGTATTGCCGCCGCAAATACCTTGGTTGTTTCATTGGCCTTTTGCCTCGTGAGCAAGCCGGCAAAGGCAGCGCTGAATTTGTGGGCTTTGGCCGCGTGGTGTGGGCGGACCTTGACGCGAAAGACTACGCCGGCGGAAAAAAAGAGGCGCTTGAGAAGATACACACGCTCACACCATCGCCGAGCGCAACGGTTGAGAGTGGCGGTGGTTATCACATCTATTATTTTTTGGATGAGGCCACAGCACCCGACACCATCGAGACAATAAACAAGCGATTGGCGAATTTAGTAAATGCGGACCATTGCCACGACAGAGCACGAGTGTTGCGCCTCCCCTTATCATATCATTGCAAGACAGATAAGCTCATACAGCTGCGATTTGTCACGCTCACTGAAGACACGCACAAAGCGAGCGGTCTTTTGGCAACTTGGCCGGCGTGTGAAGGTGAACAGCCAAAGATTGAATACAACACAGTGAAGGATATACCAAAGGCACAGTTGAGCGCAAACTTGCAAGACCTTCTCAATGAGCATCAAAACCTTAATGACTATTACAATGGCCTAGGCAAGACCGGCGGCGACCAAAGCGGCAGCGGTTATGATTATGCCTTTGCGCGTGAGGCGCTTTATTTAGGCGCGAGCGTTGGCGAGGTATGTGACGCCGTTGCATGTCGCATCATTGGCCGCAATAAGCAAGTGCGCAATGATTATGTGCAAAATACAGTAGCACGCGCCAAAGCCAGTGTTGACGCCTACAAAACAAAGAAGGCATCACACAAAGAAGAGCCAGACCAATACACACTTGAGCGGTTGGCAAAATACCCTAAAGGCAATGTGAAGGCCGGCCAATACATCAAAAACCGCTCAAACCTTGCCATCATACTTGAGCATGACGACCAATACAATGAGGTCTTGCGCTATAACGCGTTTAAAAACCGCATTGAATACAAAGAAGAGAGCTTGCACCGCAAAGACATCATCGCCATCGCGCTTGACATTGAGCGGCGATATGGTCTCAGTTATGGTGTGGATATGCTTGAGGATATGGCGGTCTTTGTGGCTCACCAAAATGTATATCATCCAGTACGCGACTATCTCATGAGCCTACCCGCCAAAGAGAGCATTGCGCTTGATGATTGGATGCACAAAGCATTTGGTGTGCCAAATGATGACATGCACAAAGCGATTGGCCGAGCGTGGGCGATTGGAGCTGTGGCGCGTATCATGTCGCCTGGTTGTTTTGTCAAGAACATGCTCATCTTAGAAGGCGCTCAAGACATTGGCAAAAGCTCGGCGCTCAAGATACTTGCGCGTCATGATGCTTGGTACAGAGACACGCCATTTGACATCAAGCGAGGCGATGCGCGTGACGCTTACATCAAGATAAATTCGTCTTGGTTGTATGAGCTGCCAGAGATGAAAAGTTTTGACAAAGTTGATGCCAATACAGTGAAGGCTTTTATATCTAGCACAACGGACTCATACCGCGGCTTTTGGGATAAGTTCGACAAAGATGTGCCTCGTCAATGTGTATTCATTGGCACGACCAATCAAAAAGGCATCTTGCATGATAGCACTGGCAATGTACGCTTTTGGCCGGTGCATGTTGAGCGGGTTGATTTTGCTTGGCTTGAGGCCAATGTTGATGCGATATGGAGCGCGGCGGTGTGTGCGTATCAAGCCGGCGAGAAGTGGCACATATCCGATGAGATTGAGCGCGCAATGAACGAGTCGCGTGAAGAGTACGAGAGCAATGACGACCGCATCACGCTCATTGAACAGGCATATGATGAGATGGAATGTGATGGCGCCACATTGACACTGCTCTTGCGCTCAATCGGTTTTATGCCTTCACAAATTACACGCCGAGTGCAAATGAATTTTGGTGAGCTGTTGACGCGCGCCGGTTGGACTCGCACAAGAGAGATGTTTGAAGGCCGGCGAAATTATGTCTGGAGGCCAAGCAAATGAGCAAATACAGAATAGCCAATTGGCGTGCACACAACGCCAACAACCTTGACGCCATCAAAGACCTCGCTGACAATAGCATTGACAGCATTGTAACGGACCCGCCTTATGAAATTGCTTTCATGGGTCGCGATTGGGATAACAGTGGCCAAGCGTACAATGAGCAGCTGTGGCGTGAGTGTTTGCGCGTGCTTAAGCCAGGCGGGCATTTGATAGCCTTTGGCGCCACGCGTACAATACACCGCACAACCAGTGCCATTGAGGCGAGCGGCTTTGAAATACGAGACCTCATATCATGGCTGTATTTTAACGGCTTCCCAAAATCGCACAATCTTGATGGCGAGTGGAGCGGCTTTGGCACCGGTCTCAAACCCGCTCAAGAGCCGGCGGTTTTAGCTCGCAAGCCGATTGAGCAAGGTAGCATTGCCAAGCAAGTTTTGAGCACTGGCACCGGCGCGTTGAATATAGATGGGTGTCGGTTTCGATATGGTGATGCTTGTTGGCTCGGGCCTCAAGATGAAACATGGAATAAAAGCGCAAGTGGATTGTCATTGCCAACTTCATATGAGGTTTACAAAGGCAAAAGAGAATCTTATCAAACCAAAGGGCAAAAAATTGGAAGATGGCCGGCCAACATTTACCAATGCGCCAAGCCAAGCCGAGCCGAGCGTGACGCCGGACTTGAGCATTTGCACACAATCGGCGGCGGCTCATATGAGTTTTCACGCGATGTGACCTTACAAGACAATTCACCAAATGGCCGACAACAACCGCAAGTCAAGAACTTTCATCCGACCGTCAAGCCAATCAAGCTCATGCGGTGGCTTTGTCGACTCATCACACCGCCAAGCGGCACAGTGCTTGACCCGTTTGCCGGCAGTGGCACAACGCTTGCGGCGGCTATTCTCGAGGGATTTGATGTCATTGGATTTGAGCTCACCGCCGAGTATATGCCAATCATTGAGGGCCGGTGCCAGTGGGCGATTGAAGAGTACAAACGCGAAAATGCGCAGCTCTCAATGCTTGATTGGATGGAGGCAAGCAAATGACGCTCATATCAACTGTATTGCGTTATTGGATGGATGCAGAAGGGCATAAGATACTCACCGCAAGCATTGTGCTTGGCGTTGATGAGACAACGGTATGCCATTGGATGGCCGGCCGCACAATACCGCGGCTCAATAGCCTCAAGCGGTTGGCATTGGCGATGTGTGCCAGTGGTCTTGAGATGTCATATGCTCAAGCGGTTGAGCAGCTGAATGAGCTCGCTGAATTTGATAGACAGCATCCACATAGGCGGATAAGACCATATTGATTGTTGTTTCACTCCGAGCAATAATTTGAAATGGGTACTAGAGCGCGGCACAAAGTCGCGCTCTTTTGCTTTTTAAAGTTATCCACAAGTTATCCACAGGCATAACAAAAGTTATCCACAGGCTTTGACTCCGATTGGCACGAGATACTTGAAAAGTTATCCACAAGTTATCCACAGGTTATCCACAAGTTATCCACAGGTTATCCACAGGTCTATTGCCTATACCTTTGCCTAACCTACCCATACCCTGCCTAACCTCAAGCGCCGAGGTAGGGCAATGAAAGCACAGTGTGAAAGCACACTTTCAAGCATTGCCTAACCTACCCATATCTTTTTCATATCTTTTGGAAAAAATATAAATTCAATACTCAATTACAAAAAAACCAAAGAATAGAAAAAGATATGGGTAGGTAGGGCAAAAATGCCAACTATCCCCTCACACTCGGTGTGAAAGGTATGGGCAAGGTATGGGCAAGGTATGGGCAAATTATGAGCGGTCTAGCTCACGCAAGATGGCATTGACCCAACGGCGCGCCGGTGAGCCTCCCCAGAGAGCCCAAGCTATCGCGGCTTTGCTTGTTTGGTCTCGGCGTGCCACCTTCTCACTTTCACTCTCACCATGCCGAGCAAACCACGCGCTCATGAGGCGTGCTTGCTCATCGTCAATCTCACCGCTCGCCAATCGTCTTGCGGTTCTCATGCCAGTGCCTGGCACTCGCTTGTCGCCTTCATCTTTGTAAGCCGCACGCTTTGACATTGGCAATGATAGATTGTAGTCAATGGCGCGTTGCGCAATCTCTCGTATATCTCTCGGCACTTTAAATTTGGGCATATTGACCTCGATGGTGATAAGTTTATATTGAGGTTATATCATGGCAAAGAGTAACAGGCGTGCACGCAAAAAGAGAACACAGACCGAGAACCGCGTTATTTCAATGACGGTGCAACGGCTTGAGAGCGAGGGATTAACAGAGGACCGCGCAACGGCGGCCGCCTTCCGTATGTTTCGCGAAAAAGAATTGTTTATTCCAAAGCCGCCAAGCCAACCGGTCTCAATGCGTACAGTGACAGCACGACAACAACAACGACAAAACGAGATAGCTCGCCGAGGCGCAGCTATCCTTCGCAAATATTTGAGAGGAAAATAGCCAATGCCTTTGACTGGAGACATATCGCAACGCATAAGCAAGCTCATTGATGAGGGCTATCCGTACAAGCAAGCGGTTGCAATCGCACTATCAAGCGTGAGAAGGCGACCAAATACAAAGCCACCGGCCAAACGCTCACCGCAGCTGCCAAAGCGTGGCAATAGGACCTCTACAAACAAGCGGAATAAAAAATAATTAAGGCATGTGCGTAACTTTGACCCCCCCCCGCGCTGCGCAC
>Ga0208019_1001807_pt1 | contig 11139 bp, 9 predicted proteins | sample CB_VirMetaG_5_FD_184540 | JGI IMG/M metagenome (GOLD analysis project Ga0208019, IMG submission 184540) | Freshwater to marine saline gradient viral communities from Chesapeake Bay - CB_1508_1D Viral MetaG (SPAdes) (version 4) | ecosystem: Environmental > Aquatic > Marine > Coastal | place: USA... | reverse complement strand
CACCAATAAATTCTAGAGTTTCAAATGATTCAGTAAATTGTTCGTACTCTTTGAGAGCACTTTTGTGTGTAAAAGCCTTTTGGTACAAATCAAGGTTTTTGATCTTTGTACCAACAAGTTGTTCAATACGCGTCTTATCAACGAAGACAACCATGTTTTTTTATTAGAGTATGTTTTTATTTTTTAAGCCTCCTTCTTGATGTAGTGAGGAGAGAGGTACTTCTGGAGGTTAAGGTAGGTAACCTGAACGTCCGCGGGAGGAGCGAGAAGATCACGGAGCTTATCGTCGAGGATAATCTGACGACCGTTCTCAGGATGCTTAAGACCCTGCTCGGTGATGTACTTGTTGACAAACTTAGTAACCTCGGAGCGAGAGATGAGCTCACCGTCGGGAAGACCAAGAAAAGCCCTCAACTTAGGTGTCACATCTTGCTTTCGGTTAAAACCATTGTTCTCAGCGCGCTTCTTCGCCTTCTCACCATCGGGATCATCCTGAACATTCTTCATCTTACGGATAAGCTTAGCGAGATTCTTAACATCGTTGCGGAGGGCGGCAAGTTCGGTCTGAATAGTTTCAAGAGACATTATATCTATCTTACTCGTCTAATCTTTAAGTCGATGTAAAGTAGACCTAAAAGAACTACGATTAATACGAGTATTAATATGTACACTTCATTTGGGTCGGTGCGTTCGACGATGATTGGTTCATCTGGGCGCTCTATATATCTAAATGGTGGTCTACTACCATCATCAGGGCATCCACCAAAGCAGCAATCATCTGGACACGGTAAAACATTTGGTCCCTTGCGGACACCACAAAATTGGTTCCTCTCACCCCTGTAGGCGAAGCACCTGCATTCTTCAATGACGTTACAGACCATATTATTATATCACGATATAATAATGGACGAGCACATATACCCGAAATCTACCATTGAAAAATTTTTGAATGAAAATTTACTCTTCAGGGATGCCAAGCTGAAGAAATATTACGACAGAAACTTACAGAGGGATCTCGGTAAGTTTAGAAACCGTGTACATACCAGTCATAAAAATAAGGATTTTGAGAAGGTCATGTACGGTCTCGTCACAGATTCGATACGTGACATCATAATAGAGACCATCGGTGAGATTTCAGAGCATATGAAAAATATGGGTGACGTCATCGTGAGTGGAGGTGAGGCTTTTAACCTCTATGTTGACTACGCTGACAGAATAATCACGACAGACATCGATGCTAAGTTTGTGCCCAGAATGGCTATGAATCCACAATACTTTGGCAAACTTCAAGCGACGAAGTTGATTCTCTGGAACAAATTAGGTGAGATTGCTAAACGTTTGAATACTCGCATCAAAAAGAGAATTCTTTCTATGAAAAATAAGCACCCCAAACTTTTCAAATTTTTGGGTATTAGTTTCAAGCATTCCAGCCCTATTGTTACTCGTCGGTACACCCTTATTAAGAAGAAAAAGGCGAGTACCGGAAATACCCCAAGTAAAGGGGATGTGTTCATAGATGTTGAACTTTTCGCACTCGATCTGAATATTCGTTATTTTTCACCTGAAACTGGTAAAATCGAGGATTTTACGATGGGTGGAATTCTTGATATTCCCTTTATGCGAGTCAAAGAATTTGGTTACGAAGTTGTTCTCTCTAGGCGCCGGGGTATTACATATCGTAATTTGGACACGGGTAAACTCGTCACCAATAACAGGGTACACATAGCTAGTAAGGAGTTTCTCGTTGAAGACATATATCTCATGCAAAAGTTTAAACTTCGTCCCGAAAAGAAGGAGAAAGATCGTCAACGTCTAGTGAGATTGGGACGTTTATTTGACAAGCGCGTGAAACTCACCGACTCTATAGAAGATGTTTTTAGGCGTATACGTTCCAAAATTGTGAGAAAGGGTCCTCCAGCTACTAAGAAAGACGCCAAGGTCTCCATGAACCAGGCGAAGCGTGTAGATCCATACAAATACAAAAACTTCACTACTAAACCCTCAGATGAGCGCCTTTCGAAGCAGTTAGTTCATGGACTAAAGACTGTCACAAAGAATGTGAAGATTAACGGGTATGAAAATTCGAGTGGTAATAAGCGTTTCAATCTAGAAAGTCTCAAGTGGAAAAATGTCAAGAATAATTCCTATATCAAAAATGAGTTTAATCTTAGACCCAAAAATGCCAAGAATTTACCCAAAAATTTCGACATCTCCAACACTCTCTACGGTTATAAACCCAGGAGAAACATGTGGGTGCCCAAAAACGTACTCAATAAATCCGCAGCTATACCATTTGTTGGTTTAAAGAAATGAGACACGATATATACATAAATGATCTACAACGCTCCAGCCAAAGGTGACGATGGTCTCTACTTTGTGAAGACTCTCAACGATGAGAAGCGCAAATACTTCGTTCAACTCAATGGAGTGAAGGTTGCTGACGTTTCGGGCGAGATTGTTCTCGATCTCGTATCAGACGCCAATATCCAGAAGATTGAGGGTATTGACGCAGGTAATCTCGAGGCTGCCAATGAGAATTGTGAATCGTGGTTCGGTAAGAAGCTTTCTGAGAATGTAGTTAAGGGTGCCTACACTCCCAGCGTAGTGAACGGTCAGCTCACAGGTGAGCGCCTCGATGTAACCAAGGTATTCAATGCGCAGCAGGAGGTTGTCGACTTTGAGGGTGTTCAGCCAGGCAAAAATTGTAATGTCATTCTCGAATTTGCCGGACTCTGGTTCGCCAAGAAGGCATTCGGCGCTTCATGGAATGTCGTCCAGGTCAAGGTTCTCGAGGACCCCATCCTCGATGTATACCCAGACGGGTACGCATTTGTCGACGAGGATGAAGAATAAAAAAATTTGTTAGTAGTATATAAAAGATGATTAAGGGTCGTAGGCAAAACATTATGATGCTCGTGGCCATCGCTGTCCTCATTTTTCTTCTGTTCAACATGAACTCCAAGTCTGGTTACGCCATCGTCGAGCGTGAGTACTCCGCGTTCGGTGCGGCTCCCTCCAACGGTCCCACCGCGGGTCCCGCTGCCGCCCCTGACACCATTTGTGGTGGTATGAACAAGGGGACCGGTCTCGCTTCCTCCCTCCTCCCCCGTGAGGTGGCCAGTGATGAGGATTTCGGACAGTTTGCCCCCGAGGATATCCTCAAGGGACAGAACTTCCTCGAGCCCCGTCAGCAGGTCGGCTTCCCCGAGACTGTCGGTGGCGCCCTCCGCAATGCTAACCAGCAGATCAGGGCTGACCCTCCTAACCCCAAGGACCCCTACGTGTGGAACAACTCTACCATCGTTCCCGATCTCATGCAGCGTGGTCTCTGCGCTTAAAGATTAGACACTAGACCTATTTAATAATGACTACCGTTTCTAATGAACTTTCCGAGAGCGTTTCTAAGCTCGTCGAACTTACCAAGCAACTTTCCGAAGCGAAATCTGATATCAAAATCCTAAACCAGGAGGAGAAACGGCTGAAAGAAACAGTCAAGAAGCATATGGTTTCCCAGGGTATCGATACAATCAACCTTCGAAAGGGTAAGATTAGCCTTCGCAAGACTGTCCGTAAATCGGGTATGAATAAGGATGCCATTAAGGATGGTCTTCTCGTATTTTTTAGCGGTGATGAAGCCAAGGTTGAGGGAGCTTTAAATGCAATCAAGGATAATCTCAAAACCAAGGAGTCTACCTCGATCTCGTTAACCGGTATAAAAGATAAGCCCCCTAAAGAAGATAAGTAAACAAGCCACAATGGTTTGGAGCCAATATGTATACGAAGCGTCCACTGGTTTTGACAACGATGCCAGTGACGACGATGAATTTATCGACGACACTCCTCTGAATATTGAAGACTGGGAAGTCAAATATTCAGATGAACTCAGGCACATGTGGAATACAATCAATACATTGATGTATGACGCACACATAGAACACTCGGGAAAGTTTTGTGATTTTGTAGAATTTTGTTTCAAGGAACACGATTCATATCACGAACGTGTGACCTGGGAATACCAGGAGCAGACACGTTGGTTTGAGGAGAGACTCGCACACATCTGGCGAAGTCTCAGGCGAAATGTAAATGATAATCATCTTCATGAAGAAATGATGAGAGGTGCATCCTTCAATCACTTTGCCGACTTTGCTAAAAATTATATGTGTATATATTAAATGCTCCCCAATCTTACTTCTCAGAAAGTTGCTATTCCCGCCGCTCTTTTTCTGGCGCTGAGCCCCGGTGTTCTTCTGACCACCGACGGCTCCAAGGTTTCTTTCGGGAACCGCAAAACCAGTCAGATGGCTATCTTCTTCCACGCTCTCGTGTTCTTCCTTGTGTACAGCCTCGTCGCCCGCGCGATGGGTCTCGTCCTCACCCGCAACGACCTCATCGTCAGCACTGCGCTCTTCCTTGCGCTCAGTCCCGGTCTTCTCCTCACCCTTCCTCCCGGCTCGGGTGGTGTCGTCCGATCCGGTCAGACCAGCCTGAATGCGGCTCTCGTGCACTCAATCGTGTTCGCCGTGGTCTTTGCGCTTTTACGTCGTCAATTTCCTCAATTCTACTAAGTAGGAAGATGAAGTATCTGGTTCTAGGACCAGCTTCCATGGGTATATACTCTCTCATAGGGGCTTTGAAAGCCAGAGAGACGCAACTCGCGGATGTCAAAGAAATATCAGGATCTTCCGCGGGTGCTATTTTAGCATTATTTTTGGCAATGGGGATGTCTGTTGATGAAATTCTTGAAACTTCACTCGAACTCAATATCCCCAATTTTGTTAAAATACGCATAGGCTCATTTTTTAACAAATTTGGATTTGTTGATATGGGTCCTATTCGTAAAAAGTTAGTAGATATATGTGGTTCTGACCCTACTTTTGAGGATGTGGAAATGAAGATTTATGTTTCAGCTTTCTGTATGAATACTTCAGAAACTGTGTATTTTTCTAAGGATACACACCCTAATATGAAAATCATTGACGCCGTGTGTATGAGTATGGCTGTGCCTTTTATTTTTGCGTGCGGTAAGTATGAGGGTAAAACCTATATAGATGGTGGCATGAAGGAAGAATATCCATTGGCTCCATTTTATGATAAAAAACCACACGAGATTACGTGTATAAAAATTAAAATGAATCGCATGTACCAAAATGACATAGAAACACCAAAACAGTTTGTCGATACACTCGTTCGTTCAGCACTTTCAAACAGGGTGGCATACAAGGCACCCATCGAAATTCTTGAGATTAACGTTGAAGACACAAACGTGTTTGATTTTGGTATGAGTTATGAAGAAAAATTACGTTTGTTTAACATGGGATATACTTTTTTGTCAGCCTAATATAAATGGATGTGGATACATTCAAAATAAGGCTGGCTGCACTACCTTTTCTTAGTAAGTCAGAAGTCCAGTCTTACCAACAGAGGGTTACACAGGGTAGGATGTCCCCAGAAGCGCTTTACAGGGAAGCACTTCGGGTTAATAGAGTGCGTCAAGCCGCCGAAATTGGGAAGAAGAAGATGAAGTTTACCGAGATGATTAAGAATGTATCACTTTCTCCAAGAAACAGAAGAAGTCTCCTTCGACTAATCAACGATAAAACTAATCTCGTACTTCTCAAAACCAGGGCTCAAAAACTCAGTGAGTATCGTAAAAAACAGACAAAAGCATCCGGACAGGCAGATCTTTTTAAGTTTATATCAGGTTTAAACATTAATCAGTCTCAAAAGAACGAGCTCCTTTCTCGGTTTGAAAAGGGAGACAATCCGGCCGTGTTGAAGCAGAATGCGCTGGCGCTCGTCAAGAAGAAGGCTTCACAAACAGTCGCCAAAGAGAGGCAACTTCTCAAAAATGCAGTTAGTCGTATAGGCATCAGTCAGGTTGAGCAAAATCAAATCATGTCCAAGTTTAAACCCGGACAAAGGAGAGTGAGAGCTCTCATAGAAGAAGCTAAGAAGTTGAAACAAGTGAGTGGTAAGAAGGGTGTCGAACTGAAAAAGGAGGAACTCTCAAAATTAGCCAACACTCTCGGTGTGAGTTCCAACTTTGCTAAACGCATCACCAACGTTGACACCGACGACAAGGCTGACGCACTTAGGGAAACTATCGAAAAGGCTGGTGAAGCAAAGAGACTTGCCGACCTTTCAAATGAGAAAGATGCACTCACCAAATTAGTCAAAGAGTTGGGCATCTACGAAACATTCGCCGGGACTATAACTGCCACAAAGTCTATGCAAGACCTCGAAGCCGTAAAACTTGACGTGGTACAGGCTGGTAAAGTCGCCCTCTCCAAACTTTCCAACGAGAGGGGAGTTTCTGAGAACTTTTCGAGAGCCATCAGTAATCTGAAGTTTACAAATCGTCTCGTTCCTACAAAGATACAAATTGAACAGGCTGGTTCGGTGAAGAACGAAAACAAAAAGAGAAAGAATGCTGAGATACTAGCTAAAGATAAACAGGAGTTTATCGAGTTTGTGCAGAAGAGTAACCTTCCCCAAAATAGGAAACAAAATTTCATAAACCGTATGAAATTAGAAAAGGTTGACATCCCCAAGTTGCGTGAAGATGTTGACACTCTCGTTAAAAATCTCAAAAACACACAACGAGCTAAAAATCTCAATGAACTTGGTGCCTACATCAAAAATTTAAATGTCAACAAAACCGGTCTCATTAATCGATTCAAAACGACTAACATCTCACTCGAAAATATCAAAAAGGAGGTTGACGACATCGTGAAGAAAAAGAATACCATCAAAGCTGAAAAGAATAAACTTCTCGAAAGAGCCAAAAAGATTTCACTAAACATAAACGTAACCAATGTGAACTCTCTAAACAATGTTAAGATTTTGAATGAAAAAATCAAGAATGCGTACAAGAAGAAGTTACAAGAAAATAAGAAGAAGTTGTCTAATTTTGCCCTAGAGGCGAGTATGAACGTACTTAACAATCTATCTTCGATTAATAACGTTAACAAGATTCAAAATTCGAGTGAAGCTATTAAACAGAGAACTAAGAACAAACTTCTTAACATAGCCACGGCAGCTGAGATGGATCCTAAATTTATAACATCGATTAACTCTATCAAAACTGGGAATGACGTTAAGAATATAGTGGTCAGGATTAAAAATGTCCTTCACGAGAGAAGGAAGAATGCCAAAGCCATTCTCCAAGCGGAAGAAAGAAAGTTGAAGGCGCAAGAACGAAAGGTTCTAAAGCTTACCGAGTATCTCACAACAATTGGTATAGAACCAAATGAACAAGTGTACTTTATCGAAAAAATGGTAATGCACGATGAACCCCTAAACACCATCAAGAAGGAAGCTAATGAATATTACGTAAAAACTATTCGAGAATCTAGACAAGCCGGTCAACAACAACTACTGAATAATCTTTCCAAACTTGGTCTCAACGCTTCAAATGTAGAGTTCATCATGAATAAATACATAAAGACGTATGTGAAACCAGATACTCTATTGGGACAGGCTAAGGTGATTGCGAATATGCGTGAACATGAAAGGTGGGTAGAGATGGACGAGGAACTTATCAATTATCTTAATGAACTTCCCCTCAAACCCGAAAATCGTAGGAAAATCACAACAGCTATTAATTATTACTTTGTAAATTTCGCACCTCTAAAGAAGTCCGCTACAAATATGGCCATTCAAACTATAAATGAACCTCGCAAACTTCAAAGAAAGGAACTCGAAAATCAAATTAATAGGATGGGACTGAGTAAATACGAGCGAATGATATTTCTTAAAAATTTCGACGAGGGTATAGGTAACTTTAACACTATAAAGCAAGCTATACAAAATCATAAAAATCAAAAGAACATAAATAATCACATGAAGAAAAATCAAAAGTTTCGTCTCGTGTCCTATATCAAAAATAATCTAGGTCTCGACGAGAGTAATGAAAGAATTAAACAAATTATTAACAACTATAACAGGTATCCCGAAAACGTAGACAATCTTATACTAAGGGCTAATAATGTCAAGGCACTTGCGGATGAAAAGAAGCGACTCATGAACCGCACAAAGGCTCTCCCCAATAATGAGAGACGCAACCAAAAAATAAAAAATGCCAAGAACGTCAACGACATAGAAAAAATGAACAAGGAAATCACCCACGAATATGTACGAATCATACGAAAGGAGATTTCAAATATGTCTCTCAATAGTGGTCTAAAATTCCAACTCAATTTAGGGCAGGTTAATACGATAGAGGAGGCGGAAGAGGTTAGGGCTAAACTAATGGAAGCCATCAATAGGAAGCGTAATCTCGAGTTTGCAAAACTTCAAGAAGCCGTAAAGAACATGACACCGGAAAATCAAAATATGGTATTACAAAAGTTTACCACTCAAAATATACCCCTCAATAAAATGCTCATACAGGTTTCCAATCTCAAACAACAGAGGGCCGATGAAAAGCACAAAGCTGAACGAACCAAACTGTACAACTATCTCAATACCAATCTCAATATGAATGTCGAGGATAGAAAGACTATCATGAATGAATTCAATGCGGCGAAGAATCTCACTACTATGTTGAATAAAGCCAAAAAACTCAAGAATACCCGTGTAGCTGAAAAAATTGCCGAGAACCGTGCCAAGGTTGAAAAGATCATGGAGTCCTTAAATCTCAGTGAAGAGAACAAGAAAAGTATACTCAGTAATTTTAACACTACACCCGGAACTGTACTAGCTTTCGAAACTAGGGTGAAAAATTTGAAGGCGTTCCGGAACAAAGAGAAGCGACAAAACGAGAGACTTCAACTTTCTAATCATCTCAAATCCCTCAAACTTTCTGATGCCAATGTGGCAAAAATTTTAAATGTATTCGACAAAAATTCTGAAAAATCTCTCACCACGTCTAAGTTGAATGCCACCAATTTACGAAAACAGCGTGATAGGGAGAAATTGGTGGAAACTATGAAGAGTCTCATCTTATCAAACGCTGTAAAGACCAATCTCCTAAAGGGATTTAGGAATAATCCAGAAAACCTGGATAAACTCATATCTAGAGCTAGGGAGATTGATAAAAAGGCGAGGGACCAACTCAACCTACAGAAACAAACACGAAACTATGTGGTGTCTCTACAGTTGGGTAACAAAAACACACCCATTCTCAATAAAATTAATGCAACTCTCACACCAAATAAGGCTAAGAATTTACGAACCGAAGCCAACAGGGTGAAAACAGAATTAAATGCCATCGCAGTCGAAAAAAAGAAGAGTGAAATTAGGTCTTTCGTTAATAAAACTGAAATCACAACTGACATGAAGAGGTCTTTCCTCAATAGTATCAAACTCAACACGAATGTTGATGCACTCAAGAGAAAGATTGAGGCTGCCGCTAAGAATCTGAAAAATCAAACCTCCAAATCTGATCGCCTCAGGGCTGAACTCAAGGTATTCTTAAATACTCTAAATCTAACCAACACACAAAAGAGGGAACTTTTAGGTAGTGTAGGAAAGAGTACCCAGAGTATTGCTCCTCTCAAGCGAAAAGCTACTAAAATAGTAAACGCAGCTCAGAGTGCTATACTCTTGGGTGAAATGAGAAAATTCAAGGCGGGGCGAAACACTAAGAGACGTGAAGCTATGGCACGAGAAGCACAGATTAATTTAGCCAGGGGTGCTAAAGCATTCAAGAAAAAACAGGGAGAACTCATAAAACTTGTGAATAAATTACCACTGAAAAAGGAAGAGAAGGATAATTATTTGGGTAGGCTAAAGATGACGGGAGCACCATTGAATTCTATAAGTAAAAATCTTCAGAAGTTCATTAAAAATTCAAACCTTTCTAAGAAGAACAAAGTCATATACACGATGATTACAAGAAGTTAGATAAAATGATCCACACCAAAAACTTTTTTGTCAGTTTAATATATAATGAATGCGTGTGACCCAGACGCAAATATAGCTAATCTCAGAAAACTCATCAAGTTGAGTACTGGGACATCTATTAAACTGACAAGGAATGACATATGTCAGGTGTATGATGATATACAGGCAGGGAAACTACCCCTACCCCCCTTAGTTTTGGACTCGAAAATGAGTTATCTTATCGATAAGAAATCACCGCTCACTCCTAGGGATTTTGATGTTCTGTTTAGTTCGACATCAAAGCGTACAGATCTTAGGAGAATTGCACGCAAGGTGGGTTTGGTACAGACGGATCAAATGACTAAAAATCAAATTTTTGATGCCATCGGCAAGCGTTTGAAATATATGAATGTACACGAACCTATCAAGATTTCCAAAAAGCGTCTCATGGTCAGCAAAACTAACACAGCAGTGAACACCAACACAGCAGTGAACGTTGGAAACAACCTTGGTCTCAATAATACTGGAAATGTAAATGGAAACAACCTTGGTCTCAACAATACTGGAAATGTAAATGGAAACAACCTTGGTCTCAACAATACTGGAAATTCAGCATTTAACAATACTGAAAAACCTAAGAATAGGAACAGAAATATTAATTCAGCATTTAACAATACTGAACAACCTAGGAATAGGAACAGAAACATTAATTCAATGGTCAAAAATTCACAGATTTCCTTTCCGCAGAAAAGTTTATACGCAACGATGAATAGACCAGATTTTGTTACCGGTGAAAAACGAAATCAAAAGTTTGGTGGAATATTTGGTGGTTTGTTTGGTGGTTCTAAGAATAAGAATACAAACTTTACTCCGTCCAATACATTTAAGGGAAGCAAATCAGGGTTCGTATTCAAGACTGGTAATAAAGGTACGGGGTATTACAAAAATGAAGGTTCTACCGTTCCTTTCCCGAGTGGGCAAGGACCTCTCCCTAAACCAGCTAGTTTCGGTGAACCTGTGGCTCCTGTGGGTCCCAACAAGCCCAACAAGCCCAACAACAAGCCCGAGCCCAATAGGGTCAACACAGGTGTGGGTAACAATACCGTGAATAACAAGCCTAACAAGGTCAACACAGGTGTGGGTAACAACACCGTGAATAACAAGCCCGAGCCCAATAGGGTCAACACAGGTGTGGGTAACAATACCGTGAATAACAAGCCTAACAAGGTCAATATTGGTGTGGGTAACAATACTGTGAACAACAAGGTCAACACCGGTGTGGGTAACAACACCGTGAATAACAAGGTCAACAAG
>Ga0208019_1001806_pt1 | contig 11139 bp, 6 predicted proteins | sample CB_VirMetaG_5_FD_184540 | JGI IMG/M metagenome (GOLD analysis project Ga0208019, IMG submission 184540) | Freshwater to marine saline gradient viral communities from Chesapeake Bay - CB_1508_1D Viral MetaG (SPAdes) (version 4) | ecosystem: Environmental > Aquatic > Marine > Coastal | place: USA... | reverse complement strand
TAATCATGATTATCGGTACGTGAAGAGTGGTGAGTATCGTACAGACTTTGTGACTGCGATGCGGGACGTGTTCGAGGGTATCGACCTTGGATCTTCCCGACTCAAGTTCACAAACCTGGATCATGTCTATCTTAACAGTAACGGTCAGCGCTACTTCATCGCGCACCCGACATCGTACTCTAAGAATCCGCTCAGCAATCCGTCCTCAATCTCTGAGATCAAGAAATGCCACGTCCTCACCGCTCACACTCATCACTGCGCTATGGGTTGGGACGCTAGTGGTTCTTACGTGATCGGAGAACTCGGAGGATTCTTCAGCATCCCGCAGACCGAGTATCTACAAAGCACCACGACGTATCCGAACTGGTGCAATGGTTACTGGTTCATCGTGCGTGGCAGGCCGGAGATGGTTACGTACGGAGCGCGTGGGCTTAGGATCAGCAGCGCTCAACGATAATGATGGGGCCGTGGCGGAACTGGCAGACGCGACGGACTTAAAATCCGTTACCCGAGGGTGTGAGGGTTCGATTCCCTCCGGCCCTACTAAAGGAGACTAATGACACTACCAACCGATTATCAAACATTCATCGCAACGTCACGCTACGCACGCTGGCTAGACGACAAGGGTCGTCGAGAATACTGGCCCGAAACCGTGAACCGTTACGTAGAGTTTATGGAACAGCACCTCAAGCAGAAGCATAACTACAAGATGGATCCCGTCATCAAGGCAGAACTACTCGACGCGATCATCCACCTCGAAGTCATGCCCAGCATGAGGGCCCTCATGACGGCAGGACCAGCGCTCCAGCGCGAAAACGTAGCAGGCTACAACTGTTCGTACGTGCCCGTAAATCATCCGCGAGTATTCGACGAGATCCTCTACATCCTCATGAACGGAGTAGGCGTAGGATTCTCTGTGGAGCGGGACGACATTAACCAGTTGCCCGTAGTCAACGAGCACTTTGAGAATAGTGACACTATCATCAAGGTCGCGGACTCGAAGGGTGGCTGGGCCAAGGCACTGCGAGAACTCATCGCTATGCTCTACAGTGGGCAAATCCCACAATGGGACATGAGTGCTGTACGACCCGCCGGTAGTCGCCTAAAGACCTTCGGAGGCAGGGCTAGCGGCCCAGAGCCCCTAGAAGACTTGTTCAAGTTCACAGTAAACGTTTTTAAGAATGCTGCTGGACGAAAACTCTACGCAGTGGAGTGTCATGATCTGGTATGTAAAATCGCGGAAGTGGTCGTTGTTGGTGGGGTTCGGCGTTCCGCGCTTATCAGCCTCAGTAATCTTAGCGATGGGCGAATGCGGAATGCTAAGAGCGGCGAATGGTGGACAGATAATCCGCAGAGAGCACTTGCGAACAATAGTGTCGCCTATACCGAAACGCCCGGTATGGATGCGTTTATGGAAGAATGGTTAAGCCTATACGCATCCAAGAGTGGCGAGCGTGGAATCTTCAACAGGGAAGCAGCGAAAAAGCAGGCAGCAAAAAATGGCAGACGAGAATACACCCATAACTTTGGAACAAACCCGTGCTCTGAGATTATTCTCAGGCCACACCAGTTTTGCAATCTCACGGAAGTGGTTATTAGAGCCGGGGATGGGCCACACGATCTACGTCGTAAGGTCAGGCTCGCTACGATTCTCGGGACTTTCCAAGCCACCCTTACAGACTTTAAGTATCTCCGTAAAGTGTGGCAGAATAACACTGAAGAAGAGCGCCTCCTTGGCGTGTCTCTCACGGGCATCTTCGACAACCCGTCTATGGTGGACAAGGGCACGACTCGCCTTGTACCGCTTCTAAAAGAAATGCGTCAAGAGGCCGTACGAGTCAATGAGAAGTATGCTAAAGAGATTGGTATTCCTCAGTCTACTGCCATTACTTGCGTCAAGCCTAGCGGTACTGTCTCTCAGTTGGTGGACTCCGCTAGCGGCATTCATCCTCGCTACTCCGAGTATTATATTCGGCGCGTACGTGGTGATATCAAGGATCCGCTCACACGATTCCTGATGGATTCTGGAGTGCCTCACGAGCCTGACGTGATGAACCAGGAGAACATGATGGTCTTCTCATTCCCACAGAAGGCCCCGAGTAAGGTCGCTGACATTAGTGCTATCGAGCATCTCGAATTATGGCTCGCGTACCAGGAGAATTGGTGTGAGCATAAGCCCTCGATCACGGTGAGCGTGGCTGAGGACGAGTGGATGCGCGTGGGCTCCTGGGTGTTCGATCATTTCGACGAGGTCAGTGGTATCTCCTTCCTGCCCAAGTCGGATCATACGTACCGGCAGGCTCCTTACGAGGCGATCAGTAAGAAGGAGTATGAGGCTCTTATGAAGGCTAGCCCTAAGAAGATCGAGTGGGAGCGTCTTGCGGAGTACGAGTTGGAGGATAATACGGAGTCTAGTCAGACGTTTGCTTGTGCTGCGGACTCGTGCGAGGTGGTTGACATTAAGGGTTAGTTTGCTGGAAGAATGTGCGGACAATAAAAAGGGGAGGCCTTTGGCCTCCCCTTTGTCGTACCTATAAAGAATAATCTTATCCGAACAAACGTCCAATAACATCACCAATCTGATTACGGGCATCACTCCAAACAACAGCCTGACCAATATTAGGAACCCGAGCCATCCTACGAGCCTCATCAGCAGAATAACCAGCCTTACGCAACTGCCTCTCAAGAGACTCAATAGCCTCCTTAGTAGTAATACCCTCCTCAATCGCTCCAAGTATATCCCTATACTGCTTACCCTCTCGCGGCAAAGCATCCTCAGCGAACCCAAGCGCTCTGCGCTGCCAAGTATCAAACGTATAAGCAATAAGATCATCAATCGTACGAGCCTGCTGAGGATTAGACTTATTAAGCGCGTACATAACAATCTTAGAAATATTCGCCGGAGTAACACGAGTATGCGAAGGAGCATCAATCTTACCCAACGCATTTTTAGTCTGACTCTTAATTAACTGTCCTAGACCCATCTCCTTCATACCCTTCGTCAAAGAAGGAACCGTGCGCCGAACACTAGGATCGCTTAAACGCTTCGCTAATTCAGCCGTTTGAGCAATCTCCATAGGAACAAGTTTAAGCGGACTCAATGAAGCACCCAACTGTGCAAGAGCATCAGGGCTTAGAATCGTGCGCTTACTAAGAGGATCGAGGAACTGTTCCAAGAACATTGGATAGAAGCCTGCTCGGGTAGGACTAAGTTTATCCGCAATATCCCCGAACAAGCGCTCACCAGTAAGAATAGTTTCTTCAGCATTACGCGCAACCGCCGCAGGATCCCAACCTGTTTTAGCGCTCGAACTGCCCGGGAAACGAGAACCTAGAAGCCTGCCTACCAGAGACGTTACCTCATTAGCCTCCCTAATCGCAGGCTCCTTCGTATCTCCAATAATAGCCCTGCCACGCTTAGGTAATTCTGCGAGAGAACCATAAACAGGGACATCCTCAATACCCGCCTCACTAGCAGCCCTAGTTACACGATCAAATAGTGGAGCCCTCTGCGTTGACAAAGCCTCAAAAAGACCCCGTCCAAGAATACCCTCTTCAACAAGGGGTTCTAACCGTTGCGCTGCCGCAGGACTAATTACATCCCCAACATCATCTGCCCGTTTAGCAGCCTCTTCCAGAAACTCTCCAAGTACTTTACGAGAAACACGGCCCACAACGCCACCACCACCATAACCCTCCAAGACTGCATTCTGAAAACGCATATCAAGATTAGGGTTCTTCATAGGCAACGTACCTTCACGAACAGAAAAGTCGGGCAGAAGATTACCAGAGAAACTTAAGCGCCTACGATTCTCCGCTTCTGCTTGCTGCTGAGCGCCCGAGTTAAACAAACCAATAGCAGCCTTACCCGGCTTAACCATTTCGGGCATGGGCGGAGGGGACGAGAAGGCTTTTTCCCGCCCAGCCTTAGCCTCTTCTCGTTTACGTCTACGCCTCACTAGCCTCTGACGATAATCAGACCCGCCCTCAACAGCCATGATTACTCGTCCCAACCACGCTGAGCCTGATACTGACGCACCATATTATAAGCCAATGACAACACAGCAGCCAGACCAGCAACCAGAGGAGCCGCAATATCACCCGGCTCATCAATACCAGCAATACCATCAACAAGCAGCACAGCCAGGAAAGCCTGGATAAAAGTCAGTGCTGCACGAGTAAGAATCTCACGCCAATTCATAATATACTCCTCCTTTAATTAAGTATAACGGGGCGGATCATAAAACTGTTTTCTAGCCAATAAATCAGTTATATGTCTTGTTTGTTTACGAGGCTGAATTTCCTCACCATATATCTTAGGATTCATAAATTTACCCTCAGTACCCCTAGCGCCCTGAGTTCCCGAAGGATTATAACCCTGCTCACCACGCAACTTAGCCGCCTTTTGCTCCGCTAAAACCTTGCGCCGCTTGTTAAGAGATTTATTTTTCATAATACTCCTCTTCAAATCGCTTGAGTAACAAACCAAATAATACCAGCAAGAATACCACCAGAAATAACACTCGTAGCAATCATCATCTGCATACGCTTGCCTTCCTTCTCACCCTCCCACTTAGCCTCAGCCATCTCCAACTCAGTCACACGCCCATTCGTGCGCTTAACCTCATTATGAATCTGACAAAGCCTAGCGTCTAACGCATCCAACCGATGAAGAATAATCTGAATATCCCCCTCACTCATAGCATAATCATCCTCCCATAATACGCCGGTACAAATCATCCGGATAAGATTCTGGCTTAGGCTTCAACTCACGAGCCAACTGCCGACGAGCATCAGCCGCCATATTAGGATACGTAGACTCGTACTGAGCCAACCACTGCTCCAAACCTTCACGCTTCCGCTTCCACTCCAACAAGTGCCGCGTATAACGCTCAATACCCTTAACCGTCTCCTTCTCCGGAACCGGCAAGCCGCGCTCACGACGCTCACGCTCCCACTGCTTAACCTGAGCCTCAGGATCAAGACTGATAGCGCGAACCGGACTAAGTAGATTCCACGCACCCGCCTTAGTCCAGGGCTCAAACTTCTCAACCATCTTTTCTTTTGGAACACTAAGGCCCTCGGACGGGTCCTCAGGATTAATGAAAATATCCTCCGGCTTACGGCCACGGCCCTCATTCAACTCATAAGCCGACCTAAATGTATTTACAATCGCAGAAATCAGAGGGAAACCGGCACCCATCCTCACAACATTTTCACCATAACCCCTACCGCGCTCCTCCTCACTAAGAGGAACACCAGTGAACGTACTCACACCAGTCATCTGTTGAATCGCTCCAGTGATTAGCGGGTTACCATAATCCAGCAAACTACCGGCCCCGCCAATCCGAGAAGACCCAAGGAAGAACGCCCCTAAATCAAGCATCGTATTTGTACTCGTAGAGAACGGGCCAATAGGACCGAGTCCTAAGAAATTATTACGCTCCGGATCCAACTCTAAAAACTCCGCCAAACCATCAGGCATAGGAATACTCTCATACAGCCACTCAGGAATACCACCAACCTCAAGAACCTTCTCAAAACCATAATTACCCAGTTGGAACGCGGCATTAGCCGTCAAAGGACGCTCTTGGAACAAGCGCTTCGTGAACAAGGCCGAGTGACGCTGCCAAGCATAGAAAGGAATCACGTAATTACGAATCGCCTTTTCCCAAGCCGTAAAGTCACGATAATTACCAAGAACGCCGTCAGCAGTAAACCGTACGTGATTAACAAAGTTCTCATCATACAACGGACTATTCGGATTACGCAGAGCCTCAAAAGCAGCCTGGAAACGACTCAACGAATCGAATCCAACATCAGGAGCACCATTCTTAGCGAGTTCCTTAACAGCATTACTACGCATCAGGGGCTTAAAGCCGGGATATTCCAAGGCTGCGGCACGCATAAGCGCTACACGCATATTCGACTCGAAAGCGAATACAACCGTATAACCGCCATATACAGACCATTTAGCGAGACGAGAGTCGCCCATCGACTGTAAGAAACTATCCGCACGATCCTGATGATACACATTATCGTAAATATCGTGAGACATCACGCGGCTCATGTACGCGAAATCGTCCCCATGATTCATATAAATAGCCGCCTCCTGATCCGTCAGAGGGCTAGACATACGCCCCTCAAGATCAGCAGCCGCAACACGAATAGATTCCGGCACACGATCCGAATCAATCGCACGATTAAGAAGACCACGAGCGCCCCTCTTAGGAATACCCGACGAGCGCCGAACAGCCGTCTGCCACATATTAGCCATCATCTGAGGTAATAATTCTGGAGCAGCAAGCCCAGTCATCATCGTAGAACCAACCACGTTCTGCGGAATAAACCTGGGATTCATGCTAAGAACAAGAACCTTAAACAAGGAATTACCAATATTACCTGCTTTACCTAAGAACGTATCACTAACAATCTTATCAATGTCACGCTGGCTCTTGGCAAACCTCTTATATGTCCCACGAGGAACAACCATTACAATCTCATTAGAGCCCATACGCTCAACCTCACGAAGAGGAAGCAAGTACTTCTCCTCAAGTTCCTTATGCGTAAGGAGGCGCTTCGTCTTCTGCTCCTTAATCGTCTCATACATCGTATCAATATAATTCATCTGAGTACGATACATCTGACGACCATTAACAACAACAGGCTCGACAACACCTTCCTCGACCGCGCCAAACTCATCATATGACTGTGCATACGCGCGAGCCTGATTCTCATTGTCAAAAAACTTGTACGTACCAATTGCTACATACTGCTTACGTCGCTTATTAAACTCTCGAACCGTCATCGGAACAGCCGTGTCCTCAATAAACTTCTGCCAACCCTCAATGCCGCGACGACGAATAGTCGCACGATGAGCATCAATCTGAACCTTAAAATTATATTCCATCAATCCGCTCGCAACAACAATATTCCGATTAGAACGAGTAGCAAACGATTCAGGACCATTAATACTCGTATCACTAATCTTATCCACAAAGTCTCGCACGTTAGGATAAATCTTATTCAGAGCATTCGTGATAGCCACATCAGTATGCGTCACGGCCTCGTCAGGAGTGAACATACGTACGCCACGAGCATTCTCAGACGGAATAAACGCTGAAGCGGGAAGCGTTAACTGCTTATCATCAATCAGCGGGGCACGCTCAAGGCTACCACCAGGATTAATATTCCCCTCCAAGCGAAGCATACGAGCCTTCACATACAAGGGCTGCCCGTCAATACCACGAATAACCTCATCAACAATGAAGAGCGGATAGCCCGACTGGTCACGCATAGACTGCTGCTTAGCAATATACTCCATGCTAGTGCGGACAAGATTCATCGGACCATAATCCGTATCCTTTGCGGTGAGAGGCCTGAACGCGCCATCCTCAAACACAAAATCCTCAGCAAACGTCTTCAACTGTTCGTTAAAATGGAAGTTCGGATTAAGGACACCCATGCGATCCAAGTCCGCCTCCAACTCTCGGCGAATATGCTGAGGCAAGCCGCGAACAGCATTCCGAATAGGCGAGTAAGCAGTCATCAAAGACTCGATCACAACGGGAGAATCCGTAGCAGTAATAAGCCTGTTCTGCTTCTCAAGCATGATACTCATAATCCGATGAGCCTGACGCAACTTTTGTGCCTGCTGAGTCTGCCCATCAAGTAATTGTTCCACCACGCGAGCGTACCGAGTGAGGAACTCTGGGCTCGAATAATAATTAAGTTCACTCTCAAGAAGGGCACGAGTAGCCGCATCATCACCAGAAGCATCATCCTTAAGACGATTACGAAGCGCGGCACGATAAATATTCGGCGCATACATGCCTCCGCTAAGATCATCCATCACGACCTGCATCTCAATATCATCCAGGCCCAACTTATCAATGCCATGCTGATACGCATTCGTCATAGCAAAATCTCTACGAAGCGCCTCAGCCTCTGTATAACCGCCCTCAATCTTAGCCTTATCAAAACGATAATTAAAACCAAGCAGAGGGATATTAGCAATTCTTCCGGAAACCTTACCCCCACGAGTCTGAGCCTTAAAAGTAATCTCTTGTAGCGCTCGTGCTAGGGGCTGACCACTCATACGGAACTGCGCGTACTCGGCGCTCTCCGCCTTTAAAAGATCCGAAATACCCTTATCTAATATTTCTACATTACCATCAGACCGTTGCACATACTTATAACGCGGCTCGAAAAACGCGGCAGCACGATCCAACTTCGTCGGAGCAGTAAGACTATTATTACCCCGAGTACCGCCAGGAAGAAGCGTATTAAGACGAAGAAGGGCCGCAGAATCACCAGTCGCAGCCTTACGAGCCAGAGCCGCATACTCCAAACCAGTAATACCCTTAGTGCCCTCATCATCCAACTCGACCTTCTTAAACGGATCCAAATCAGCCTTAGCCTGACGACGACCAAGAACAGTCGTAAAAGCCTCGTCAGGAGTAGCAGCGCCAGTAACAAACTCTGCAGGAACAGGCCTAGCCCTTTGACGCTTAGCGCCATCAGGAAGCGCATTATACTCGTCAAGAGCAGCAGAAAAAGCCTTACGCTCACCACCAGTTAAGTCTCTTGCGCTAATCCTAGACGCCTTCTGAGCGCTAGCACGCCTAGCCGCGCCAGTAGCCTTACGTAAAGCCGCACTACGAGCACTAATCTGAGCACCCTTAATACCAATACCCGCGACACTACCAAGAGCCATAACATCCAGAATAGGCATAAGAGGATCCTCATACAGAACCTTCTTAAACTCGTCCCAAGAAGTATACGTATCCTTATAGTATTGCAAGCCCTCTTTAAGAGTTTCGGTCGGATTAGCCGCAAAATTATACATACCAGGCAAGAATCCGAGACCGAAACGACCAATACTCTTAGGAGCATTACCCAGATAACCACCCAGGCTAGGATCATCAACAGGACTCGCGGTCAACCAGGACGCTGACAGAGCGGGCTCAGCAAAATCCATAACCTCCTCACCAGAAACATTAAAGATAATTTCCGGCGTACTAAGGGGCTGTTCACGGCCCCACTCGTCAACCGACTTAGCCTCCGTAATCCTTAAGAAGCGCTTAACAATATCCGTATTCGTAATAACGCCTTCTTCAGTCCCAGGCTTCGTTTCCATAGTCACAGCAAAGCCCTTCGACTGCATCTCTTTTAAAAGAGGGCCGATATACTTTTCCAATGCGGGATGAATAGGCAAGCCCTGCGACTTAGCCTGTACTGCTGCGTCAACAACAGCACCCTTCTGAGCCTCAGACAATGCGCGGAACTGAGCAGGATTATAACGCTTACCACCAGTAACAAGAGGATCATTCGTAACCGTACCAGTTCCCTGCCTCATAATACCGTCAATAATACCAGGAGTAAGCAGGTCGCCCTGGCCCGTAAGAACCATTTCAATCATATTCTCTAATTGCACTTCAACAGGAATCGCCGAGTTAAAGAACTTATCACGATTCTTCGCGCGTTCCTTATTAAGATCAGACAATTCTTTCGCAAACTTGGCCGCATTACCCTCACTAATCTGAGCAATACGATCAACACTCTCCTCAATAATCATCTCAGTCGGATCAACCGTAGCCTCACCCGTCAAAAATGATTCAATAAAACGCTCCTGCACAGCGCCATACGTACCATTAGGAGAGTACATATACTGACGCAACTGCTCCACATCCTGACGAGTATACTCACCCGTCATAATCTTATTCCAAATAGCCGCGCCACCCTTACGATCAATCTGCTTAGGCAGTTTCTGCTGATACTCAAGCATCTTCTTAGCGTCAGAAGCATACTCCTTACCCATCTTAGCATAATCAATCCGCTTAGCAGCGCCCTCACCAGTAGTCGGAGTATTCTCAAACGAGTAGCCAATAGTCTTAGGACTACGAGTACGCTTACCAGTATTCCAATCCTGATTAATCAGAGCCTCACGACCAGCAGACAGAGGACCATCCTCAATAGCGCCACCATACATCGCCAACTGCTTAACCGTATCATTAACAACAAGATCCTTATTCTTACGTACATACTTGTTATTCTTATACGTAAAGTTATCGTCCAGGAGTTGTTCCCAAGCGCGTTGATTAATAGTGACCGAGGGGACAGGATATTTCATGTCTCCCCGCTTACCATACGTCATAAAGCCAAGATCAATAAGTTGCTTAATTTCGCCCTGCGTCATCGGGAACGCTCTAGTACTATTCTGATACCAGGCATAACTCTTAGCGAAACGATCAGAATCGCTCATCGTATCCAAGCCCTGACGCATATAACCCGCGTACGAAGGCTTATCAAAAGCAATATCCGCTACAGGACTACGCGGACGAGTATACTGTAAGTATTTTGTTGGTTCTGGAAGCAGGCCAGGACGACGATTACCTGGGGCCGGACGACCCGTACGAAAGACCCCAATCGGCTTATAAGCAGCCGTAGGCGCCGCGCCAAGACCAGCCTGACCCGGCATCTGATAGCGCTGCTGCTGCTCCTCTAAACGACGCCGCCGACGCCTACGACGCCGACCCTCACGAGGAGTGACGTTTTGCGCTACACCACTACTAGTAGTACCAGAAGTAACAATAATAGCCAAAGTTTATCTCCTAAAAGGTTTGTCCGCCAGCCATAAGATTCTGCCAATTAATAGGCTGAGCGTTATTATTAAGCCCACTCCACGACAAGCCACCAGAATAACCACCCTGCTTAAGATCCTGACGCAAACCCTGAGTCTGAAGCATACTCTGAATAAGAGCCTGCTGAGCCATCGGAATACGGAAAGGATCCAGCATCTGACGGCCCTGAGCCTTAGACTGACCCATCTCAAGCATCAACTGCTGACGACGACCACCAATATCAGAAGCAGCACGCGCAGCCTCCAAACCCATCTGACGACCCTCACCAGCCAACTGACTAAGCAACTGGGCACGACTCATACCAAGTTCAGCGCGACGACCCTCAGCCTCACCCTGCCGCTGCGCCTTCAACTGCTCCATCTGAGCGCCAAGACTACCACCAATCGCCTTAGAATACACATCGCCGCCCTGACCACCCATACCACTAACCGTACCAGCAGTCTGAGCAATATCCTTCGTCTGACCAAGATCAGCGCCAATCGCGGCACCAAGAGCG
>Ga0208019_1001804_pt1 | contig 11150 bp, 11 predicted proteins | sample CB_VirMetaG_5_FD_184540 | JGI IMG/M metagenome (GOLD analysis project Ga0208019, IMG submission 184540) | Freshwater to marine saline gradient viral communities from Chesapeake Bay - CB_1508_1D Viral MetaG (SPAdes) (version 4) | ecosystem: Environmental > Aquatic > Marine > Coastal | place: USA... | reverse complement strand
GAATCGACGGCAACGGCGAGCGGTTCGTGCTGTTCGCGCCCTCGCTCTGCGTCGCGCGCGAACAGTGGCGTGCGGCATGCGATCTATGCACAGACGTGCATGCTGTAGATCCCAGTGAGGATACAGAGTAGTGCGAATCGTTACACAGCCTAAGGTCTACCTGATGTCGCGCCCCTCTATTGCAGAGGGATTCCACGAGTTCCTGCGCGATATGCAGCTTACATGGCCATCAGAACCTATAGGCACCTGTTCGGCTGCGGCACAACTTGTTGAACTAGCTGGTCGAATCTGCTATATGTCGTTTGGCGCCAAGGCAGGCTCAAAGAGCAACCAGGCCTACATTGACAACCTGATTGGGCTGCTGAAAGAGAGCCCAGAAAAAGTCATTGACAGCCTTCGTTCAGTGGTGGCCTCTGGCCGCAAATACCCAGGCTCCGAGGTGGATAAAGACCTCATCCTGGATGAGGTGGATGTAGTTATTGCGCAGCTTGAAGAGCTGCTCGAAGCGCAGAATCGCCCAGCGCATGGGTCCGTGCTGGAACACCCAACCTGGACTTTCGTGGTGGTGGGCGCAGGGCGTGGCTTCTCACATGAGCAGGTTCGCCACCGTGTGGGATGGGCTTACTCCCAGCTGTCAACGCGCTACTGCGATTTTGAGCGGGCTGAAGAAGAGGGTACGTGGAATCCAGGCTTCGTAATTCCACCACTGGCACAGACCTCACCTGAGGTAGCAGAGCATTTTACACAGCGCGTCGAATCAAGCCTCGATGCGTACAAAGAGGTGCTCACGCTCGTTATGGGGGAGCTTGCTGCTGACCCGCGGTTCACGGAGGCGCTCTCACGCTACCCAGAACGGGACAGGAAGAGGATGCTCCGCAAGGCGGCACGTGGTGCCGCACGAGACATCCTACCCATCGCCACAGAAGCAATTCTGACCATGACTTCCAATGCGCGGGCAATCTGGAACACGATCGCGCTGCGTGCTTCTGCAGATGCAGAGGGGGCAATTCGCGACGTATACGTTCAGATCGCACGGATCATGGCGCGTGAGTTCCCTGAGCTGTTTCACCATGTAGCGTATACCCGTCTATGGGATGGAAGTACTGCCGTTACGCTGCCACGCACTAAGCTATAGGATTCTGCTATGTGGGAAAAATCACAAGTATACAAAATCACCACAAAGAGCGGGTCCCTGGTCCTTCTGTGGGCAGAGAATGAGCAGAGTTGGGGCGCTGCCCTCGTGCCCGGCGTCTTTGGGCCAGGTGCGATTGGTACAGCAAGACGCACTCCATGGCATGCGCTGGAAGCGCTTGCCACAAAGCTTGATGAAGAGCGCCTGTATAGCGAATCAGCTGAGGTGCGCCTGTTGGACCCGCCAGCTGAATGGCTGTTAGATGAACCTGCACAGCGCACTGGTAGCGGCAACCGCATAGCCCCACCGAAGAAGCGCGCGCGAAAGGGCTAAGCAGTGACAGCTTGGAAGACTAGTGGACACACGCTCAAGCACGGAGCGGTATCGCTCTCGTTTGACGAAAGCGATAACACGTGGGCAGCTGCCTATGCAAACCAATGGGCGCCAACTGCAGCCACGCCACGCCGTGCGCTTGAGATGCTGATTGGCCGCTTGAACGACGATACCGCAGTCGCAGAAGTACGTTCAGCAATCGCAGATCTGCCTGCACAAGAGCGCGCATGGGATATGCTGGAGGCCAGTGAGACGGTAGTGCATGAGAAATCGCTTGCAAAGACCTGAGAAATAGGGCATGCTGAGGCCACAGAAGAGGATACAACCTACCTATACTAGGTAGGTTGGTTATGGCCCGTAGCTCAGTGGTAAGAGCAGTAGCCTTATAAGCTATGTGTCGCGGGTTCAATCCCCGTCGGGCCTAAATGCACAGCGACAAGAGTTATACAATTGATCATGCGCAGTGGCTGAAGCTGCTTCTAGAGCTAGATGAGACCAAACATCGGCTCTACCTGGAGCGGACGGAAAATGCGCGCCTGCGCAAGCAGCTTGACAAGCTGAACGCGCGTGTTCGCGCCTTTCGCGAACGCCTACGTAATGTAAGGCTAGACAAAGCCGACGTTTGGATGTACAACTATCAGGGCGTTCGGGATCGTCTTGCCTACTTGGAGAGCGATGCGGCCAACGAGCCGCGAAGGAAGTATCGCTTGCGCAAGCAGAACAGGGTAAGGGATCTCATTTCGCGGCTACACAAGATCGAGCGGTCTGTTGACTACGACGACATCTGGTGACCTACCTGAGCCGAGGGGAAGAAGCTATGAAGAAGATGCTTGCTGTTCGACGTGAAGACGGCCTGTTCTATAGGAGTGGTCTCCTTCCCACCGAGGCACAGTGGGGTCCACTGGAGGACGCCACGCTCTGGACCGTAGATGAGTGGTCTCTTGGTACGGGCATCCTCGACACCAGCGAGGAGGCTGGTGTCCAGCCTGGCGAGACCCTGGTCGAGGTGTGGGTGCAAGAGTACCGAAGCCTTGGTAAGGCTCTCTCCGAGAGCTTCGAGAGCGACTCCACTCCTCCGGACAACATGATGCTTGACGAGCTTGACGCGACCAAGGCCGAGCGCGATTTCCTCCGGGATTCGCTCCATGAAGCGCGTGGCGCGCTCATGAAGTTCAAGAATGTCATCTTCGACGACCTCACTCGTGCCGCGAAGTCCCAGGGTGTGGACCCCGCCAAGGCGATGTCTGACCTCCTGAACTCCACCTGTGCCTGCTGCAAGGACAAGCGGGAGTTCCTCCGCTACATCGAGAGCGTCAGCTAGGAACCAGGAAGAAAAAGCTAGAAGCGCTTGCGCAAGCCGAACTTATCGAGTTTACTGGGTCCATGTCTACGCAGATTGCACCTTACAGTCCGCTTCAGTTCGTTTCGGACTTCAACGCGCTCTCGCGTGTGATTCACGAGAACGCGCGCGAGAAGGGCTTCTGGGGCGATCCACCGGACCCTGACCGTCATAACGACGGTGAAAAGATTGCGCTCATGCACTCAGAGCTGTCTGAGGCGCTAGAGGCACTACGTGCAGGCAATCCTGGGGATGACAAGGTCCCGGACCATTGTGGCGCGGTCGTGGAGCTGGCTGACTGTATCATCCGCGCCATGGACCTTGCGCAGGCGCGTGGATGGAATCTCGGTGACGCCATCGTAAGAAAGGTGGCGTACAACCACACACGGCTGCACAAGCACGGCGGAAAGGCCTTCTGATGGACGCACTAGTGGACGTAGATGGGGTGCTAGCAGACTTCCTGCCTCACCTGCTAGAAAGAGCAACAAACAACAGGATTGCACCTGCAGATGTGCGAAAGTGGGACGTCTTCTCCTACTTGACAGTAGAGGAGTATGACCTATCCCTCGCGCTTTGCGCAGGCTACGACTTCTGGGCTCAAGTTCCTGTTATCAGCGGTGCGGTAGAGGGTGTAGAGAAGCTCCGAAGCACCTACGATGCTGTTCGGTTCTTGACCGCGCCGTGGTTTGGGTGCGACAAGTGGGCCTCAATTCGGATGGAGTGGCTCATGAAGCACTTCGGCGCACGTGCTACGGATGTCATCTTCTCGACTGAGAAGTACTTCGTGCGCGGAGCCCTCTTCATTGACGACAAGCCCACACACGTAGAACGCTGGGCCGAGACCAACGATGCCGGGCATGCAGTCCTGTATGACGCCGGGTACAACAAGGCCTGCACACCACCGCACAGGCTCATGGGATGGGCTGACCTTGACCGCGTCCTGTCCTCGATTGCACCGCGATGAGCGCAGATACACCCATCCAGATTGGCCAGGGCCGCAAGAAAAAGGGTCCAGGAGGAAAATCCTCGCGCGGCTCACACCAGCTGGCAGCAGTATCTAACTGCGCTCGAAGCTGGCGCTTGCGCTATCGCAAGCACCTTGTGCCTGAGTTCGAGCCGAAGCACAGGATGATCGGGACAGCGATCCACACATGCGCGGCCTACCATTACAACAAGCGTATGGCTACGCCGTACGAGTGGCCACTGTCTCTGGACGAGGCGTTGAAGAACGATTGCCGTAGAGGTGGCATCCCAGAGCATGAGATCCAGGCAGACTCAAACGTGGGCGTGGACTTCGAAGTCATCGAGCAGGCACATGCAGTGATGCGTGAGTACATCGACATCTACAGCGATGAGCCGTGGGACCCACTCTACATCGAAGAGGAGTTCGCGATGCGTGTGGGTGACCTCGACCCCGACGGCCGTGATGGGGTGCTGGACGATGAGCTGGTCACTGTCCGCCCAGATCTCGTTATCCGATCCCGCATCAACGGGCAGGTCTACATTGTAGACCACAAGACCACCAGCAAGAGCGGATGGCGCGATAAGAATCGCCTGCCTGTATGGAACCAACGTGAAAACGAGTATCGCGTTCCGTGGCAGCCCATGCTATACCTCCATGTGATGCGGCATAATCTAGGGCAGGGCGCCGTTGCAGGCTTCGTCATCAACCGCATCCGAAGGGAGCGCGGACCGCAGACAGGCAAATTCGACTTCTCACGCCATTTGCTTGACATCCCGGAGTCGATGTACCGAGAAGTGCCAGGTGCCGTCCGTGAGCGCGTGGGCTGGGAAGCAGAACTGGACCGGATGATCGCAGAGGGTAAAATGCCGCGCCCAAACCCGTCCGCGTGCCATGGCGTATTTGGCCCCTGCGACTATGTTGACTTGTGCACGGCGCCGAGCCAGCGTCATGTTGCGGCCCTTATAGGGCTTCCTGTAGAGCCGCTACCGGGAGAGTCGCTCCCACCACGTCGATACGTTTCGAGGAAGTAGTAATGAGCACGCGCGCACCTGCATTCATCGTCTACGGACCACCAGGAACCGGTAAGTCTACTGAGACTGCTGTTGCATTCCAGGACTGTCTTTACGTAATCTCACAGCCGGGTAACCTGTGGGCCTATGAGTCTCTGGTGGCTGCGCAGCCGCAGCTAGGCCTGAAGAAGACCTCGTACATGCCATCAATGCTGCGCCTACCGTACGAGACCAAGGAATGGGACCCTGAGACCGAACTGCGTGTGCTCGTGCTCCCGCAGGCTGTACTAGGTGATGACATGCAGCTTCGTCCAGTGCACACTATCACTGCGATGAACGACCTGATCTACGCCTTCACGAAGCAGGTCATGCAGGGGACGAATAAGTCGAAGGGCATCATTTTCGACGAGTTTTCTGAGCTGTCTGCGCGTATGCTGAAGGACCTGGAAGATGTTGGATGGAACCCTGCTACGCCAAAGCCGTACGGGTCATCCTGGGACAAGTGGGGTCCCCTTTACAGGTGGCACTCAGACCTTGTCGTGCGCCAGAAGGCGCTAAATGTTCCCATGGGATTCATTTGCCACGACACTGAGCCTGAGGTAAAAGGTGATGACGTCATCGCGAAGGGTGGGCCAAACCTGCCAAGCAAGAAGCTTCGAAAGCTCTTCTGCGCTTACGTTGACGTCGTTCTCCACAGGCTCGTAGAGAAGCCTGAGTCGAAGAAGAGTGCTAAGAACGCACTTGGACTTGATGACGATAAGGGTGAAGAAGCCATTGACATGGCGCCCGAAAAGTTGAATCCTTATGGGGTGCCATCAGACGTTGTCCGATACTACATGACCGAAGTTGACCCGCTGTGGGAGCGAAAGATTCGCGCCTTCGGCCTCAACCCAAAAGACACCAGGGACCTGCTTTCTGTGCTGCGGCAGGCCCGGTTTGCGTAAGTAGCAGCTAGGAGTTACAAGAAGAAAAATGACTGACAACGAAAACTTCAGCTTCGTCCTAGAAGACGCAGACAAGTTCGAAGGCCTTCGTGGGCCGCAGCGTCGTACGCTGGCCACCAAGGATGGGCTCGTGGCTGCAACGATCCTCGGGCTCAAGTACAAGGGCAAGTCGAGCAAGGGCAACCACGTGGTGACCGCGTCCTTCGCCACGGTCGACTCGGACCCTGGCATGAGCGATGTGGCGCTGTGGAAGCACGTTCCGGTCTCGGGCGAGAACGCCCAAGGGAAGAACATCGCTCAGCTCTACACCATCATGGCGTCTGCGGGTGTGACCAAGGACAAGCTGGCTGCTCTGTCGGGCAAGAGCCTGACGACTGAGGCTCTGAGCGACGCCCTGAAGGGCAAGACCTGCTACGTGCAGATCCGTGCAGAGATCTACGAGAACAACCCTCCGTCGTCTCAGATCGTCGGCTTCCTCTCGCAGGAGGACTACGAGCGCGAGGCTACGGTGGGCAACCACCGGACCAAGCACGCCTACGGCGATGGTTCGGCAGTCCCTGCGGCACAGTCAAACGGTGCTTCGAGCCGGGTGGCCACTCCGGTGGCGCCCCCGTCTGGTGGTGCCAGCGACCTGACGCTCTAGGACCCATAGCGAGACTGGTGCTGCAGTCTCGATAAGGTTCGTCAGGGTCCCAGGCCATGCATAATGCGTCCAGGCAGCACACCAAAAGCATCCATGGTCTGGGACCCTGACACCCTAGACCTCCCATGAACACGAAGCCAATGAAGCCCGCCGCCGCTGCAAAGCGTGCGAAGGACAAGATCCAACCTCTCCCAGGTGCTGCACGCACCGCCATGGAGAACGAACCCTTGGTTACGGCCACAACCTTCGGCCGTGAGAAGGTCATTCTACGACTTGCACCCAACGGACGCCTTTACGTAGAGAGACAGTAGCCATGTCGCTGGAAGAGCTTCCACTCGGCACCAGCCGCGAAGATGCGCATGCGCATGCGGAAGCACTCGGCGCTAACTGTGCTCAATGCCCCCTACGTGGTGCTGGGCGCGGGCCTGTTCTTGGCCAGCTCACCCCAGGAGCCAAGCTGCACGCAATTGGTGAGGCACCAGGCGACAACGAAGTAGAGGCCGGGCGTGTATTCGCGGGCGCCACCGGGCGTGTACTCCGCTCTGCTCTTCGCGAAGGCGGCCTAACTGAGAGCGAGGTGGCATTCAGCAACGCACTGCTGTGCCAGCCGTGGGACACGGCAAAGCAAATCAAGATGGGTCTCGGCGACTACGTCGACCGCATCGCGCGCCTCAACCGCAAAGCCTATCGACGCTGGGAGCAGCGTCGTGACGCAGCTGCGGCGGCAGAAGTGGCATTCCTCGAAGACCCTCCTCTAGAGCTTCGCACGCCGCTTGAATGCTGTGCTCCGCGTCTGCAGCGTGACATCGCCACCGTCGGCGCAAAGACACTGCTTGCAGTCGGTGCGGCTGCGCTCAAGCAGACCGCCCTCGTTGAGGGCGTGCCGTACGGTAAGGCCAAAGTAGAGCCTGGGAAGCCGCGTGTGCTGGCATTGAAGGACCAGCAAGGGCACCCAGTCACGCTTGCAGATGGGCGGGTGCTGATGTCTACGTACCATCCCGCGTACGCCATGCACAGCAATCGCGCGATGGGCCGCGTGATTCGAGACGCGATCGTAAAGTCTGCGCGCGTCGCCGCAGCGCAGGGAACCTTCGAGTTTGACCCCCCACCATTCTACATCCGGCCTTCGTTGAGCCAGGTGCTCAACTTCATCGCTGCGTGCAAGCAGCAGCGTCGCGGCTTCGTCGACCTCGAAACCACGGGGCTGCGATGGTGGCGCCGCGACTGCTACATCCTCTGCATTGGTCTCGGCGCAGTCATTGACGGGCGCGAGGAGATCATGGTCATTCCTGTGCGCCACCAGCCACCGCCAGGCGCACCTGCGGATGTCGTGCCTACTCCATACTGGGAGACGCACGAAATCCAAGCCATTGGGCTCGCACTGCGCGACTACTTCGATGACCCTAACATCGAGGTAGTTGGACACAACGTCATCGGATTCGACTCTGGAAAGATGCTTGCCGCTGGTATCATGACGGACCGGTCCAAGCTTCTCAGCGACACAGCCGTGATGCACCACGACACTTGGGCAAACGACCTCGCGCACGACCTCGGGTTCACGACAGGCTACTACCTGAACATTCCAAACTGGAAGAAGGACGCCGACGCAAAGTACATCGACGGCGTCGTCGGTGACGATGAGCTATGGCGCTACAACGGGCTCGATGTCTGGGTGCTGATGCGCCTCTACGCACCCCTGTGGGAGGATGTGCTGGCGTCCGAGACAGTCAAGCAGTACGAGGTCGACAAGCAGATTCAGAACATCTGCCGGAACATGACTGAGCTGGGCATCACACCACGCGAGTCCATCCGGCAGGAGATGTCGCAGAAGCTCAACCTGCGCTGCAATGAGCTACTCGCAGATCTGCAGCACATCGCCTGTGGGTACCTTCCACAGTCTGCCATCGAGGACAAGCTCGCAGGACCGGATGATGACCGACACTGGGAGAAGCGGCCTCAATGGGCGGCGTTCAATCCACGGTCTGTGAATCAGCTGCGCGATCTGCTGTTCGATGACTTTGACCTCGAACCGCCACTGAGCACAAAGGGTCTGCCGTGGGACGCGGAGGACGACTCAGAGGACCCATCCACCTCTGCAGCTGCTCTCGTCAAGATCCTGGACAAGGGCGTAGGCACACAGGCGCAGGTGCTCATCTCCAGACTTCTGGAGTACCGCGCATACGACAAGCTGCGTGGAACCTACGTAGACAACCTCAACGTCGAGCGTGAAGACTGGACGCGCTGGGGCCTACCGGCCAGCATGAACGGAGAGTACATGCTGGTACATCCGACATGGATTGGTTGGCGTGTTCCGACAGGCCGACTTGCATGCCGAAACCCAAACGCGATGAACCTCCCTTCGCGCGGACGCATGAACATGTACAACATGTACTACGCGCCTGAAGGGCACGTGTACGTCGGCGCAGACAAGGACCAGCTTGAGCTACGCCTCTACGCGGCAGCGTCTGGCGACGAACTCGTCTGGAAGGCCATCAGGGATGGACTAGACCCGCACGCGCTCAATGCAGCCACCATGTGGGCGCAGTCAGAGAAAGAGGTTCAGTCGTGGTACGACTCTATCGTCGCGGACAAGGATGCGCACTGTAGCAACTGCGCATCACGTGACGAGCCATGTAAGACCTGCGCAGGCCGCCACAAGGAAGCAAAGAAGCTGCGCAACATCGCCAAGAGATTCGTCTTCCTCGAACTGTACGGTGGAGGCTTCCAAACGCTGTTCGACACAATGTGTTCAGACCGCAATCCGGGAAACGGCAAGCTCATGTTCCCCGGACTCGCGCAGCAGTCCGGCCGCGTCAAGACTTGGCATGAGAACTGGCACAAGTACCACCCATGGACACGCCAGTGGCACCAGCGCTGCTACGCTTTTGAGCGAGAGCACGGCTACATCAACACGATGTTCTTTGACTTCCGGAAGCGCTATGGGCCTTTCGACGACATCGTCGCGATTCCAAACATGCAGATTCAGGGGTCCGCAGGTAGCATGATGAACCAGCACATGCTAGAGCTGAACGCAGCCGTACCCTTTCGCGGGTGGTCGAAGGTGTCTGGCATCGACCGCCAGGTCCACGACTACCTCGGTATTGTGGTTCCAGAGAGCCGCGCCGACGAGGCCAAAAAGATCGTCGAGCAGATCATGAACATCACCATCAACGGGATGCCGTATACGGCAGAGAGCAAAGCATCTCGTTGTTGGGCGCACCAGTAGTGTACCCTTCCGCGAACCGCACGATGCAGTGGGACGTCACAGATTGGCGGGCCAGCCCCCCATACAGCCACCACTTTTATCCGATCGCGTGGTTCTTGGAGTGGTAGACTAGGAGGCAACAATGAGAAACGCTGTGCCCTTTGGGCCTTTCACACACATCACCACAAACGTGAAGAGTAACCAGGCCACAGGCCTGGATAAGTGTACGGCTATCGTAGGACCCATGCGGTCGTACAAGTCAGCCCTGATAGACTCTGTACGTCTGGCACTCACAGGGAAGCATCCTGTAGGTTCTGCTCCGACTGATCTGTACCAGCTTACTGCGCAGGCAGATCAGGAGTCTGGTCTTCCACTGTCTGTGTCACTGCAAGGGCCAGACGGCTTCGCTGAGTGGTCTCTGCCGCTTGAGGGTGGCCGTCCACGTAAGCCAGGGCCGCCGAGATACACAGGAGCGCTTGAGAGGCTCACAGAGCTAGAGCGTGCGTGTTCTGTACCTACTGCACCCGTCAAGGACCTGCTAACAGGTGCGGGTAAGGGCCGTGAGGCCATCATCCAGCGCTTTGGCCAGGCTGTATCTCTGGATGCGCCACCTGGACTATCTGTTGCCCAGCGCGAGGGATGGCAGCAGGCAATTTCGGAGGTCACCGCAGAGCTACGTACGAAGGCCAAGGGTATCGAGCCTGAAGCTGCTGACATTCTCGGCGGTCTTGAGTCCTGGTTCAACCGCAACAAGCTGGCCTGCGGCAGAGAGATTACTGCCTTGGACGCCGCTATTGCACGGCAGAGAAAGGACCTCGAAAGCGCGGGCGGAACCGAGGTCTTGGGCATTCTGAAGGAGCAGCTCAAGGATGCAGAGGCATTCGAGGCCGCAGCACCAAATCGTGCACGCATGCGCGAACTCAACCAGAACAGAGAAGAACTGGATAGGCGCATTGAGAAGTACCGTCAGGATGTACAGGTCTTCGAGCAGCGCAAAGCTGATGTAAGTGACCTGAGCGTGGAGGAAGGGAAACGCCTTCTCCTGTGTGGGGAGTGGCTACTGGCACAGCTAGAACGTGGTGAGTCTGACTGTCCATGCTGCAGACGGGCATGGGAGACCACAGCACGCGCAGAGCGCATAGCTACTGTGCGTTCGGCTGTCGAGGCGAGACGTGCGGCACTATCGGTCGCGCAGAATGCGCTAGACCTGCAGGGTATCGAGCAGACGCTTCAACAGCGTAAGCGCGACCTGACAGATAAGCGGGCACGTCTTGACTCAGCCTGCGAGGAGCTTCAAGCGGTACTTGATGCCTCTACCGCGCCTGCAGAGTGGAAGGGCCCAAGCAGCAGTACACTTCGCGCGCAGATTGCTAGCCTGGAGCAGCTTGGTGAGCTTCGACGTCGGCTGGATTCGGATGCAGACCGGAAGGCGCAAGCGCAAGTTGCACAGGCAAAGTGGCGCGTTCTGCAGGAACGAGCAGCTCAGCGTCTCATCGAGGTGCTCGCACAGGTTCGCGCAGAAGCTGAGTCTGTGGTCAACCGGTATATGCCTTTGGGCATGCGTGCATCTCTGGTGCTGG
>Ga0208019_1001803_pt1 | contig 11154 bp, 17 predicted proteins | sample CB_VirMetaG_5_FD_184540 | JGI IMG/M metagenome (GOLD analysis project Ga0208019, IMG submission 184540) | Freshwater to marine saline gradient viral communities from Chesapeake Bay - CB_1508_1D Viral MetaG (SPAdes) (version 4) | ecosystem: Environmental > Aquatic > Marine > Coastal | place: USA... | reverse complement strand
GTTAGGGATCAAGTAAATGCTGAAATCAGTCAGTAATCAAGTCAGTAATCAAGTCAGGAGTCAAGTCTGGGATCAAGTCAGGAGTCAAGTCAGGAGTCAAGTCGGGAGTCAAGTCTGGCGTCAAGTCAATAATCAAGTCTTGGTTCAAGTCGGGAGTCAAGTCTGGCGTCAAGTCAGGGATCAAGTAAATGCTGAAATCAGTTAGAAAACAAGTCAGGAATCAAGTCAAGGATCAAGTCGAGGATCAAGTCTGGCATCAAGTCAGGATTCAAGTCTGGCGTCAAGTCAGGGATCAAGTCTTGGTTCAAGTCAGGGATCAAGTCTGGGTTCAAGTCGGGGATCAAGTATGGAATCAAGTCAGGCATCAAGTCTGGTTTCAAGTCGGGGATCAAGTTTGGGATCAAGTCTTGAATCAAGTCAGGGATCAGAGGAAGGATATTTTAAAATGAAATCATTAATCGTTCTCGTGTTTATTGCTTTTGGTGAACCACCAAAAGTTATTGATGTTTATCAACTTCAACCAGGCGCATATAAAACCTGTAAAGAAAATGCTAAAGAGTTAAATAAAAGTGTGGTAAATGGTCGCTGGGATTGTTCTCTTATGAAAAAAGATGATCTAAAATTATTTCAAAAAAAGGGTTGACATTTAGTTTAAAATAGACTATAAATATAATTGTAGTTCGTTGATACGAATTAAAGACTGGACTGGACCGGGGTGCAAATCCCCGCACCTCCACCATAAACACACGGTTGCAGTAGGTGGCATGTATGTTGGTCTGCAACTGACAGAGGGCTGGAATTCCTAAGTAGTGAACAACTACACCGTGTGTTTTTGGGGGGTGTGCTAGGATCGACAGACAGGGATAGATGAGTGGAGAACTACCGGCTGGCAGCGTTATTCGCCAAACACTACAAATGCAAACGATAACTTTGCACCATTGGCTCTTGCTGCGTAAGCAGTGATTGATTCAGGAGTTTCGGTAGCTGAACTTGGCAACAGAATCAGCTACCACTTATTTGGCAAACGAATACCTGCTATATAATAATAGCGTGACTAAATTGAAGACACACACAATAAATATTCACGAGTGATATTACTCGACACACACACAAGGAATAACAATATGTTGAATTTTTTCAAAGGTTTTGTTGTCGCTTTAAATAGCGGTAGCAGAAAATCCAATCAAAATATGCATCGGTATTATGTTACTGAATTTGGCATCAAAGAAGGCAACCGCCTTTATAACGATTGGATCATGGGGAGATAATAATGTTTCCCTATTCAAATGAAGAAGCCGATTGGCTTACACAACACACACAGGAGAAATAAAATGGCAAAGACACCTTACGAAATCCGTTTCGACCTACTTCTAATGGCTAAAGACATGCTTGATCGTCAATACGAACAGTCGGTGGCGATTGCTTGGCAAGCACTTGAAAAGGGCATGGAAACAAACAAAACTCTCTACAAAGACTTAGAGAAATACGTTCCAAAGATGTTCACACCTGAAGAAATTGTTGAACAGGCTGAACGCCTTCAAGAATTTGTTAACAAGAAAGATTAAATCATGTTTTCTTTTTTAAAAAGAATGTTTACAAGGTCGACCAATTATTGCGATATCAACAACTTTCGCAGGTCTGCACAGATTAAATATGAAGACTTGTGCATGTAATAAATAAGTGAGGGGTCACTACCTAATAAGTGCGTGAGGGACCACGGTTAGTCCCTCTTTTTAATATATTAAAGAGTGAGATATAATATGGCAATTACGATTACAACTAAGAGTTCTCCTAAAAATATTGGGCATCTCGTTACTCTTGATCCAGAAATCAATCAGGCTATTGAATTTATTATGGACAAGAAGAAATGCACAAAAGATGAATTTATTAAAGAATCAATCTATCGTAATATTAACTACTACATGCAGGTTGAAGCACACTACACTGAAAAAGACGGTGTAGAAGAAAAACCAAAACCTACTCGAAAACGGCGCACAAAAACTAGCAAATAATATAAATAGTACGAATATTATTTTATACGGGAGTCGCATTATGTTCAACAGAACAATTGTGGCTGTGGCATTGATTATGACTCTCGTGGCGACCGCAGCCAATGCAGCAGATACAATTACCTCAACGACTGGAACAACAGTCATTGATAAAGCACCACCTACAGCAAGTGCTCCAAGCATCGTCGTTAACAATAACGATGTTTGTAAGAGCGCATATAGTGCTGGTGTACAAACACAAATCCTTGGTATTGCGAGTGGTGTAACAGTTACAGATGAAAACTGTGAACGACTCAAACTCTCTCGTTCTCTTTATGCAATGGGAATGAAGGTCGCTGCCGTCTCTACTCTCTGTCAAGATGCTCGTGTATTCGATGCAATGCTAATGGCTGGTACTCCTTGTCCTTACAAGGGTAAGATTGGTACCGATGCTCTTGCTGCATGGAATGAAAATCCAAATGATGTTCCTTCTGGTTCTCAATTGATAGAATCAAAAAAAAAGTTGACAGAGCCGAAACAGAACAACGATTATCAGACCGACCGGTAGACGATTATGTCGATGATGATTCGCATGAAACACAAGGTGATGGAATTACAACAATGCATGTTGTTGGTGTTGCTCTATTCATTGGTGGTCTGTTCTTTGGTATACCCATCATACTCTGATGCACAAGAAACAGAAACAACTAAGAATCTTTTGACCAATCCTGGTTTCGAAGCATCTACAAACACTGAAAATGTTCCTGGTTGGGATACGTCAGGTAAGGGATTTGTATGCGATACATGTGGACCATATGGTGGTAATGCAATTCAATCAGGCAATGAGTCTACAGGTGGTGGCACTGTATCACAAACGATTGACCTATTCGATGAAATGTCACAAGATCAAGTTAACGCTGGATTTGATATCGAATATGGTGGTGACATTTTCAGCAATTCATCAAACGCATATGTTCCTTCGTGTTCTGCTACAAACGGCGATTGTCGAGACACGTTTAGTATTACGTTAACAATTAATGATGCTTCTGGTAATCAACTTCATAAATTTGAACATGAATATCGAGAGATTACATGGACGGGATGGGACACGTCAACATATGACTTCTCTCAAACGATACCTGAAAACAATTACACATCTGCCCTTGCAACACTAGAGTTTTTTGGAATCGATAGCGGATATACATCAGGAACTTATGGTCCTGCATTGGATAATGCGTTTTTAAATCTAACATATACAACACAGGCTGTTCTTGATTCGATACAGGATGCTGTTAATGTTGCAGTTGATATTGCAGCCGATACAGCAGCACCTACTGATACATTCGAAGTGAATGTTACAGATTCAATGGGAGCAGAGATTGAGTCGTTTAGCGTAGAGGTCAACACAGATTCAGGCGGTGGTTCTCCAGAAGTATCAGTCACAACATCGGTTGACATACCAGAGATTCGTATTGAAACACCACAGGTGGATATGCCTGCACCAAGCGTACAGGAAGTTCAAGTTGAAGCGCAGGTAGAGCAAGTCGAGGCTCAGATTGAAGCACAAGTCGAAGCGCAGGTAGAGGTTGCAGAAGCAGCACCAGAACCAGAAGCGTCAAGTGAGCCAGAAACAACGAGTGAGCCAGAAGCGTCAAGCGAATCTGAAAACACACAGGAAAACACACAGGAAAACACGACTGAAAATGACGGGAATGGCGATAGTAAGAATGATGGAGATAACAAGTCCGAATCAAAAGATAAAGACGATAAAAAAGAGACAAAACAAAAGATTGCTACTAAGATTGTTACTAAGATTATTCAAAAAATGGATAATAGTCCTGCGTCTCAGGCAACACAACTTGCGCTAATGAATGCTATTGGTGCAAATTATAAAGATACAGTAAGTCTAACAGATAATTCTACATGGTATCAATCAGACGTTATATACAACGAACCACAGTTGATTGATCCCGCTGCTTCATTATTCGAAGGTGCCCAAAGTGAAATGATGAATGACTTAATCAGTTCACAATACGGGAGATAGAAATGTCGGAAATAGAAATTGGTGGTGCTACTATTCGTGGTGGCAAACTATTGCTACTAATACCTTTACTCGGTACGCTTGGTGGTGGTCTGTGGGGTGGGTTTGAGTTTTATAAAGATTATATGGATATGAAAGAAGCGATTCAGAAATATACAGCACCTGACCTGTCTGGGTTTGATAAACGCATTGATCTTATGACAAAAGAAATGGAATCCGTAAAGACAGAAGTTAATACAATTAAGAACTCTGTTGTTGAAGCATCGGATTATACTCGTGACATTAAGAATGACCTCAAGAGCGATATCCGTCAAATGGACAAAGTTGTTAATCAAGTTGAACGAGAGACAAAACAAGCGCAACGAGAAATGGATAAAGAGATTCGAGAGTTCCGCAAAGAAGTTGATAGTAAGATTAACAAAGCACTAACAAATCCTTTATCAGCAATCGCAAAATAAAGGTTGACATATTTACATTTCTATTATATAATGAGTTATACAGTGATAAGGAAAGTGAATGAAAACACTCTTATTTGTTGTTCCGATTGTGTTCGGAGTTGCTGCTTTTGGTACGAATCATATTTTAGCAAAGGCAGAGAATAAAGAGGCTGTTCCGATTGTCGAAGAAGTGCAACCCGAGCCGGAACCTGTTGTTGTAGTAGAAGAAAAACCAGATCCAGAGTTGATTTGTCTTGCCATGAATATCTATCATGAAGCAAGAAATCAATCTATTGCTGGTCAAATGGCAGTTGCTCTTGTCACAATCAATCGTGTGAATGACCATCGATATCCAAACACAATATGCGAAGTTGTAATGGAAGGTCCAACACGAGTCTCTTGGGCAGATAAAACAAAAGAATATCCAATTAAACACCGCTGCCAGTTCAGTTGGTATTGTGATGGTTTATCTGATACTGTAAAAGACTTTGATACGTTTATGGAAATTACTAAACTTGCAGATATCATTATGACACAGTTTGTAGTAGATATTACAGATGGTGCAACTCACTATCATGCAGACTATGTTAAGCCAGCATGGGCAGCAACGAAAACACGTACAACAAAAATTGACAATCACATATTCTATAGATGGGAAAAATAATGCTCGATACAAAATCGTTTTCAATTAAAATTGAAGAAATATCAAACGAACTTAAAATATCATATATGGATGCAATCATATGGTATTGCGAGAAAAATGAAATTGAGGTTGAAACGGCGGCAAAACTGATCAACTCTAAAATTAAAGACACCATTGCTTACGAAGCAAGCAAACTCAACATGATGAAGGAAAAGATTAACAGTCTACCAGTATGATTATGTATGATGTGAATGAAGACCTGAGAGATGAGTATAGAAATAAATCATATGAAGTATATTCTTATTATGATAGCAAATATATTATTCAAGAAATGTTTGATAAAATAGTGGAATTTTAAAATGGATAACTTGATTAAAATATATGATGATGCTGTTCCATCAGATTTTTGTGATTCTCTTGTTGAAAAATTTGAGAGGAGCTCAGATCAGTGGGATGTGCAATCAAACACAAATTATGATTTTACCCAGATAGACATGGGTAAGCATATGAAAAGTTGGCAAGGAGAATTTGGAGAATTATTAAATTACCTTTTTGCTTGCGTTGGAAAATACAAGGAAGATATTAAACCTTCCTGGCCAGACAAACATGGGTTTGAATCTCCTAGAATAAAACGTTATATGCCAAATAATACTGATGAGTTTAGAAACCATGTGGATGTTAACACAAATAAAAATTGTGTTCGGTTTCTGGTGTTCTTTTCATATCTGGTGGACAATGAAGCTGGTCAAACAGTGATAAATCCAATTGGTGGTGATCAGGTAATATCTCCATGCAAAAAAGGGAGTGTATTGTGTTTCCCACCTATGTGGACGCACCCACATGCTGGTCTAAAACCTGTGCGTGACCCAAAATATATTGTAGGGAGTTATTTACATTATGCATGAACGTAAGGTGAAAGTGAGCGGTGTCGAACTTCCAATTGAAGAGCTGCACATGTCATTTATAGTCAACAAACTTAGATATGATTATGTATGATGTAAATGAAGGATTCGATGCGTATAAGACTTACCTTGCTCTGAAGCAACACTTCACGAGTAGCTACGATTATTTCAAATACAATGGTAAGGTCAAAGCTAAAATTGAATCGTTTTTAAAAAGAAAAGATAAGTTCTTCTTTCGAAAGCTCCAAAAGAAGTATAGCAAAGATGAACTGGTTGAGTTCTTTGTCAGTAACTTTATTATTAATGGAGACAACTGGATTGGAAGTCTAGTGTCTCAAGAAAGCGAAGATAACTATGCGACTTGGAGAAAGACTAAAGAATCCATTACCTATAATTATAGTAATGAGTTATCTTGGATGCGTGATTATTGTACTGAAAATGATATATCATGCAATCAACTTGTATTGGTAGAAGATGGCAATCATCCGATCTTGTTGAGATTCCTTCTTCAAAATAAAATTAAAATTGAGACAATAATCATTCTTGATAGTATTCTTGGATTCACTCGATATTGGGATGCTAAACTTGATGATATTATCTGGGATGAGAAAAAGAAGTTAATTCAAAATTATAAATCATTCGTACAATATGATTTTGAGAAGTGTAAAAAGTTAACGAAGGAAATATTATTATGAAAGGAAGAAAAACTATTGACATTAATCAAGAAGTATAGTATAAATAAGTTATCGTAATGAGTTATTGTGGACAAACCGAAATATAAAACATACATCGAATATAAGGAATATAAAAATATGACTACATCTTTTGCTGACCTCAAGCGGTCTTCTAAATCTGCTTATGATAAAATCGTAGCAGAAACAAATAAACTTCAATCTGGTAATCAAAGTGGTGGAGCTGATACTCGGTTCTGGCAACCAGAAGTCGATAAAGCTGGTAACGGTTATGCCGTAATTCGCTTTCTTCCTTCACCAAAGGGTGAAGACCTTCCATGGGTTCGTCTATTCTCACATGGTTTTCAAGGTCCAGGTGGCTGGTACATTGAGAACTCCCTCACTACTCTTAACGAGAAAGATCCAGTGGGTGAGTATAACTCAATGCTTTGGAATCGTGGTGACGAAGCTGGTAAGGAACAGGCTCGTAAACAGAAACGTAAATTAAACTATATCGCTAACATTTATGTTGTCAAAGATCCTGCTCATCCTGAGAACGACGGTACTGTTCGTCTCTATAAGTTTGGCAAGAAAATCTTTGATAAGATTAACGATATGATGTCACCTGAGTTCGAAGATGAAGATCCAATCAATCCTTTTGATCTTTGGGAAGGTGCTAACTTCAAAATGAAGATTCGTAACGTTGAAGGTTATCGCAACTACGATAAGTCCGAGTTCGATAGTGTATCTGCTCTCTCTGAAGATGATGATGAACTCGAAAAGATTTGGTCTTCACAATACTCTCTCCAGGAGTTTGTGGATCCAAAGAACTTCAAGACATTTGCTGAGTTACAAACTCGACTCAACCGTGTTCTTGGAACAACAGCAGTATCTTCTACTGCTTCTGAGGTTGACGAGGATGATATTATGGAAGCACCAAGTGTGTCTCGTCAAGCTCCTGCACCCAAGGCAAAAGAAGAAGAAGTGTCTTGGAGTGATGAGTCCTCTGATGACAGCCTAGACTTTTTCAAACAGTTGGCTGAGGAAGACTAACAAAAGTGCAATACTTTTGGAGGGGAGGCTCGCTGAGTCTCCCCTTTTTTATTGTGGTACAATAGAATTCCACATACCACCAAACTCAGACATTCTTGCTGATTGTGCTGTTCCTATTGAGACAGATTTATCAAAATTATTTGTAACAGATTTTGGGGCTGACATAGATAAATTATTAGTTGGAGCAACGACTATTATCGGGGTTTGTCCATTTTGTGTTTTTGATGCTTCTGCCATCCGTGCAGCATCTGGTGTAATAGTAGGTTTCATAAGTTGAGGTGGCACGGGTTTTATTGGTACTTTTACATCGCCAAGACGGCCAGTCTTACTTGCGTTTTGTTTGAAAGTGCCAGTGGCTTGCATCTGTCTGAAAGCGGCAGAGGCTTTCGTCCAATCCACCCCTTTTAATGGACCAGTTGTATAAATGCCACCGCGTATTTTTGACCTGTGCTCCTCCGACATACCTTCTTCAAATTCTTCTTGAGAAAGTTCTGATAAAATCTTTCGGTCATCTTCTTTTTTCTCCCAAAATTCTTTGGCAAATGTAGTTTGAGCTAAGGCTTGGGCTGTTTCTTTAGAAACTTCACCAGTGGCTGCGTATTCTTCTTTTGCTCTAGCGGCTGCTTCATCATTTGCCTTCGTCGCATTTTCTAATCTTGTTTTTTCCAGGTTGCCCATGGCTTCAGCGCCAACACCGTCTGATGTTAATAACATATTAATAAGATATGCTAGTGCTGCTCCACTAAGTAATGTCAGCACCGCCGGATTGAAAATATATGGCAAAGCATTCATTAATAAAGTTTTTATTAATGTTTTTGTTAAACCTGCACCAGCCGTCAATGCTCCTCCTGCAGCATCTAAAATCATTTTAATTCCAGATATAGCCAGTATCCCTTTAATTACATCTTTTAATTTACCAAAATTTGGCAATATTGCGCCGATTACAGAACCAAATTTCATTAGAGAAGATAAAATACCACTACCACCACTTTCTTTTTCTTTTTCTTTTACAACTCCAGCCTTGCGTTCCTTTAGTTTCTCATCTTCTAAGTCTTCTTCTTTTAATTCTTTTTGTTTTTCTCTAAACATGTCTTTTTCAAAAAGACTTACGAATTTTTTCAATATGTTTGTTTGTTCTTCTACTGCTTCTACAACTGGTTCATTAGACGTTTCTTCAGATTTTTCTTTTTTTATTTTAGAATCCGATAAAGAAAAAAGTTTTTCTGCTATTTCTTGTCGTTTTTCTCTCCCGGTAATTTTACCAACAAAATTATCGGCTGCTCTTCTAACATCTTGCGCTTTACCAGTACTACCTATTCCAAGTCTTCCAATAGTATTCCCAGTAATAGCAGCACTCAACCCAGCAAGAATACCACCTTTTCTTTCAGTTGTAAATTCTGAACTTGCACTTACCTTTGGTGTTTTTTTATCGATGCTTTTGATGGAATCATTATTGGTCTTTAAAATACCGAAATTTTTATTCAAAACTTCAAGTATTTGTTCAAGATTTTTATTCATTGCTTTAAGAGAGTTAGTACCTGTGTTACGGGTAAGTTGCCCCTCTTGCTTGATTCGTTCAATTACTGCTTCGAAACTAGACATTTTGTTTCTCTAATCTTTCTTTTTCTTCTTTTAAAAACTGTAATAACAATTCTAAATAAATTTTTCTTTCAAATGGTATCATATTATCTAGCTCAGTCAATGAATATTTGTGGTGTTGTATTAATGCAAAATTAACATAGTAATGATTAATCAACGAATCATGACTGAGACCTACATAAAAAAACTTTTAAGACCCTCCAAAACAACGCTTTCATCTTTACCACATTCTTGACAAGTCCATTCTAACGTTGTTAAAAGTTTTGGCATTGTTTCAAAAAATTTTTGAATTTCTAAAAATTGTACTTGCGTTAAATTCGTTAAAAATTCTTTCATTTCATCTTTTGTAAAATCATCATAAACATTCTCTTCATCATACACGCAAACAACACAATTACAAATAAGATCCAAAATAACATCATAATCTTCTTTTTGTATATTATCACTATCTCTAATATCAACAAGAGATGGATCTTTCATTTTTACGCCGTATTTTTCATCTATCTTCAATGTATAATCATGTTTATCATTAAAAGTAACATTGACATCTTCTAAAGAAAGATTATATTTTGTAACGTGATTACAATCAACATCACTACCATGTTGTAAATTTAATTCAACTACTTCACCAACTGATTTTGATCTGAGTTTTAAAAACAAATACTCAACATCATATGAAGCAAGTTTTGTTAAATCTACATCAGGAGTTAAAATACAATTTTCAAGAACAGATAGAATAGCGCCTTCGATTCCTTTTTCGTCTTCACCTTCTAACGCCATATAAAGAATTTTTTCTTCTTTAACAAGAAATGGTCTGAATTTAATCTTCTTTTTCGTTGAAGGGATCATTGTTTCAAATTCAGGTGTAACTAGCTTTGGTAAAGCCATGATATAATCTCCATGTTATATTATATTAAAATATTTTTGGTAACCCAGTAAATGCAATTTTACGACCAGTAATGTTTTTTAATTTCCCACCAATAAATTGTTTTGCTTTATTTTTTGCTTGATTTTTAATTGCTCCGGGACTAAAAGGAATATCAAAAGGCAACCCACCAATTTGTATTCCATCAAGACCAATACGCAACTGTGTTCCAAGTTTCGATTGATTTCTTTCTTCAAAATATCTATATGCCATTGTAACATTTAACATTTGCATTTCGGAAGAATTCCAGTTGTAACTTTGGGCGGCAACAGTTAATGGATAACTATCAATGAGGTCAATTGCATATGTTTTAAATCCGTTTTGATCTAACTGATATAAAGTAAACCCTTTTTTACAAACATAATCGTTGTAATAACCAATATCAAATTCAGTCGTTCTAAAATTACTGTCTAGCCCTGAATTTCGATGAAACCCGCCAATCAAATCTTGCCAACGCATAAAGAATTCACGTTCTCTTAAATCTGGACTACAAATAATTTGAATATCTATCGGGATGTAATTTATCTGCCCACCTATTTTATAAGGTGCGCCATAGTCTTTGTATGTTATGTCAGTTACAAATCTACCTGGGAATGTAGCAGAACTGACTCGAAGAAGTAATGAACTTGACAATCCAAAACTGCTGCCAACTTTTGATAAAACGTCTCCACCAATCTCAACTTCAAAGTTACTGGATTTTGCAAAACCTAAACCGCCAATTTCAGCAGTAAATGCGTCAATATCAAATGCCATCTTATCTTCCTTATACCATTGCTCTTGAGTCACGCCAAACTTTTGACTTGGAACTCTTTTCGAAACGCTCTAGTGGTAAGAACAATGCTGTATCCCAATCTGTAGAACTAATCTCTAAAAAACGACCACGCACATGTCGATT
>Ga0208019_1001802_pt1 | contig 11157 bp, 14 predicted proteins | sample CB_VirMetaG_5_FD_184540 | JGI IMG/M metagenome (GOLD analysis project Ga0208019, IMG submission 184540) | Freshwater to marine saline gradient viral communities from Chesapeake Bay - CB_1508_1D Viral MetaG (SPAdes) (version 4) | ecosystem: Environmental > Aquatic > Marine > Coastal | place: USA... | reverse complement strand
GGATTTGAAGAAAGTAATCCACAAACCGGAGATCAAGAATGATCTCAAACTCCTCTGCGAGTCTTGTTTGGTATTCTGGTGCGGGGGGACAGGTGCGTGTGAAACGCTCAGTGAGTTTGCCTATGAGTTCTAGCGCCTTTACATCTTCCATTGTCTTTGCCTTTGTTGCCTTAACGAGCCTGAGAGTTGCCTCAAACAGTAATCATATTTATCTGTTTTAATAGAGTGAAAGTGTGTTTTTGGATTCAAAAAATTCTGACCAGCGAATACGCCATGCACAATGATCCAGCTCATTGCCTACATAAAATATGTCTGCTTGTCTGGTGTTATGATCGATGTTGTACTCAAGACAATCGTCATGCCATGCTTCTGCAAGATAAGGCAAACTCTTGATGTGACTGATCATATAACCATGATAATCATCTTCGTCTGGCATCGATGAAAAAGGTATCCATTGAGAAGTTACATAATGTTTGAATAGGTCTTGCTGGACTGGATAAGAATCGCCTATGACTATATCGTCAAGTGGCAGTGAAATTGAGAATCCTCCTGAAGGAATCGATGCAAAGCCATCAGCTGGATCATAGGAAACTGAAGTGATTTGAACATCTGACATGCACAAATAATTATTGTGTCAAAAATTTCTCAGTGCAAATTTGATTATTAAGATGTAGTGACAGTTATAGGAGTAACTCCATAACTTTGAATATACCACTTATTGGTCACACGTTTAGCATACTCTCTAAAAGTTTTTAAAACAATGTCTGTGTTATTATCTTGCTCTTGTAGACTGTCATCAAGTTTATAAAGATTTTCATCATACCTACCTGGTCCTTGCCATGCACCAAGATCAACAGGTACTCCTCTTTGATTCCATTCTAGTGTCGAACTATCATTTTGTAACACATGCCATAAAGATCCAAATGGTGCATCCGGATGATCGCCACCATATGCAAATCTCATAGTTGCTTTGGTTGAATCATCTGTATGACTGATCCCTGATTGAAAAAAGAGATCAACGTAATCATCTTCCAATTGTTGTCTGATAGTGTGAATTTGTAGATCAGGAGTTACTTCTGCCATGTAATACATTTTTTCTTGTGTAGAATCATAGTACTCATCTTTAGGATTACCCACAAAGTTCCAATACACTAAACCGTTTTCTTTCACAGTGAAATACCATCTCCAATTAAATCCTAGATCAGAAACCAATCGTGGCCTATAAAATGTACTGTTCTCAACATGCTCACTGCTGTAAACTTCTCCCCACCACACATAGTTTTCGTTGTTGATCTTTGCGTAGGGATCAGTCATTAAAAATTTTAAAGGAGATTGATTACCATAGATCACATTCTTCACATCATACTGAGTGGGCATGCAAAGTTTGTCATCGATAAACATTTTATCAATGTGAACATCTGTAGGATCACCATCTTTGGATCTGATTTCAATGGTGTGATCACCAACACTGAAATCTTGGGTATATTCAAGATAACCCCCGGAGTCTGTCACATCATGTTTGAAAACTTCAGCACCGTCTATCCAAAGATAGACTGTTGTATCTGCATATCCCGACGAGTCATCACTAGGTGAAATGTTTGCATCCGTTTGAGCGGCAATAAGGTTTTTTGATAATTCGAAAGATATTTTACTCATCAGTTTTGTTTTTATTATATTTATTGTATTTAAATATTGTTTGATCATGACCGATATCTTGCTGGCTTCTGCTAATATAAATCGTGGTTCCAATGAAATTTGGAAATACAGTGTGATCATCACTGCCGAACACTCAGATCGAACTCTAGGATTTGTGATGAATCAATCAGTGCTGAACATTGATCACAAACAACTTACCACAATCTATGGACTCAAACACACACTACCAAAATGTCCTATCTACTGTGGAGGGCCGGTTCACACCGAAAAAGCAACCATTATTCATTCATCTGATTATCGCAACGACAACACACAGATATTCAATGATAGAACTTGTCTAACCTTTAATGATCGCATCATCAAAGACATCGCAGAAGGTCGTGGTCCCAAACAGTGGAAAGTGATGTTGGGATATTCTGAATGGCTGGATGGTCAATTAGATGCGGAAATCATAAGACCAGGCGGTTGGATAACACATGCCTGGGACGATTTGATTTGGAGCAGATACAAACGCAAACAAAAAATGTGGATGAGAATCATTGAAAAACAAAGTGTTATACAGTCACATCAGTTTCTTGATCAAGTGTGGCCGGAATAAATTATCACATGCAAATTGCAATGATCGGATTGGGCAAACTGGGATTGCCGGTGGCAGAAGTGATGAGTCAACATCACACCGTGACAGGCTATGACATCAATCCTTCTGTGCGAAGCGATCACATCTGGATTGCTGATTCTGTTGAATTAGCTTGTCAAAATGCAGAAATAATTTTCATTGCTGTGCCAACCCCGCATGATCCTCAATATGGTGGCGAGACACCATCATCGCATTTGCCTGTCAAAGATTTTGATTACTCACATCTAAAGTCAGCATTGGAATCAGTAAAATCATCATCGCCACCGGATGCACTGATTGTGAACATATCCACTGTGTTGCCGGGCACACTGAGACCCATCATCCATCAACTGGCCATTCAAGATCGATTCTGTTACAATCCCTATCTCATTGCCATGGGCACTGTGGCTGATGATTTTATTCATCCTGACATCATGATGTTAGGTTTTGATCAATGGCCCACAGATCAACATCGACAACAATCTGATCAATTGATCAAGTTTTACAATACAATTCAACACAACAACAAGCACATCACTGTAGGCACTTACGAAGAAGCAGAATGTATCAAGATATTCCACAACACTTACATCTCAGCCAAAGTGGGCATTGCCAACATGATTCAAGATGTCACTCAACGCATTGGTCATGCCAATCCTTCTGTGATTGCTGAATCGCTGAGACATGCTGATCGCATTACATCAGGCCGCTACATGGAGCCTGGTATGGGTGACGGTGGACCTTGTCATCCCAGAGACAACATTGCATTGTCGTGGCTGGCCCAACAATTAAATCTTGGTTATGATCTCTTTCATGACATCATGAGAGCTAGAGAACAGCAGGCCCGACTGGTAGCTGAACAATTGGTGCAACACAACCTGCCCATTCACATTCTGGGTAGATCATTCAAACCTGGCACTGATCTCCGAGATGGTTCCACATCAGAATTGGTGGCACACTACTGTGCGACCGAATGGGGCCAACCAGTGGAATACGACTCGATCAGTGATGAACCAGCTGTGTATCTGTTGGCGCACGATCGTGATCATACCAATGAATTGTTCGCTGAAGGATCCGTCATCATTGACATGTACAGACGCATGCCTCGTGATCGTGATGACATTCATGTGATTTGGTACGGTGTGAACGATCAATCAAACATGTGATGCCAACTCAGGGTGTGCTGAGAATGTCTGATCTTATCCAATGCTCGAGTGTATCTTGCAAACTTGTCCCACAACTGTGGTGATTCAGGTTGAGATTCAAACTGTGTGATCACTGATCGACCTGAATCAGCCACTGCTGTCATCAGCCATTGATCACACATGCTCACTGCATTGCGAATTTCATTCACCAACACTCGGCGATACATGCGGGGATACACCCAACATCTCAACTGTGAGGGTTCATGAATCACTGGCATGGTCCATGCAAAGTGTCCGCGAGGCCACAGTGATCGATGCATGAGTTGCCATTGCCTCACTGTGCGACACTGGTTAGTGAGAGTGGGGATGGTGTAGGCACTCATCACAGAGTTGATCTGCACAGAACTCACAGCACGGATGATCTCGTGAACATTTGCACTGAATCGGGACCAGTCAGCACCATGTCTGATGTACTCAAACGTTTCATCCACACCATCCATGCTCACTGTGAAATGCACTGATCGAAAATGATTGACCAACGCCAGCCACCATGCGTCCACACGAGTGGCATTGGTGGTGATCAGCAGATCGCAGTGGCGAGCATGTCCAGTTGAAATTGAGAAGTTGATGATCTCTTTGACCTGTGCTATCTGAGTGGGTTCTCCGCCTGTGAACTGCATGCGATCAATCAGAGGCAGCCATGCACGAATTTGATCAAGATCATCCTGTTGAATCTGTTGCAGTTTGTGTGACTGTGATGGAGTGGGATAGTATTCATTGAGATCATGACGATGCATTTCCGAGGCAATGCCCGCAGAATATCTGGGATCGCACATGCGGCATGTGAGGTTACAGGAATTGCTGAGTCTGAGATCCACATATCTGGGTTGATGATCCAGTGGCGTGCGATGACCAAACTGATGATTGCTCCACTGTCTCAGTGACTGTTGACCTTGTGATTCTTGATCTCTACACTGTTGACAGTGTGTGGGCCATTGACCTTGGGCCAACTGAGTGGTCAGTTCTGTGCGGATTGTGCCGGACCAATACTGATCAGGTGTGATGGACCAATGCTGAGAGTGGTTGCAACACACAGTGACTGATCGAGGTGCGATCAACATGTGATGATTGATGAGAGCACACTGCATGCATCTAGTTATGGCACAGGTGACTGCAGAATGGTTTGGAGTGGATCAGTTGGTGAGTTCGTGATCAACCACCATGCTCCAACGCATGCTGTGAGAAGAATTCACAGCCTGATGACGCTCATGCTTGGGCAACACAATGGTTTGACCTCTGGGCACATTGTAGAGACAGTGAGTTTCATACATCAAGATGTGTCCCAGCTGAGGTTCTGTGAGTGATGTCCATGTTCTCAGCACAGGATGGTGTGGTGCCTGCGGACGCCAGCGACGATATGTGCCATGTGTGTCTGTGTGAGCAGGTTGAATCGATCCTGGTGGTGTCATGATCACCTGACAGTGATGTGAGCCCGGAATGGTGTTGAATTCACCTGAATAAGGCCACCAGTCGTCCAATGTCTCATGTTCAAATGCACTGGCGTGTGGACCATACAGAGATGGCAGTGTGCGACCAAGGTCTGGATGTGATTCACACCAAGCAATGATGTCATCACAGGTTTTCTGGGGTAAAAACAGCATGTCACAAGTATATACGGTCACTGAGACGATGTCAATGGCAGAGATAAGAGGAAGAGCCGCCGCCACAATAGAGCGTAGCGATAGCCGTAGCACAGCGACAGATTTGGCCTCCTTGGCTCCTTGAGTTGCACAGGATCGTGCAGAGGTCCTATATATACTAGCATCAACCATGGCATGCGATCTATGTAACTGCGAAGATCATCTGAATCAACCCTGTCTGACTTGCCTAAACTGCATAGGTGATTACACTCTGACAGCAGACTATGACGAAGATCACACAGACTATACAGAGCAATCAACAGATGATCAACAGAACTCTACAGTTGTTACAACCAAGCCACGCTACACATACAATGCCCGCACTGGCGAGATCCGAGAAGTTGAAGACTGGGTTGCAGAATCGTTTGGTTTATAAAAGGGTGCTACACCCAAAAAATCAACCCGCGCAAAAAATTGCTCTGATGTAATCTAATCTGCCAGGTGATTTCTTACCTATAGGGTGTGGTGAAATTGAAATTGTGGGGCTAGCCGTTTTAAAAAACCATAATTTAAATTGTGTATGTAAAGCCCCTCGCCTGCCGAAATCAGAATGGCGAAGCCGGGGAGTACAGTTTTATTACTCGCCCCTCACTGTTTTAAAAAACATGTGCAGGTTTGTTTTATCCGGTGATACAAATTCTATAATTTCTTTGTATGTGTTGTCTACATAACTTTCAAACATCGAGCGAACGTACTTTTCCTTGGTGCTACCGTCCATGCGTGTGTCGTATTGCAAACGTATAATGTTTTTTTGTAACTGTGGAAGGGTTGTGACAGGCTGTTTGTAGTAAGGGGGCCGTGCTACTGTTGAGTTGTATGGCATGTGTGTCTCCTGTGTGTGTGTTTGCGTGTGCTGTCAGTATACAGCAGTTAATACATTTGTCAACTGTGTGTCACTGTAGAGGTCACGGTCTCTATCACAAAGCCATCATATAGGCCTCGCAAGTCGCGACCAAATCGATATGCTTCTTCAAGCGTGGCATAGCGGTCGCAGTATGCGATGGGCATGTATGTGAGACGGTCATGTTCGTCAAGTATAAAAAAGCGTGTGGCGTACTGTGTTTGTGTTTGTGTGTGCATGTCTCGAGTATACAGTCGTTACCAAATTTGTCAACTCAGTATTGTTACTCTGTGTTGTCACTCACAAAGTAAGTCCAGTAGTCGTCGCAAAAGTCAATCACTGTGTCTGCGTTGTGCAGTTCGTTCTCTGCTTCGAGCTGTTCAATAGCTCTGTGTAAAAAATAATGTGTCATCTTGTTTAATATGTGTGTAAACATTCTGCCTCCAGTGTTTGTGTGTGTGCTGTCAGTATACATGCACACACACATTTGTCAACTGTGTAGTGTGTGTACTAGCAACACTGCCAACAGTAACTCATTGCTGCCTCCATTGCATCTTCTTCGTCCACACACTGTTTCTCAGTCAGCACATCTCTCACTGCTGCCACAAATGTGTACAAGTCTGTCTGCCATTCATTGCCTTCCAGTTGTGTAACCCACTGTTCCATGTCGTCAATGCCCACTTCCGCATTGTATATTGTCTCACTCGTAAAGTATTTTGTCAGCATTGTAACGTCCCCAGCACTCAAGCCGTCTGTCATAATGCCACTGTCACAGTAAGCATGTGCCACGCCTCCCACAAATGTGCTCTCATAGTCACCTTCACATTTTGTGTTCCACTCTCGTGTAAGTGCTTCCAATTCAGCAAATTGTTGTTCAGTAAATGTTGTGTTGTAGTCTGTGTTTGTTTGTTGTTGTTGTGTGTTTAGCATGTTTACATATTACCACTTTTTATAAACTTGTCAACTTGTTGTAGCATGTAAAGGGTAATAAATTATTACCCTATCTAATCCGGTGCACTCGATTGCAGCCAGCAGTCACCACAATCTCAACGCCGAGGTCTTGGAGTGGTTGATAGTAGAGGCGTTGTTTTTCCGCATGCGAGAGGTGGTTGGGGAATTCCGGATGTCTCACAGTGACTGTGGTGAATGGTTGCGATCTGCCCGATCTGTGTGTGACGATGATGTCTCCCTTGATGCGAAAGAACCCTTGACAGATGTGTTTCACTGCGCCGATGGTGTGTTGATGATCTTCAGCGCCAAAGAACTCCGGGTTGCGATCCACTGCTTGAGCGGATCTACGTTCAGCATCGATCACAGATGCTGCCGGGTTGAAGGAGTTTGCTCGATACTTTAAGTGTTTCTCTTGTGTGTCTGTGTGTGTGTTCATAGTATCATTATACGAGAGATTACCAATCAGTCAACCCCTCTCCCACCCGGTTGACGAATCGCCAAAAGATGGTATCATGTATGCATATGCCAGGTATACGGGTAGGGCCCCTGCTGCCTGATGGGTCATGAGGGGTAAAAAAGATTCAATTACCAGGTTGACAGATTTCAAAAGAGGCCCCACAATGCTGGTAATGGAAACGAGAAGAGATCATAACCACAACCAGGTTGACAGAACACCAGATGATGCTATCTTTCCAATTACCACACCGATCACCGGTGGGGCACAGAGACTCAATCCGGTACCCCTCAGATCCGGTAATAATTTATTACTAGATCCAGGTCAGCATCCAACCCACTGCCCACTGCCAAAGAGGGGCCGGTCGGTGCTTATTCCGACGGTGCTTCATGATACTCTGTAAACAGTTCTAGTTGAAGGGGTTGCTGATAATCCTCTGCTTCAAGTGAATTGACATAGTCCTGATCCGCTTGACTCATTCTCTTGATCAGTGCATCCATCAACTGAATCTCTCGTTTCATCTCAGGTGGGGCAATATCGCCCCACATTCTACGAGCCTCTCTCACTTGTAGTGCTCTGCCCCCATAGTAGGCTCCTGCCATGCAAGCCACTGCTAGGATGGTGTGTGTTATCGCGTCCATGTTGCTATTGTATTACCAATCAAGGAGTTGTCAACCAATTGACATGGTGGGGCCCGGAGGGCCAGGGTGGTTGACATATTACCAAAAGATGGTACAATTGACCTGATCTTTAAAGGTGGAATAAAGGTAGTAAGGGTGGCAAACACTAAGCAGTCAAAAAGATTTGGTGACTGGTAATGGAGGCATAGTTCAAATACAAACCTTAATAGCGGGGCCTGTACTACTGTTATTAATAATAAACCATTTAATAAGCCATCTTTATTAAAAATGATTTATTAATAACCCCTCCTATAATAACCAATCCTTATTAATCATTGATCACAGTTAGATAGAAGTCCTCAATCCACCCCGCAACAGCAGGGCCTCGGGTTCCACGATCAGTGCCAACTGTGTGATGGCCTCGGCACCATCCAGGTATATGTGAACACGATCGATGGTGATTGTGGGAGCCAATCGATAGGATGCGTCCATGCGAATCTCATACTCCATCAGTGCGGAATCCATTATTGTGATCAGTGGCTTGAGTTGTAGATATGGTACATCCATGGTGTCATGATCAACACGATAACAAGACCTCGGCACCAAGGTCAAACGGTGAGCATCAAAGTCGTATTGCACGGAGCCACTCTGCTTATTACGGTTAATTGATTGGATCCAGACAGAACACTGTTTGCGCCAAAGATCATGATAGTCGGACATACTCATATTTACGGTGAGGGAGGGGAGGCCAAGGGAAAACTCTCTACGGCATCTACCGCGGCGGCTTCGCCTTGCTTGTCTTGGCAATTGACCCCACTCACAATTACCACTTTAAATAGTGATGGATCTTCCAGAGCCTCACAGCCAATGCCCGTCAGGGATATGGGGTTTGAATCCCCCTGGGAGATCTGATAATATCATCTAAATATGTGTATGGTTCAATGGGTGCTCATGGTGTTCTTCTGCATTGGCACAGAGTGTGTCCAACTCGTCACCACGCCCTATGCCACTCTCACAGAGTGTGACATCAATCGTCACATGGTCACGGGGCAGATCCTGGCCACCGAGGGCATCACATTCTTCCAGATTCGTTGTGATCAGCATCATGCCCCCCAGATCTAACCCCATCCTGGCCAAACTCAAACGGCGGGCACCTCGCATACCCGACTTCACCTGTCCAGACATCGACGCAATCATTGATCAACTGAGCGATCTTGATCTGCCTCATCGCAAGTACCACTCACTGAGGCGCTCACTGGAGCGACTCCGCAGAAGCAACGAATCACTGAGGGACTCGGGCGAGTATTGGTATGAAGTGGTGAAATCTTGGCTCACATAAGTATCTGACATGGTGTCGTGGGAAGAAGCGTGTTGGGTGTTTTGGATGGTCAAGGGCCATCTAAATGCATCTGATGCCACCATTCGATCATCATATCCATCATACTTGCTCAGACTGTGGCACAACCCGGAAGAGTGCCAGCGATATCACGGTTTTGAGGCGTGTTTTCGTGCAAGATGTTCAAACATTCGTGATCATCACAATCCCGGGGTTAAATGACGCTTATTTTGAAGATTTTGCATATATAATTCATCATGGCAGGCTCAAGAAACAACAAAGCAAACAAGGGTGGCATCCAAAAGAAGTTCCATCAGGATCGTGAAATCGTACCAGTCAGACTGTATCCGCAGGGCACCATGGCGGCTCGCTACAAGGATGACGAGTTTTCTGTGATCCAGGATCAACAGGGCAGACCCATTCCCTTCAAGAACCTATAATCATCATGGACTGGATCAAGTCAGTGTGGTTGTTGGTGGCATTCGCTTGCCTCATGCTTCTCATCATGTCATCATGTGTGAATTTGAAATACCACAATGAATCAGGCGATGTGGATGCAGAAATCACCATTAGGCCCTCTGATCAAGCCATTCAAAACACCATTGAGTCAGGTGAGATTCACGAGGGTGTGTCAGCAGAGATTGTGATTCCCATATCACAGGACTAACAGCCGGAAGATTCGCAGGTGCAACCCACACATTCACATGACGTGCAGGAGCCACCATTGCCACAGTGACAGCCGTGTCCACAAGATGTACACAAATGATTGCTCATACTCATATTTAAAGCATTTTAGAATGATCGACGAATAAATGATTCATTTTCGAATGGCACCACTCCGCATGGCATGGATAAAAATGGTTCATTTTTGCTCACAGAGTGACAAACAAATGAATCAATTTTGTAGGGGTGCTACGGCAGGGGTTTGTAGGTGTATCTGTAGGCAAGATGATCGTGTGGTGTGAGCATCCTGTCGCCATCATATTCACGCAACAGTGGCTGATCCACAGGCACTTGATCTGCCACCACAACACTGGATTGATCTGTGACCCAAGCATGAGAACGATTGCGTTGATGAGTGTGTTTGATGCGATGGGGATGTGTGCCTAGGTTGATGACGTGCATGGGTATCCATGGCGTGGACATCATAGAAGGATAAGTTGACCAAAACAAATTGGCCAGTCTATCAACTGTGAGGAATTGCACATGGTATCCCAGCCTGCGAGCCTCCATGGCAGAGGCCGACAGAGCCATGGAATGAATGGTTATCTGTGTTCTCAACCAACTGGGCATGTGGTCACCAAACGGTGTGTTGAATTCACGCCATCTGTCTTTGCATCCACTCCACCAGTGATCGCGTTCAGCACGATCGCGAATGTCATCATCGTCTGTTGGCAGCGGATAGGTGGAATCTCCCTGCGTGGGACAGACACCAAACACCAAAGCAGTATGACAGTGATTGATGGTGGTGTCGATGTTGCAACCAATGGTCTTGACGATGTTTTTGTAGTGGTCAAATGCACCCATTCTGTGCGGAACCATGGTGAAAATGCCCTTGCCGTGATTTTGGCCAGTGGGCATGTTCAGAGCAGTTTGGACAATCTGAGTGATGTGATGTTCGGGCACTGGTTGATTTTCAGGGGCCCAGGCAGCCACTTCCATGATGTTGATGGCTAATTTTTCAAGTGAATCGAGCATTTTGTGTATTTAATGCACCCATAAAAAAAGGGCGAGCCTTTAGACCCGCCCTCACACAACAAACACCCCTACGAGGGTAGGAGTTCTTTCAATTTTCTCTTGGCGGCTGTGCCACGATAACAGAGAGCATAGTGTTCTTC
>Ga0208019_1001801_pt1 | contig 11177 bp, 14 predicted proteins | sample CB_VirMetaG_5_FD_184540 | JGI IMG/M metagenome (GOLD analysis project Ga0208019, IMG submission 184540) | Freshwater to marine saline gradient viral communities from Chesapeake Bay - CB_1508_1D Viral MetaG (SPAdes) (version 4) | ecosystem: Environmental > Aquatic > Marine > Coastal | place: USA... | reverse complement strand
AGGATGTAATGGAATCTTTTCTGGTACAGATGTTGTTATTTGTACTTGATCTAATAATTTAGAATCAACATACTTTCTTAAATATTCAAATTGTAATTCTGTTCCGCCTCTAGGATTTATTGTCATTTCTACTCATTACTTTCTTAAGCGCTTCAAGACCTTTAGGTGATACTTCAACTGTTAAATCTTGCTGTATATGATCTGCAGTTGTAGCTGTGTTTGGGTCATTGATATCCGCATCTCTTTCTGCTTCGTCTTTATATACTTTACCTGTGATTTTATTTTTAATTACAACATGAGTTGTACAATTAATTTTTAATATGTCTTCGTCGTGTGCCATTATCCGTTTTGATCCTCTCTACTTATTTCTAGTATTGATATAGTTGCACTTATACCAGACGTATCTGAAGTTTCAAGAGCAATTAAATCATTGTCTTCTAGTATTAATGGTCCTTTAGCTACATTACAAATAGTTGGCCCAGTTATACTGGCATGAGCAACTACATAACTTGTTGTAGCAGAGCTATCTGTAATATGTACTTTAAATGTTTTTGATCCACCAGAATTAGTTACTTGTACATTTTGTATAATTGCATTTGCATTACTTGGACAAGTATAAGTCGTTACTGCTGTAGTAACCGTTGGATCATAGAATGCGTTTTTATAAAAGTTTGCCATTATGTTAAATCAACCCATTTTAATGTGCCACAAATATCATCTCCATTAGAAGCTCCTTTTGCACACAATGTTAATGTATCAGAAGAACCAGCAATTGTCTGTCCTAATTGATAGGCAAAATTAAATCCATCTTGTGCAAATTGCAAATTGTTTGCACCTTTACCAGATAAATATGCTTGGCCAACAACTGTTCCTCCTGTAATTGTTGTAGTTCCTGTTAAATCATATTCTACATTATCAGAATAACTGGTATATGAAAATGCTGTACTTGGTGTAGCATTAAGTCTTAATTCTATTTGAAAATCAGAGTTAGAAATAGCGGATGCTGCAATATCAATTGGAATAATAACCGCATAAGGTCTTCCTGATTTAATTCTAATTGTTGCTAAATTATAATACGTTCCGGCTGTGGTTAAATTAACTCCACCTAATGATGCTGTTCCAATAGATTGACGTAATCCTTCTGGAGCATAACCACCTTCAATCATAGCAGTTGAACAAACTTGTTGTAATACTGCTGCACCTGATATAGTTCCCGTAGTTTCAATTTCATATCGAATAGGTAAGTTTGCAGTCTGCATATAGACAGTTGTTAAATCATTCGCATTTAAAAATGTATGAGCAACAATAAATTTACCGTCAATAACAAAACCAACTCTTACTGCTCCCATACCTAACCATTCATAATCAGTAAATAAAATTGTAGCTTTATCTACATTTAAACTATATCCACTTGCACCACTACCATCGAGTTTATCTCCATTCCAAGAAGATTGAGATATTTCAGTATCAACTGCAGATCCCGTTACATACGTTCGTCTTACAATTTTTAATGTAGTGCCATCAGCATAAAAAAATATTCCATTGTTTGCATCAAAGGTTCCTACTTTTTGTTTAAGATCTGCTTCCGGAGTATTCATTACAAATGTATTTAATATTAATAATGATTTACCCGGTTGATAACTCATCACTCTTTTTGATTGTCGAATAACTTTATCACCACTAGCTGTAGTTACATTTAAATTAACGGTTGATTTATTTGCTGTATAAGTAACGGTTCCTGAGCCTGTTAAGTCTTCATCAAAGAGATTGTTCTTTGACATGACATTTTTAGAATCAAATATAGTTAAAGGGTTTGATACTCTTAATCTACCAAATGCATCATAAGCAGTAGAACCATCTCCACCACCGATTACGGTTGGTTCTGTATTTACATTGTTACACGCAGACATTAGTACCTCGTATTAAACCAACTAAATCTTTCAGTTTCTTTTTTTAAATCATCTTGATATGAAAAATTTAATTCACTTTTTAATGTAGCAATGGCTTCTAATATTTGTCTTTGGTTTTCGACATCATATTCTTGTTTAGGTTCTGGTATATATGAATTTACTTTAGCCATTAGTTATATGTGCCTCCTTGATAAGGATCTGTGTAATCAATTATATCTAAGATACCTTTGTTTACAGGAGCACTTTCAATATATTCTCTGTCTCTATATCCTTCATAGTCATTTAAATCCATGTTAGTAGGTATATCATTAACTTGTAAGTTTTGCATTATACCTGTTGGTCTTAAACCACTTCCTCTTCCTTGATCCACACTTACACCAGGTCTTTGAAACAAACCAAACTCGCCTCTAGCATAATCTGCTAATGTATCATAGTTTCTCATACTAGGTATTGAACTACCTACTTTATAAGCTACTCCTAAAAGAGGATTTAATAAACCTAATATACCACCAAATATAGATTTACCAAAACCACCTGCTTGACTTAATCTAGATTGAAATTGATCTGAAGCATAAGGTTGTACTGCTCTATAGCCTCTACCTAATATATTATCTAAAAAAGAACCTGTATATTTTCTTGATGGTCCAAATAAAGTTGAACCAAAATAATCCATTTTTTCTCTTGGATCAGCTAATGTTCCTACTGCGCTTTTAGTTACTCCAACATCTTTATCTCTATCTTGTACAGAATCTCTTCGGCCGTATCCACCTTTTTCACCACCTTGATATCCGCCACTAAGACCGGTATTTGCTGCTCGAGTATCACCTTTAACTCCACCCATATCAGCACCGCCTCCAAAATTTTGTCTATATAAAATTCTTTTATCTATCATTAACGTCTACCATCCGGTTGTACATCTACTCTTAATGTTCCATAACGCCAAGTTTCACCCACAGCGTCATTAGCTATTTTAATTGAAAGCAGTCGACCTCTTGCTCTAGTATCTACCTTATCAGTAGATGATGTAATTGTAAAGGGACCAAGTGGTGAGCTTGATGCTGTGTTACTTGGATAATCATTTAATAATAATGTTATTTTTGAATTACCAGTCAATACTTGAAAATCAGGTATAAATCTTTTCATTGACATAATAAATTCACCATCACCTCTAAAATCAGCTATGCCAGTTGATTGGCCTGCGATTCCTCGTCTTGCTGATATATCAAAATCTCCTGACTGAATATATGCATTAATTGAAGTTGTACCTGATGAATTGATTTGATCAGTTCCTGTTTCATGAGCATAGTAAGTTGATGCTCCATATAGATTTGTAATTCCTTGAATATTAAAATTAGGTGTAGCTGTTGAATTATATTGTGTTGCATAAGGTACATCAAATACACCGGTGTCTGCATATGATGATCTAGCTAATGATCCAGTTGTCCAACAGTTTTCTCCATAGTTATAAGTAACACATCTGTCAATTTGTGTACTTCCAGCTTTTGGATAAAACCATGTTACTTCATTATATAGAGTATTATGTTCACCATAAATAATCTGATTTGCATTATAATTAACACCTAAATTATCTCCTGTAGTTGTAAATACAAAATCTTCTACTAAACATGGAAGTGCTTTAACCGTTCCATCAAATGCAAAAAATCCACCTTCACCTGACATCCAGAATATCATACCATTAGAATAACTAACTGCATTTTGTCCGATACATCCACAGTTTGTTCCAACTTGTCTAATACTAAATGTAAACGGTGGACCAACAAATTGAATTACATAAGCTGCGCTATCTGTTAATACAAATACATAATCTTTACCTTGAACAGCTGCTACAATCCTGTTTCCTGTATCTAATCTAAATGTACCTGCAGTGTTTGTTGCTGTTGGTTGGTATGTTGAATAGTCTTCTTGATTTGAGAATCTTATAAACATTGGATCTTGTGTAGTTGAATCACCAATCGTTGTCTCAGTTCCAAAGTGAAATAAATGTCTATCTCTATCTGATACCAAAGTTAATCTTGTTTTAGTAGGAGCCCCTGACATTAAACTTGCTCGTATACTTCTTGCGCCTGCTGCACCAGCATCCCAAGTAAATGTTCTACCATTATGAATGGTTGCAATTAATATTTCTCCAAAGTTATCAAGACTCCAGATGCCTGGATCCAGGATCACGTCACTGGTTGTACGCTCCGTGCCCCATGTTGAATCTCCCCATAAGTATGTACCCCATCCATAACCTGCAGTTTGAAATGTTGGACCAACAGTTACGTAAGGATCTATTTGTGCTGAACCTGTTCCTGAAGTTGTAGCTGCAGAGTTAGATGGCATTGTAATGTCAAAAGCATTTGCAGTTACATTTGATATCTCAAATGTATTATTTTCAAAATCAGTTGTTGCATAACCTGATCCTGTTGGAACAGTAACTGATGAAAACGTTACATATCTTCCAGCGCTTAATCCATGAGAAGTTTTGTTTACAGTAACTGTTGAAGAACCGGTTGATGCATCAAAATTAGCTCCAGTAATTCCTGTATCTAAAGGTGTAATGTCATAAAACTTATCACCATAGTATAAAAACAAACCTTGTGATGTACCGATTGCTGCATACTTCTCACCAGCTAAAGATGTCCATGTATGTTGAGCTCTAGCTGCACCGGGAAGAGTTTCATTATCAATAGTTAGTTGTTCCCAACCACCTATTTTTTCTGGTAAGCCATATCTAAATCTAACAAAATCACCATCAGTCCATTGAGACTCTGCTCCTGATTGTGTTATTTGTTTATTAAAACCTGGTTTAAATTGTAGTTTCTGAAGCATAGCACCTCATTATATATGCTTTTTATTATTTTGATAGTATTATATTATATACAGTTTTACAAATAAAAATGTTTATAATCGTCTGTAAACCAAGTAGCTAATATACCTCTTTGACCTTTAATAACTTCAGTTACACCATGAGATATATTGCTTCTAAAAATTAATGTATATCCTTTTTTAGGAGTATGCTCAACCCCATCTACTACCGTTTTTCCTCCTTCATAGTCATCATTTAAATAAGTAATAGCACTTATATATCTTGGTTTTAATATATTATTAACTTCTTCAGGATTATCTGGACTACCGTCATCAAAATGATTTTGCATACTTTTACCTTTGTTCCATAAAACTAAATCTGCGAAGTGAGGATATATTTCTTTTTTATATTTTAGTGAAATTAATATGCTTAATTTTATAATATAATTTCTAGTTAATTTTTTAGTTGGAAAATCTTTTATAAGCTCATAAAAAACATTATTACCTTCTTGCCAAGGTCTACAATTGTTTTCTCTATAAGTGCCGCTTGTTTGATCTAATAATGATTTATAAATTAAATCACAATCTTTTTCTTCAATTAATTTTACCAAACCCATGATACAAATGAATACCTTGTTCCTTTCTTTACTTCATTTACTTTATGTTTAAATAAAAAATTAGATGGAAATATTAATAAATCTCCTTGTTTTAATTTTATTTCTTCTTTACCAAACATTATAAATTCACCACCTTCGTAATCATCATTTAAAATTCCAACTAAAGAAAGTGTCGGAATACCTTTTCTTTCTCCATCAAATATACTTTGAATATGATCAATATGCTCAGCCATTTTTTTATTTTCTCTGTAAATATTATACCTAGCAGCAGAATATCCACTCCAACTGGTAAAGAAAGGTATATCTAAATAATCAACATAATTTCTTATACCATTCCACATCTTATCCATTATAATTTTATTGTTTTCAGTGTATAACTCTGAAACAGAGAATTCCTGTTCTCCACTTCTATTTTTGTTTGTGTTAGTAAGAGGATTATAAAAAGTATGCTCATACCATTCTTTCTCACAATTCTTTAAATCTTTTATAGTATTATTACAAAGTTCTTTTTCAAAAAAAGAAGAATATACTTTTATATATTTATTTAAATCTACTTTCATTTATTTATTATAATATTCCATTCTAAATTTTCAGTTAAGTCTTCTAAAAATATTCTAGTTATTTTATTTTTATATATATAATTATGTAATTCTTCTACATCAACAATAATCCATTTATTTTTTTCCTCATAAACAATTTTATCTGCTTTAGTTTCTGTGCTTCCTTCTTTTCCTTGTAAACTACTCGTATTCAATCTTTGTAATGCTCTAGTATCAAATTTAAATTTTTGATTTAATCTTTTTTTTAAAACTCCTTCAACATTCCATAATTCTTCTTGCTCTTGTTTTTTAGTAGGATAACTAACATCTTTAAGTAAATTAATAAAATTATTTTTGATTTTCGACATGATTATTCATTGCAAAATTATTTCTTATCCAATCTGGGCCATCTAATAGATAACAGTACCAACCAGTTACAATATATTTTTCTTTAGTATTAGAAATTTGTCCTCTATGAGTATGAGTCCAATCTGCTGGCCAAATAAGTGTTAAACCTTTTTCAGCTTTAGTTGTTAAATTTTGATACATAAATTCTGTACCTCCATCGGGAACATTATTTAAATAAGTCATAAAAACTAATAATCTATCAGTTACAGTTAAATTAGCTCTTTCACAATGCCAGGCTTTATAACCTTCTCCTGGTTTATAAAATTGAATATTATAACCCTTTGACACATTAAAACGAGGCTGCCTATTTAGTTCAGGATATTCTTCAACATAAAGTTCTAAACATTTTTGTAAATATTTTCTATAAGCAATCATCCTTTCATCTTTTTCATAAAAAGATACAAGTACATCTGTAGATACTTTATTAGATACATTTACATCTGTAACCCATTGTTTAGTTTTTTCATCAAATCTGTGAGTGCATCCTTTTACTTTTTCACTTTCTTCATAAAAATCTATAACTCCATCACAAATATTTTTAGGTATATACCACCCACCCATACAATCTTTTTTTTCAAACTTATATTTTTTAAGCATTTATTTAAATTGGGGTCCTGTTATCCAAGCAACTAAAGATTCTCTTTTACCTTTTGTAACAGGTTTAACTTCATGTTCTACAAAACTTGGAAAAACAACAGCATGTCCTTGTTCCTTTTTAACAATAGTTTCACCTAATCCATTATATAAAACTAATTCTCCACCTTTATAATCTTTTTCATCGCTTAATTGGATAGTTAAAGATAGTTTTCTTATAATTATTCCATAAGCTCTATCCGGATGTCTTATAAAAAAATCACCTTTTTTATAGCTACAATATTGAAGTCCTTCTGATAGACCTTGAATATCAAATTTAAAAAATTTATTATTTAAATCGAGTATACAATTTTTAATTTTTTCAAAAACCCATGAATTTTCATCATTTGGAAAAACCCAACTTACATTGGATTTTCTTTTTTCAGGTGAATAAGTTTCACCTTTTCCACCATTACCAATTACACCAGCTTGTATTGTATTTTGTTCATAAATATATTTTTTAATTTTTTCACATTCTTCTTTTGTGAATAAATTTGACCAAGCGAATAAATGAATATTATCTTTAAATAAAGGATAATATGTGCTTAATTGATTATCTTTCATATTAATCTAATTACATCTTTATCAGATTAAATAAAAAAGTCTAGAGTTAGATATTATATTTTGGATCTACAATCCAATTTGTAGTGTCTTCATCCCACACATAAGCAACTGTATTAAAATCAGCTGGTTTATCTACAGGAGCTTTCCAAGTATAATTATTAGTGTCTAAAACCCATGAATTATATGGTTTAGGAAGTATGAAAGCATCTGCTTCTGAGTTATAAGTACCATTTCGTGAAGGAGGATTATATCTTCTAGCTTTAGATTGTTCATTTTCTGGTGCAACAACATAATTTAAATTTTCATCAAATTTGTAATAAACACCACCTTTAGTATTAACAGAGCCTTGTACCCAATTAGCGTCTGTTCCTCCATGTAAAGATTTTAAAAGGTCTTTTCCTTTTTGCTCATCTTCTGGATTACCTAATACTTCATTAGCTACCTTATGTACTTTAATAACATTTCCGTCATCATCTATTCTTGCAAAAGTAGCCATTATGCTGTGTAACTCCCATCACCTGTGTATTTTAATATTGTATCTGATCCACTTTCTGTAACTGTTGGACTTCCTGTAGTTGTTCCAGAATAATCAGCAGTTGCCATTCTTAAAATTACAATTCCTCTAAATCCGTCTCCACCTCCAGCTTGGCCTCCGCCACCTCCAGAGCCATCAAAAGTACCAGGGTTTCCAGATTGTCCAATATTATTTCCGCCGTTTCCACCGCCGCCAGATCCGCCAGATCCACCGCCGCCGCCTTCATCGCCTCCACCAGCACCGCCAGCTCTTGTTTGAGTTGATCCATCTATTGCTGAGTCTAATCCATTACCACCATTTGCACCACTTGCAGCATTTCCAGCTCCACCGCCGCCACCTGATCTATATGGAGGGGAACCTCCTCCACCAGCTGCACCAGGAGTACCTTGTCCAGGTGTACCTGCTCCTCCAGCATTAGTTTGAGCGTAATTACCTCCACCACCAGATCCTCCAGGATCAGCAGTTCCATATCCGCCACCTAAACTTGTAATACTTCCAAAAACACTATTTTCTCCGTTTTGATTCGAATCTTCAACTGATCCTGCTCCAACTGTAACTGTGTATGTTGTACCACCAATTACTTCAAGTGGACTTTCTGTTGGAGAAGAACCTCCTGATGTTTCTGATGCATAAGAATTTCTATATCCTCCAGCACCTCCACCTCCTCCTGGTCCTCCATTTACAGCCGCTCCTCCGCCTGCAATAACTAGATATTGAATATTATATACTGCAGCTCCGCCTTTACGTTGACCGTAGCCTCCTGCGGATCCTGCTCCGAATGAACCTATAATTGGCATCTTTCTATAAACCTCCTATTATGCAAACTGTGTTTGAGAAGCTAACACTGTAAATGTTGCCGATCCTGTTTTTATAACAGTATATGTGTATACATCAAGTGAGCTAGCATTACCTTCTGTGGGTGCTGCACCACCTTGCCATTCTGGAGTAACTGAACTACCATCAACTTGTACAGCTGAATTGTAGTATGCAGTTCCACCTTGTTTAACAATGTGGGCTACAGTAATAGATTCTCCAGTATCCATAATTGAATCTAAAGAGTTTGAACCATCACCTCTAATATTTAATGTCCAGTTTCCTGAAGCATCTGTAGTATAGTTTAATACTGCTTGTGTAATTACATCGTAGTTAACTGTTCCTGTTGCAGCAGTAGCTGAGTTTGTAATTTTTTCAGCTAGTTGTTGTATTTTACCTGCACCTAAAACTACTCTTCCAATTCCTTTTGGAGAAATATTTAAATCAATATTAGAATCAGAACCAACAGCATCAATTGCTGGACCTGAACCTGTTGCTTGGTTAGTTACATCAATGTAGTTAACAGCTGAAGCTGTTTTTTGAAATCTAATATATGGATTGTTTGAATCATCTTCAATCGCACCAGCGTCATCAACAATAATATCATTACCATTTGTATCTAAGATACCTGATAATTGTGGAGTGATGTCTGAAGATAAATCTGTAAATGCAGTATCAACAACATTAGTACCATCAGAGTAAACCATTTTAGTACCTTTGTCTGTTGCTGCCCAAGTTACTCCAGTTCCTGAAGTAGTTTTAACAGTTACAGTAAATGCACCTATAGTTGCGTTTTCAATAACGTAAGTTTTTTCAACTGAATCCGGAATAACAACGTTAACCGCTCCTGAAATTGTGCCTGTTAATTTTAATACTTGATTTTTACCATTTGATAATGCGCCATTTGAAAATGTTAAAGTTGCACCTGAAGTAACTCCAACTGCATCATAACCACCAATAGCTTGTTCTAAAATTAATAAGTTTGTATTTGTAATTTGACCCCAAGTTCCTGAGTTTTCACCAGTAGCTTGAACCGTTAATTTTAGGTTTGCTGATGTTGAGTTAGCCATAATTTTTTATCTCCAATGTTTATTTTATAAATTTTTTGACAACTATTGTCAATATATTATTTTTAAGCAGCGGTGTCAACTTCTTGCCAACCTGGTGGAACAACTGGTGCTGTGCCAGTATTTACTTGGTTCCATATTAGTGTTCTAAGGCTTCCTTGAGCTATTGTCAAGGCATTTCCTGACACTAATACATTAGCATTTCCTGTGACTTCGTCAACACTATTTTCTTGCATGGTCATTTCTTGACCACTTACTTCAGCTATAGTATTTGCATCTAATACTGCTGTTCCAAGATTTATGGTTGCAGCTTGTGCATATCCTGTAGCATCAAAATATGAACCATTACCCCAAGTTGATTGACCCCAAGTTTCATCTCCCCATGCAATATCTGTAATTATACCTGTATTAGCATTACCTTGAGTTATAACATCATCTAATACAGCGGCCATTGCTTGACCGGTTAATGCAACATCTGGTGCAGGATCCACGTCTCCTTCCTGCATACCCATTGTTAAAGTGTCTACTTGTTGATTACCATATACTCCATAACCCCATGCAGAATTACCCCAAGTTACTGCTGAAGTGGCTGATATTTCTACAATTGTATTTGCATCTAAATCAGCTGTGCCATCATTAGCTGTTAATTCTTGACCAGTTACATTTACAACCGCTTCTTGATATTGAAGCGTCATAGTCATTGGTTGACCTGTTACTTCTGCAGTAAATGATGCAAAACCTTCTGCATCACCTTGAGTAGCAGTCATTTCTTCACCGCTTACATCCGTGTTACCTGTAATACTAAATGTAGGTGAACCTAAATTACTTGATAATTCTATTCCTGTTAAATCTACAACTAAACCTGATATACCCCAAGTTTCATAACCCCAAGTATCAGAACCCCAACCTGTGTTTATTTCATTATTAACTGTTACTGAACCTAAATTAGAAGATAAAGAAATTCCTTCTACTTGTAGAGTACCTTGAATACCCCAACCATTATTTCCCCAAGTTATTCTTCCCCAACCTGAATTTATTTCTGCATCAATAGTTACAGAACCAACGTTTGAAGTTATTTCATTTCCTGTTGGAGTTACGTTTGCATTAAAGAGATCACCCCAGTTTGCAAAACCCCATGTTCTTGCAGACCAACCTACATTGACTTCAGCAGTTACAGTTGTCTCACCTATAGAAGCGTCAAGGTTTCCACCTCCGCCCCAATAAAAATTTCCATAGGAGTCTCTTCCCCAAAGTGTATCGTTTGGATTTACTACATTAACTGT
>Ga0208019_1001800_pt1 | contig 11178 bp, 21 predicted proteins | sample CB_VirMetaG_5_FD_184540 | JGI IMG/M metagenome (GOLD analysis project Ga0208019, IMG submission 184540) | Freshwater to marine saline gradient viral communities from Chesapeake Bay - CB_1508_1D Viral MetaG (SPAdes) (version 4) | ecosystem: Environmental > Aquatic > Marine > Coastal | place: USA... | reverse complement strand
ACAAATGCGCTCAAACTTAGCTTTCGTCTCTTGAGTTCTGGAAGTGCTTTCACCCATAGCTCAAAATCAATATTTACATTCGTGTTTTTCTTTTGATGATTATCCATAAAAGAAGTATCACATATATCGACAATAACGGCAACAAATTTAGCTCAAAATGTAGGCTTTTTGCCAAAAACTTTCTAGAGACTTTAACTCTTACTTCATCTACCCTTATATTTGAGTACAGCTTTTTTAATGTTGTATAAAGTTTTTCCCCTAAAAAAGCCTACATTGCTTACACCAGAGGGTGTTTTCTTAATAATATTCAATTGTTATCGATGTAGGCTTTGCCCTAAAAAGCCTACACCAAGCCTACACCAAGCCTACACCCGATTTTGCCTGATGTAAGCCCGATGTAAGCCCGATGTAGGCTTGATGTAGGCTTTTTGCCTATGTGCTTACATCACCGTTTTTTGTACCTGTATCGCTCATTTTTTGTACTTCTCTTTGAAGTATCTAACCCCTTCTTTCGTCCTGTGAGCATAGCCTTTCCGCTTCACGATATTCCTCACGGTCTGGATTGTGTGACCTGTTTCTCTGCTCAAGTCCTTCCAGATTTGACCCATCTCAGTGCTGAAAGCTGCTGTTTGCCCGTTGTGCTCGTGCCAGTCTACGCTGATCTCATTCTTGCATAGCCTCAAATATGAGCCACATACCTCTTCTTCAATGTCTAGTGGTGCTAACTCGGCATTGGTAGCTTCTATAGCTGCCTGTGTCTCAGGAGCCATCTGATAGCCTCTGGTGCACAAGTATCTCATTTCAGCTAGTACCTGCTTGGATTCACCCATCGGATACCTACGCCTGATAGTTTCTACAGGTAGGATTATAAACCGCCTGTTAGACCCTGGCTCCCTTAATAGGTCTGCTGTATTACAGGAGCCAATAAAGCTCGCCCTGTTCTTCCTACGCTCAGCTTTACGCTCATATGCCCCTCTAAAAGTGAAAGAGTCGCCTGTGATGATGCTTTTAATCAGCCCTGAGTCCTGCTTATGCGTTCTATCAAACTCTTCAATGTGGACGCACAGAGTGCTTGTAATGAGGTTTAGAGTGTCGCTTTCATTTGCCTGTACTGTAAAACCTGTAAATAAGTGCTCTAGCCCTCCCACAAGGTGCTTTATAAAGGTGTCCTTACCTAGCCCCTGAGCCCCTAATAGAATGATGATGCGGTTCTGTATCGTTGGGTCTGAACATCTCGCCCACATGGTAGCCCCCCAGCTCTTTAGGATGTCTGTGACCATCTCAGGAGTATATCCTTCCACCTCCAGACACTCACCAAAGACCTGTAGCCTTTCCAGCCCGTCCCATTTTGGGATGTCTACCATTAAACTGGCTTTCGTGTGGTAAGTTAGGCTGTGGATATGATCTTCTGCTGCTGATACACTCCACTCAGCCCCAAGGTCTCTGATTTTGCTCCGTATCCTGCCAAGATTAAGGCTGCTTAGGAGTGGAGTCCACCTGCATCGTACTTTATCGTATACATGTAGATCCTCTGTGAATAAATCCCTTTTTACTTCTCCAAATAGCTCTTGAACGAGAGCTATATAATCGTTCCTAACCTTCTTCTCTATCTTTTTGGCATATCCCATAGTATGATGTCCTTATCCCGCGTTTTCATACGTGTGATCCTTTTTGTTACCTCACCCCTTTCGGGGTGAGGGTTTTTCCCACTAGAATGAAAAATCGTCATCCTCGAACGAGATGTCCTCTTCTATAAGCTCCACGACGGGTTCAGGTTTAGGCTCAGGTTTCTTCTTTTTAGAATTTAACCACGTTCCACTTTCATCACACTGTTGCCCAGATAGCTCAGGTAGCTCTTGTGTGAGTGTCCAGCATTTTCCTGAAGCGTTCCACTTCCCACCAGCGTCTTTTATGATCTGCTTTAGTTGAGTAAAGTTCTCCATCTTGGGATAAATCTTATAGTGATATACCCCTTCAGGAGTTTTTGGCTCGCTTTCAGTCTCAGCAATATACACTTCAGGCTTTGGTGCCTGTGTTTGTGGTGCTGGCTGTTGTCTTGCCTGTGGAACGTCGTACTCTGAAGGCATCTCCTCGGCTGTATACAAGCCGTTTAGCTCCTGTGGAAACGCTTCCCTAAGTGCAATGCTCTTGGCTACCTTGGTAAGCATCACACGGGGCATTTGTCGCCAGATCGGAGTGTCTTTGCCATACTCTTTCATGAGGGCGATCCCCTCAGATGGAAACCGCCGATCCTTGCGATACACCCTACAGATTGCCTTGGTTGGGTTGTTGTCGTTATCGACCTCTGTTTCCATCCCGTCAAATTCTGGATGATTGTTTGCAATCGCTAGGAATCCGTTTATTCCTGTCATGACCTGCAAACGTCCACCTGCTTTGATTGCCCAAACCTCCTTCTTAAAGGGGTTCAAGCCTGTGCTTTTACAATGTTCAGCGAACAGCCTAAACTCAGGTTCATTCAATCCTTGTGCTACTGTAGCTTTTAGCGTTTGGATCATTGTCGCGTTATTGTAATCAATTAGTTCATTGCTCATTTTCATTTTCCTTTTTGTTTTTTAGTTCGTTAATTAAAAGTTCCTGCTGGATCATGGTGTTGACCCATCGAGAAAAATTTTGATTTTTAGCTTTTAGTATTCCAACAAGTTCGGAGTAGTCACCGATTGGCACATAGACCGTAGCCTTATGAATCACTTCGTCGTCTTTAGGTTTTAAGAGTTTCATGTTGTGTTTTCCTTTTCAGTTTTATAAACGTGTAAATCTTTGATGGTATCAATTGCCTCCCAAGGGGTAAAGCTCGAACCGTCCTCATAGGCTGTATACATCAAATTTATACAATATTGATAATCTTCCCGACTAATACACCGTTCTGCTACCAGCTCGAAAAAGTGAGGTGGAAAAGCGAATTTAAAATCGTGAATTGTAAGATCGTCCATTACTTCACTCCCATGTTGAGTTTTTCAATCATCTTTACCCCTGATATCTCAGCCCCCATCTTTAGATCATCGAGTAATGCTTTTTTATCTGCTTCGATTGTTGTTTTTACGCGCTGATATATTTCAGCGAGTTCACTTGGATCAATTCCGATTTCTACGGATTGCGATTTTCGCCACGTTATTTTGTGGCGAGTCGATTCGTATTTTTCCCTTTCTTCAAGCTGGCTCTGGAGATAGGCTTGCAGATTATCTGCTTTTCGTTCGTAGCCTTTCGCTCTATCTGCTAGGCTCTTTGCTTCGTTCTTGCAACCCGTCGCCATGTGCCGAAGGTGTTTAATCATACTAAGCACGTTCTCTATCTTTTCGGCACGTTCGAGAGCGAGTGCTTCCCAGGTATCTCTTAGGGTCTGCTCGTCTAGTTCGTCCTCTATTTCTGCTAGTTCTAATAGTTCCAGATTGATCTCATATAGTGATGACATTATGTGTTCCTTTTATGTTAGTGGTTAGCGTAACCGCACCCGTAAAACTTGCCGATCTTTCCACCCTTATCGTGAAAAATTCTGCCGTATTGATCGATCCATCGGTTGTTATTTGTCCGACAGAACCGAAGCCCGTTTTGCTCGATCAAAACTCTTGTTACTGCGTGTTCCATTTTTTTCTCCTTTTATGTTGTTTGGGGGATTCATCGTCTCATATTCTTCATGATCGATGATTTCCAATGATTCATCGCAATGTGGACACTTCCCATTGTGATCTTTTTCTGCGTATTGAGTTACAAAACCACAATCCGGATCTTCACAAATTAGTAAGAGTTTTTTATTTTTCATGTTGTGCCCCTTTTGTTAACAAACGTTTGTTTTGAATTGCTCTCTCGTCATGAGTGACAGTTCGTAGCTAGTAACATGCCGAGGGAATGGATCTCGAAATCGAATTACATAGCCCATCATTTTTTTAGTGTCTTCGGTTAAAAGAGCGACCATTTTCAGATCCCCAAAAGTTTTTTTCATGCGGTTTATTCTGGCCTCAAATCTTTGGTTTCGCCTTTTGTAGTCTCTCATTTTTTTGCGTAGTGGTGTCATAGTGTCTCCTTTTATGTTGTTTTTACAGTTTACCAGTTTTACCCGTTACTGGCAAGCATTTAGTATGTTTTTTTCTCGTTCGCTGAAACGATGTTCTTTCACGTTCCTGTGATTGCCGAGAAAACTATTTGGCGCGATATCCGATCCGATCATGTATTGCAAGCATTGATCGCCGTGGGAAAAATATCCCAAGAAATCCTTGCCACGGATTGCACCCCGTTCGTATTTCACTCGATATTTTTTGAGGCCGATTCGCACGATCAACTGACCGCCGTGTTTTGTGAGTCTCATTTTGTCCTCCTATTTTGCTTACTCTGTCATTTCTTCAAATACCGCATGAACCGTCCCGAAATCGCCAGCAATCTGCGAGAACCTTGAATAATAATCTGCATTATAGAAATCCTTCCGATCACAAAATCCCGTCCCGTGTCCGTTTCTGGTTAGCCAGAAATCGTGTCCAGCTTGTTCGATTTGATCATCTGATAAGTAGCACTGGATTCGGTTAAAAAACGCTAGGCAATCGATCACCGATTCTCGCTCGAATACTTCGCACAATTCAGCGTCAGATCCTGGTTGATCGGCATCACCTGTATCAGTGAAGTAAATCGCCTCTTTATAGGCATTGAAAAATTTCAACTCTTTTTTATCCAGTTCAATGTTCATAGTGTTTCCTTTTTTAGTTGGTTAGTAAATATACCGCGAGACTCCCAAAGGAACCCCGCGCTAGACTTACATCAGAAAGGGTTTTCTGCATAAAAAACTGTTATATCATGCAACGTACCCTCTCTATTCAGTGAATCCAGATAATCATTGTAGGACTCGCGGATCATTGTCTCATCGTTTGGATCAATTTCTGGCAGAAATACTTCCTTGAATTCTTGTAGGGCTTGATCCAATTTTTCTTCTTGCTCTTCAAAAAATTCTTTAATTTTCTCTTCAACCAATGAAACAGGGATCACTGCATACCATACGGCATCGGTGTCGATATACATATAAAAGTGGTCGCTGTCTTCATTCCATCGATCAAGAGAAGCACAAGATCCATCCTCTTGAATCACCTCCTTGATCTCTTCTTTTGTTACTATGATCCCATAGTCGCGTTCGACTATTTCGATCATTGTTGTGAATTCTATCTGCTCTTCAATCTCACCGACTGGAAATGAATCCACAACGAAAACATCAGTATAAGAGGGAACGAAGATATGTCCTGGCCTCATCTCTGGATCATCGATTAAGTCTTGTAAATGTTCTTCAATCCACTCGACAGTGATTTTGCTCAGATCATCTTTATTGATGTCAGCTGAAAACATCATTTCCGAGTCTTTGATCTCCTGTAATAAGCGATCATATTGATCGGCATGATAGCCTTCCGCGACCAAGTGAGCATAATTTGATCCGCTGTCCTCATGGGTACAGTGATATTCCTCTGAAGATTGCTCGATTTGCTCTAATGCTTCCTTGATTGCTTCTCTTCTCTTGTCTTCCATGTGTGTGCTCCTTTTGTTTGTTGGTTCTACTCCTAGAGCACCCCGTGAGATACTCTAGGGGGAGAGCCCCCCCCCACTTTATAAGATGCTGATGATCTCCAGGTTGTATTTGTCGAAAAATTCTTTGCACTGCTTGCTTTCAATGCCAGCCCCTGCAAACCGCGCTGAAAATCCCTGTTTCATAAGAGTCTCACTAAGTGCAGTGCTTTCCTTGTCATATCCATAACCGCCAGCCCTGCCTATGCTTGGATTTTCAAGCAATAAAGGGTAGCACTTTCTTCCATCTGATGATTCTATGATCGATTCAAAATGATCGTAGCTGATGATCTGAGTAGTACACACCGAGCCGTTCGGATTATCTGACCAATTGCTAATAATCTTGCCACGAATTCCACACGTAGTTTTATCTTGCAATATATATACGCGAACTGATTTCACGTGCTTATAGTCAAAAATATTTTTCATGTTGTGTGTTCCTTTGTTGTTTGGTTGTTATTCCATACGATACCCGAGTGGATACCGTAGGGAGTAACACTCCCTTGTAATTACATAGCCAGCATACTTAGTTCGTTCCGTAGGTACTGGCGCGCCCATTGTCGGCTCGTTTTACAAAACCCTTTGAGATCCTTTAGAACAATACTTGAGCCTACGCCGTGCCCACCTTTGCAACACTGTCTCCAAGGTTGCCATCCGCCGTAGCACCCCTTAGCGCGGTACCACATGGTACCAGCAGTTGTGGAACGTACTTGCAAGGTGAGATCAATGGTTTTACAGTAAAATTCCATCTCTAAGTCAGTGATCCTAATCATGATGTGCTCCTTTTCGTTATCACCGGATTTCATCCGATACGGGGTGAATATCTCCACCTCATACCTACTATCTTACAGGTATTATGTATTAACGGCAAGTATATGATGCATCTTTAGAAGTTTTTTTTTCAAGAAAGAAATATTTTGGTATCGTGAATCGAGATAAGTTTAAGATTTTTTCTACTATGAAAAGTTTGCATAGCTATGAGTGAAGAGAAGCCTAAGAGAAAGAGGGGAAGACCACGAAAAAAACCCGATGAGCCTGTAAAATTAAAGGGTTTCAGCGAAGAGCAGATAAGGAAAGCGAAGGCCGAGAAGCTACTGCTTCCCCATGAGCTCTTACTCTTATGGGCTAATGGCGTTAGCTTTGGGGGACTCTCACCTACGGAAGCACAGCAGATTTACGCAGCGGTCGCTGCTGCGCCGTATTACGCGCCGAAGTTAGCGAACGTCCAAGTAAAACAGGACGTTAGGGTCAGAGCAGTAATATCAGCGCAGCCAATGACGCAGCAGCAGTGGGAGGCTAAGTATCTGGAATCACAAGAGAAACCAGTAGATCCCGATGCTGTTACAAGTACAGGGGGAGCCTCCCCTGTAGTAGGTACTCTGGGAGAGATAAAGAGTGTGGGCGTAGAAAATGTAGTGGGGGAGGGGGATGCGCTCACCGTTCCAGCGGACTATGAGGTGAATGACCGATAAGGAGACTTATAGGTCATTTTCAGATATGCACCTTATGTGCATATTTATTTATGCACATTTTGTGCATAATCCGATATGTACATTTTGTACATTTGAACCGCACCCCGAAATTCACAGAAAAAAATCCAAAATCCTGGGACTCCTATAGCTATATATCCCTCTCCACACCACATCCGATTTTAAGTGTTTTTTGCCTTTACAACAGGTTTGGTTGTATTTCTGGGTTGAAATTCATCCATAAAACCTCGGTGCGCTTTCCTCGCGCCTCTATCTTTCTTGCTGCCGATGAAAATGCTTCAATGTCTTTTCTTATCCAAGAGTCGGGAAAAGTATTTTCTGGCTGTGCATAGTTTGAAAGAATGAACTTGCCTTTAATTGTTGCAAGTAAGTCTATCAACTCCTGGAAGTCCTTTGTTGAATAGCCTGAGTAGTGCCCTTGGTCTACGTTCGGATACGGCGGATCGCAGTAAAAGAAAGCCGTTTCAGAATCTCGTTGCTGAATAACTGTCAGCGCATCGGTGCATGATATTGTTACTTTTTTGAATCGGTAAAATAGCTCTTCCAGCCTTGCTGTTTTATTTGTCCAAGCTGCGCCTTCATTTTTATCTGGTGTTTTTCTAATTCGTTGCCAACCTCCGTTTAGCTTACTTGCAAAACTTTGCTGAATGTTCACGTAATAAGCCCATGCAAGTTCTAAATCAGAATGAGATTGAGGCTCTTTCATTATCTCTTTTGCGCGTCGATATTCTGCTTCGCTGTGAGGCGTAAATGCTATTCGTTGAAAGAGTTCTCCAAAATTTGTTTGGAACTGCCTGTAAAAGTTGATTAACATCTTATCTTTGTCATTTATGATCTCGTGATAATAAGTATCACTTGAAACCTCTGGCAGCCCCTTGGCGAACATGACTGCACCGCCACCAAAAAACGGCTCGACGTACATCTGGTGGTCTGGAATGAGCTTAACGATATGATGCGCCATTTTTTGTTTCCCGCCGTAGTAAGAAATGATTGGTTTGATAGTGATTCTCCTTGTTTGTTTTTGCGGAGTTTAGCATTAAAATATAGGTACAAGCTATAATTATGTCGGAGGTGGGTATTATGCCGTTGACGAAGAAGGGGATGAAGATACGTGGTGCTATGGAGAAGTATTACGGGAAGAAGAAGGGCAAGGCTGTTTTTTATGCATCTGAGAACAAGGGTTCGCTAGGAAAGGGTGTGGTAAAGGAATCCCGAAGGGGCACCCCCAAATCTGAGAAGAAGGAGTATTAGATGGCTAAGGTTAGGGAGTCACTGGACAAAAATTATCGAAAGCTGAACAAGCCGTTTCGTACACCTGACGGGCCGAAGAAGTTTAGTGTGTATGTGAAGAATGACAAGGGGAACGTAGTTAAGGTGAATTTTGGAGATCCGAACATGGAGATCAAACGGGATTCTCCTGAGCGTCGAAAATCGTTTCGTGCTCGGCATAAGTGTGCTAATCCTGGTCCGAAGTGGAAAGCTCGGTATTGGAGTTGTCGAATGTGGTCTGACAAATCTGTGAGCGACATGACTGATTAGTTGACTATGGGGTAAGTAGTGAAGTGGATAGGCATAGACCCAGGAAAGAGTGGTGGCATAGGGATTATTAGTGACGAAGGTGACTATGCCATTAAGATGCCTGAGACTGAGCGAGACTTGTTTGAGTATTTAAGTGACAACAAGGAGGATGCTTTTTGTTTGATTGAGAAGGTACATGCAATGCCTGGCCAAGGAGTCACAAGCATGTTCAATTTTGGCATGAGCTATGGTGGGTTACGAATGGCGATAGTTGGGAATGGGATACCATTTGAGACGGTTACGCCGCAGAAGTGGCAAAAGACGTTAGGGTGTATGACGAAGGGGGACAAGAATGTATCGAAGCGGAAAGCGCAGGAGTTATTCCCTAAGATAAAGATTACTCATGCCATAGCGGATAGTTTATTGATAGCGCATTATGCGAAGTATTATCACAATGAACGTGGTCAAAAGACACTATTAGAGATGTTTGATGCGTTATGAAGCGCAAACGGTATGTAGATGTGAGCACCATCATAGAACCGAGTTATTACAAGCAGTATGTACCTGAGCACAAGTTATGGTGGAGTGTTTTATTACAAGCAGTATGTACCTGAGCACAAGTTATGGTGGAGTGTTTTGAAGAGAGCGATAGTAGACTACATCAATTTTTTTGATTATGCCTCGCACAATTTAATGTCAAAAGACATAGGCAGACGTATGCGAAAGAACATGCAGCGTCAGATGCGAGAGGAGTTATGGGCGTTGAATTGGTTTTTCTATGAGCGTGAAATATTACCGTACAATTTAACGTGGATAGCGGATATGTGTTTTCAGGATATTGACATCTTGCACAATGTACGTCGTGAGCTTTTGCAGATACATATAGGGCACATGAAAGAGTATATGGACTGTCCTGAGATGAAATTTTTGTTAGAGGATTATTTTGACATGGAGGGGCGTTAAGCCCCATTTGTCTTTAGAGTCCTAGAAATGGTTTGATGAAGTCTACAATAGCAGCAGCGAATTGAGGCATCCCCATAACTTCTAGAAACTGTGTCACAAACGCAATGAGCCCTACGGCACCTGCGAGTTTGAGTTTTTCTTTAGTGAACATATTCTATCTCCTTTAGTGTATTATTTATTTGTTCTCGATCATATTCCGAGACTGTTATAGTTCGTTGAGAAGGCGGAAGGCTGTTAGCAGAATTGCCCAAAAGCCCATTGAATGATGCTTTCCAGAGATAAATAATTCTTGCTCCTTGTAGTCCGTTGGTGATTCTACTAAGCACATCTTCTCTCGTATATTGATACGGTAGCCCCCAGAGGTTTCCTCCGAGACTAAGATCGTACCCATCGTTTGACCATCCGAGACTTGTATTGATGTCCAAGGGTTCGGCTTGGTTGTGCAGCTCGCAGTAGTCAGCATCAGCACAATCGGCAGCAGATATTTGTAGACCATGCTTGTTCCTACCGATTTTGGCGTTTGGCGCATAAAAGCGTATTTGTTCTGCAATATATTGGTAATCGTATAGTTCCAGGTCATCTTCTAATCCTACGGTAATAATAAGCTCATCGTGCATTGAGATAAAGGGAATAATTGTATCGTAGGCTTGGATTGCGTTATTTATGACAACATCATAGCCAGCTATATCAGCATCAAAACAATTATTTTTTCTGAGACAAACACCGTTTACAAGGAAGACTTGTATGGATTTTGGTCTGGGATCTTGTAGAAGCTGCAATAAACACTCATCCGACTCGCCAAAACTCTTCCAGAGAAATGAGACGGCGAATCTTTCTACGCCGTCGAACATTTCTATTACCTGGCTACAATCAGTGGTTTCTGAGCGCAAACCAAGGAAAGTTAAGCCGTAATAATTGTCTGAAGTTGGTGGCGTATCACTGTTGCTGCTGCCACTACCACCGCATGAGATGAGCAGAAGCATTAGAGTTGGAACTATAATTTTCGCCATTTTGTTATTCGTCCGTCACCGTATCTATCCCAAGTATCTAGATGTACGAATGTATTATATTGCCCTATACCTTTCCACTTTCCAAAGTCATGAGCAATAGTCATAAGGCTGTGGGTAGGAAGTCCTTCTGCTGTTACATCAAATGCTTGTCCACGACAATGAGGTGACATGCTGCTACCATGCCCCAATGCAGCGTGTTCTTTTGGTGTGCGATAGCCTCTCAGATTCAGTCCTCTATAATTTACGAATAGTGGAAAGTCTACATATTTTCTGAACTCTTGGAGCAGGTCTAGAGAGAGTAGATCAATACCTATAACCTGTCCTGTTTCGTATCGTTGTAGAGCAATAGGACTAAGGACTTCTGCCGGCGAGAAGTTAGGGAACCGTTTTTCCCAATCACTAGCTTTCATTTGTGCATTACCATGTTGTTGATAACAGCAATAAGACCAGCTATGGCACCTCCTACAGTGGTTACAATAACAGTATAGAATTTGAATCCTTGCTTGGTTTTTGGCGTGAAATGTTCACGAATGAAACCAATTTCAGAGCGCAGCCGTTGATGTTCTACACGAATATTAACCATCTCATTTGTGATAGCTCGTATATCTTTCTGTAGAGTTTTTAGCTCACAAAGAAGTATTTCT
>Ga0208019_1001799_pt1 | contig 11178 bp, 7 predicted proteins | sample CB_VirMetaG_5_FD_184540 | JGI IMG/M metagenome (GOLD analysis project Ga0208019, IMG submission 184540) | Freshwater to marine saline gradient viral communities from Chesapeake Bay - CB_1508_1D Viral MetaG (SPAdes) (version 4) | ecosystem: Environmental > Aquatic > Marine > Coastal | place: USA... | reverse complement strand
CAAGTCAGCTACCGTGGTTCAGGACTCTACATTCTCTGGCCTTTCAGTGCTTGGGTGTAACAACAAAGCAGGTGCTTCGTGGTGCTGATTACACGGAACTAGGTAAGCTACTCGGTCTCGAGTTCAAAGCAAACTCATCCTTGAAAATGGAGGACGGTACGCTGTATGCTGCTGGTCGTTCCGGTGATGCCTACCTCGGTATGATACAGAAAGCACGGATTAGAGAGGTGCCACTTGAGAAAGAGTTCAGTGACTCTGCCGATTGGAATCTCAGCTATCAGCAAGCCAAGGTGGTGCATCAGGCTATTGAAGACTACAAGAAAATTGAGCGGAAGCTGGACTTCGTGGACATGATTGAACAGTTCACGGCACAGAAAGACTGCCCTAAGTTTGATGTCCTGATCGTTGACGAAGCACAGGATCTCGCTCCGTTGCAGTGGCGTATGGTGCATGAGGTGCTGAAGCCTAACTCAAAGCGTGTATATTTTGCAGGTGATGATGATCAATGCATCTATTCTTGGATGGGTGTTGACGTCAAAAACTTTTTGACAGCATCGGAAGATAGAAGAATATTGCAGCAGTCATACAGGATTCCTACGTCAGTCCATGACATAGTGGATGGTCTAGTTAATCGCCTAGCAGTGCGGCAGAAAAAAGTGTGGCAACCAACAGATCACACTGGAACAGTAGTGTGGCATCGTGATATCATGGATCTAGACCTCAGAACTGGTGAGTGGCTAATCCTTGCACGAACAAACTTTATTGCCAACCGCATTGCGAATGATCTCAAAGACGAAGGCTATCTCTTCTGGCATGAAGGGCGTGGTTCTGGCTGGTCGATTTCCCCCAACGTACTACATGGAATCGAGGTTTGGCTAAGACTATGCAAAAATCAGTATCTCTCCGCAACGGAATTGAAGAACTTCTCCAAGCTGCTAGCCAAAGGAACTATTACCAAAGCTGGCAGAAAGATACTCGAAAGTCTGGACCCAGAATTTACCTACAATCTAACGGACATCTGCGAAAGATGCGAGATGAGCGTTACGCCAAAGACGCCTTGGCACAAAGCGATCAATGTGACGGACAACGAGAGGATCTATATCGAAGCGGTGAGACGCCGGGGCGACAGGATTCTGACGGCGAAGCCACGGATCAAGATATCGACGATACACAAAGCCAAGGGTGGCGAGGCGGATAACGTCGCTCTCCTGCTAGACTCCAATCGTATTTTTACTGAAGGTCCGGACCAAGATTCCGAGGTCAGGACTTTTTACGTCGGCGCTACCAGAGCGAAGAAGGCTCTGCACGTCATTGAACCCCAAACAAAATATGGATTTGCACTATGAAAACAAGAGAAGACTTTCTAACCGAAGCAGAGAAACTAATCAACGGACCGAGGGCCAAGGAGTACGGACCAGCGAAGCTGAACCATCAGCGCATCGCAGACATCTGGACTATTATGCTTCAGAAGAAACTGAATGCAGACATTACCCCAGAGGAAGTGGTTGCTTGCATGGTTGGTTTGAAGCTAGCGCGTCTGGCAGAGGACATCAGCAAGAAGGACTCATGGACAGACATCATTGGTTATGCAGCATTAGGAGGCGAAATTGTCAGCGACGAAAGCTAAGAAAGATCTGCATGAAGATCAATACCATATGATGCAGTTCGCTGGTCGCGGTGGCTGGGGCGATGCAACAGCAGGCAACTGGACGCCGCCGTCTGGGTATCCGGATCTATCAGCAAGTAAGTATCTTGCTGTCGACTTGGAAACCAGAGACCCCAACATCAAAACTCTTGGACCGGGTTGGACGAGAAAGGACGGGTATGTGATTGGTATTGCTATATCAAACGGTGACTACAGTGCCTACTATCCTATCCGCCATGAAGGTGGTGGGAACCTACCGGAGAAGGCCACGCTGCGCTGGCTTGCCAAGCAGATGGCCACGCCTGATGTACCGAAAGTATTTCACAACGCCCTCTATGATCTGGGTTGGCTACGAGCAGAGGGGATCGAGGTCCAAGGACGGATCATCGATACCATGATAGCCGCGCCTCTACTGGACGAGAACCGCTGGTCATACAGCTTGAACGCACTTGGTGGTCACTACCTCAAGGAGTACAAGAACGAACGCAACATGACAGCATTTGCCAATCAGATGGGTGTAGATCCGAAGGCAGATATGTGGCGGCTGCCAGCCGATATTGTCGGTGAATACGCTGAACAGGACGCAGCTTTGACCTTGCGCCTGTGGCAGAGGCTTGAGGGCGAACTGAGGGCAGAAGAATGTGAGGCTATCTTCAACCTTGAAGCGTCACTCATTCCTGTTTTGTTTGAGATGAAGACACGGGGTGTGCGTGTTGATGTGGATAGAGCCGATGTAGTGCGTAAGGACCTTGAAAAAAGAGAGAAGAACCTACTTAAAGAAGTCAAGGATGAAACCGGGGTGTCGATTGAGCCGTGGGTTGCCACATCGATAGCAAAAGCTTTCGACGCAATGGGGCTGTCGTACCCTACGACAGAGAAGTCCAACGTGCCGAGCTTCACAAAACAGTTTCTTACGACTCACGAACATCCTCTTGCTCAGAAGATTGTAAAGCTTCGTGAGTACAACAAAGCTAACACGACATTTATTGAGACAATACTTGAGCATTCGCATAACGGCAGAATCCATTGTGATTTCAATCAGTTAAGGTCCGATGACGGAGGTACGGTGACGGGAAGATTCTCTTCTAGCAACCCGAACCTACAACAAATACCAGCTCGTGATCCGGAAATCAAGGCAATGATCCGTGGCTTGTTCATTCCTGAAGAGGGAACTAAGTGGGGATCGTTTGACTATGCGTCACAAGAGCCTCGTTGGTTGGCACATTATTGCGCCAGCATGAAGCCAGCGCACCCTGCGATTGAGGATGTGGTGCAAATGTACCGTGACGGTGACGCAGACTTTCACCAAATGGTTGCAGACTTAGCAGGAATTTCCCGTAAAGAAGCTAAGACCGTGAACCTCGGGATCATGTATGGCATGGGGCGTGGTAAATTGGCAACAGTTTTAGACATCAACGAGGATGAAGCCAAGGCTTTGCTTGCTAAGTATCATGAAAACGTGCCCTTCGTGAAGGGGATCGCGGACCGAGCTGCAATGCAGGCGGAAGAACATGGTGTGATTCGCACTTGGTTAGGCAGAAAGTGTCGCTTCAATATGTGGGAACCAAAGTCATACGGCTACAACAAGCCTCTGCCTTTGGAAGAAGCGGCAAAGGAATACGGTGGTAAGGGCATGATCCGCCGTGCGTTCACATACAAGGCCCTGAACAAACTAATTCAGGGGTCAAGTGCTGACCAAACAAAGAAGGCAATGGTCGATTGTGCAAATGAGGGGCTACTTCCTATGCTCACGGTGCACGATGAATTGTGCTTCAGTGTTGAGGACGAAAGTCAAGCAAACAAGATTGTTGACATTATGTCTAATTGTATACCGGATTTGAAAGTTCCTTTCGAGGTTGATGCGGAACTAGGTGCTAACTGGGGGGAAGTAGGATGAGACCTCTTTACGAAACAAACAAACAGCTTGAAGCAGAAAAAAACTTGGCAGGTCAGCTTGAGGAATCATGGGTGTGTCAACTACACAAGATGCCAAAGACTGCTCCCGTGGATTATGTGGTCACAAAAGATGGTGTCGTTCGGGGTTTCATTGAGATAAAAATTCGAAGCAACGCAAGCACAAAATATCCAACCTATATGATCTCGCAGAAAAAAATAGATGCTGCAAAGAAACTCTTTGAAGCAAGTGGTTTGAAGACACAGCTCATTGTAAAGTGGACGGATGTGGTTGGACGAGTTACATTAAATGAAGATTACCCAACACGAATGGGTGGGCGGTTTGACAGAAACGACAAGGCAGATGTTGAAATGGTAGCAGACATTGATATATCATTGTTTACCATACCAAAGGAGAAGTAGGATGAAGTGTTGGCATTGTGGAACAGAACTAATCTGGGGCGGGGATCACGATATCAGTGAAGAGTTTAGCGGTGAGTACGTTATGATAACTAATCTATCTTGTCCTGAGTGCAGGACAGAGGTAGATGTATGGCTGCCCGGAGAGCCTTTGGAAGAAACTGAAGACTAGTCAGCCAGTGCTTTCATGCGCTGACACAAACGCTCGGCCCGATTGGTTACTTGACTGTACCATTTCGAGTCTTTCATCTGGGCTGCTGCCTCATTCCACCGCCGTGCATCGACGGCTTCCTTCATTTTTTTGAACTTGGACAGCCTCGGAAGCCCCATATTGAACATCATGTTGGCAATGATCAATTGTGCCTCTTCTGGTAAGGTACTGAAATCATTGTATAATTTTCCGCAATCTGAGGCTGTTCGTAACAAATCGTCGCGTAATAGTACTCTCACGCGCTCGAGAGAGACCTTTGTGCCCACTGGTTTGCCATATTCCTCGTCATTTTCGGTGATCAGGTGCCCAACACCCACGGTTGGAAAGCCAAGATGGTCAAGATAGACTTCGAGAACGCAGCCCTCGTCGGCTTCGATCTCAGCTGACAGCTGTTCTAAATTCATTGTTAGGTCCTCTGTGCGATTTGTAGGTTCTTCATAATCGAAATAGGATTAGAGCCCAGTAAAGCAGGATTAGGTGTAGCTTGGGCCAGCTGTGAAGGTGGCGCTGCTGTAGGCGCTTGTGAAAGATTTATTGTTGGTATGTTGTCACTTGGTATGTTTATTGTTGGTATGTTGTCACTTGGTATGTTTATTGTTGGAATATCTTTAGTTGGCTCTTCTTCTTCCATAACACCTAAGTCAATACCCTGAAACTCTCTTTGAATGTCACGGAAAGCGTCAAAGGGTGGACGTTCAACCAACCTGCGCTCACCTTTGATGTTCATATCACGGTTTATATCTCGCATAATGTTTTGTGTGTTGAACGTAACAGGAGCAAACTTACCTTGAAGTAAAAGAGAAATCTCCTTGTTACCCATACGTCCTTCTTTTTTAAGCTGCTGTCTAATAATTCTGTCTGCTTTGTCTCTTGGTAGCAGACGACGAAATGCTTGAATTTGTGTGTACAGTGAACTCATTGACCGATACTTGTCTTCATTTGCTTTTTGAAAAGCTGCTACCATATCAGCTTCGGTGCTGTCGTTTGCTTTAACAACTGAATTGAATACTGAGCTTACTCGCCCACGACTGTTTGCAAAGTCTAATCCTGCAAACTTAATTGACTCAGGTATATCCATTTTTTGTGCTCGAAGACCTGTCAGGTAGGCAACAGCTTCTTCGTATACATCAAACTCTTGCCCTCTTGGACCGGGCATACCCGTAATAGCACGATATACTCTGCCCGGGACAAACTCTCCGCGTCTTTCTTTAACAAATAAATCTTCAACTAGTCCCGGAACCAGACCACCTAAAATGTGGTTGATAGATTTTGTAAAAGCATCCCCTGAAGCTATGTCTTCCTCAGTATAGATTCGTGAGCCTGTTGTTGTACGTCCTGCTCTGCCCCCTATGCCAAAAGTAAATTCACTTCCTGATGGCATAACATCAATGATTCTTTCCGCCATCAATGATTCGCTGCCGAAAGGTTCGATAAAAGTTTTAAAGCCTTCCCATATCCCAGCGCCCACACGAGCAGCTTCGCTATCCGTAAGCTCTCCCTTCTCTGCGTATATCTGCATAGCAGCTTTCGCCGGAGCAAGTGCAAAGTCGTATGGATTCATATAGCTGAAATCAACAAACTCAATCTCACCTTTGTTGTTTGGCCTCGATAGTGGAATAAGGTCATGGCCTTTCAAGAAGTCAGGAGCTATTTTTTGCATAGCCGCCATATCTTCTTCTGTGTACTCAAGCGCTGTCATAGCCGCTGCCTTAGTAGCATCTGGTAGCACCATAGCAGAAGCGATATATCCAGAAACGCGCTGACCACCAATTCCTCTTATTTGTCTTTGCAGCTCTTTTGCAGACTGAAGCGCGGATGCTTGTATTTGTTCTGTGGTCATCTGAGGGTTTCTTACCCCAATCCGATTCGCGAGTTCCGCAACAACTTCATCGCTGACCTTGAACGTCATTTCTCGCATACCTTGCTGCACAATGTTGACACTGTTTCGTAAGATTTCTGCGGGGAAAGCTACAAAGTTACCAGCAATAGGAATACGTCTTATACCCTTAATAATTTTAGGGACACGAGAATAGGTAGGCATTGTTCTTTTAACAATGTCACCTGTGAAGATGTCGAAGAAATCAACCCCGGGAAGCAGGTCTGTTTCCTGCCGAGGAAGTGTGCTGGTTTCTCGTCTTGCCACTCCTGAGTTGACTAAGTTAGCACGGAGTGCATTAGCTAGTGGGTTGTTTGGGTCAAAGGCTGAATCAAAACCAACTCCTGCTTTTTTCAAAGCAGCAGAATACTTTGCGCGTTCCGCCATAAATCCAAGTACTTTATAAAAGGTATCGGTGCCGCCGTATATCGCTTGAAGCTGTTTTAGCACAGGCGCTTTATTCATGAGCTGTTGTATCGCTTGCGCGGACTTACCTGCATACTTAGCTTCGGAAGCTTCTTTTAACAGTAGTTGAAATTCGTTCAGCTGAATGTTCTGATCCCTGATACCAATTAAACCGATCTTATCGTAGAACTCTTTAAACTCTTTTTTGTTTAAGTTTGCTACTTTACCAAACGTCAGTGCAGCACCTTCAGAAAAGTCTAAGTTACGCATCAAGTTACCGTTGGCTAGTAACATAAAGTTACCACTAACAAAGTTACGAACTTGAGCTAGTGCATCAAGAACGGTTTGTGAAATCTGTCCCAAGCCTTTAACCTGAAGCGCGGCAGAGTATAAAGAGGACAGCACAGGCATAGTGTTTCTATTTGCAGCAGCAATCGAGTGATATATTTCAGGCGAGACTACATACCCTGTCATAGAGCCAAAACGTCCACCGAAAGTAGAGGCACTTTCTTTTATAAGAACTTCGCCTGTTTCCTCACTTACTTTTTGTATTGTCTCGGGGGCTAGGTATTTATAACCAATTGAATCTGCGAACTCACTGACTTGATCGCCTGTCATATTTCCGGGCATTTTTATGGCAAGCGGTCTACCACCGTTAGTTATCATCTGCCTAGCTGTGTTAAAGTCCACACCAAAGGATCTTACAGCATCATCGTAAAATCTGTTTGACGCATAGGTTTTAGCCATGTCTCCAACAGTTGTAAGGTAGCGAGTTTTTGGGTCGGTGTACTCACCTAAAAGTTTTCGGTAGGCCGGGCTGTCTTCAAGTATGTTCTTTTTTCTTTTAAATAAACCTTCAACTACCGCGTGAAGAGGTCGGTCTCCGTGTTTTCCAAGGCCCAACTGTTTGGCGCCAACAGTCATGCTCTTCGCTTGTTGAGCAGCCAGTCTCTCAACAGGAATACCATAATCCAAAGTTCCTTTCCCGAGACTTGTTCGTATCATTAATTCTGCCTGCTCTCGCGCAACGTCTGGAGCAACGCCGCCCGGAGTAGTTCTGATAAGCATATCCGCAACTTCGGCAACAGCGCTTTGAAAGTTTCTGTTCTCAGCTAAGTTTTGTGGTACCAAAAAGTTAGGGTCAGAATTTTGTGCGTAAACACGGCGAAGATATTTACCCCTGCCTGCGTTCATCTCTTCTATAAGTCTAAGCTTATCTTGAGGTCGAAGGGCCGTGGACCGTTCTATTTGTTTAGTCAGCTCTTCTGTCAAGGCATCGACTTGATTTCGCATCTCATTACCAGCACGGACAACATTTTGTCCGTACATATCGAGAGCTGTGTCATCGCCTTCGAGATAACGAACAAGACGCTCATGACCTTGGCGCACTCCTGCCCTACCTCGACCAAGAAGGCGCTGTCCACCCACAGCTTTTTTCAGGGCTTTTTCAAAAATTTGAAATCGCTTTGTTGCAGACTTTGTTATAGCATCTACAACCGCATCAGCTTCAATGCCTCCCTCGTACAACTTCTCAGGAGCAGTGCCTCTAGACAGAAGAAAGTTTTGCGCCAATGATTTTGTTTTATCTTTAACATCCACAAGTTTTTGAGCGCCGGGTATTCTAGGCACTTGTTGCCCCAGAACATCGAAGCCGTTAACGATCGCAGAGCCTGCTTGCGGGACACCGGGGATGTTTGCTATTTTTCCAGCAACAACTTTAGTAACATCTACTGCTGTTCCTATTCCTCTGCCCGTGGCTCTTGCACCACCAGATATAAAAGGAAAAGCTATTTCGCCGACAGCGCCAAGAACGCCGCCCTCAAAGCCGATCCGTAGTTTGTTTCTGAACTTACGAGCCGCCTCGTCTTGACCGCTAAGACCCGTATCATCTTCCGTTTGAAGAAAGTCCGGCAGCGCATCGAAAGAGTCCGCCATTGTGCCGAACCCTTCTGGAGCAACAATAACGTCAGCAACGCCAGCACCTATACTGGTAAAGGTAGCTTTTTGAACACCGCCAAGCAGCCCGTCAGCGCCAAGTGTTTTTCTACCCAGTCTTGTTTTTCCAAAAGCTTGAGCGGACCGACCTAACGTACTGGTTGCTCGAAGTGTTTGAACACCTCTTGCCGCGTTACTAGCAGTGCCCACCCATCCAGCGACAGGTATTAAGACAGAGCCAAAAGTAACAATGCCTTCTGCTACGTTTCCGGCGGTGCCCTCCGGAGTTAGCCCAAGAAACTCTTTGGTTCCTTGTCCAAGGGCAGCGATGCCTCCCGCAACGTCTGTCTCAAAGCCTAGCTTACCAAGGCCATAGTCAACGCCTATGCCCCCAAGCTCACCGATACCCTGAATAATATTAACGCCGCCAGCGCCGATACCCTGACCAACGTCGCTCAGAACGCTGACCGTCCCCGCACCGATATCGTATGCTGTCCCTAAAATACCGCGACTTGTTTCTTCTTTTTCGGGAAGTTCTATTGTCGGGATTGTCGGAACTGTTATGGTTGGTATGTTTTTAGGAGAAGCCACTATATGCTCCTACTCTTCAGGGCTGTCCCCAACAGGGACAAGTGTGTTTTGTTTTATTATGTACGTTGCGCCACCTACTTTAACTTGATCCCCTTCAGTTAACCCTGCATCGTCAAGCTGACTTTGAATAGCACTTGTTATCTCAATCCCTTGTAGGACAGAGGACTCTTCCTCGTCCAAGGGACCTGTATATTGAGCCACAATCGCTTGTCCCGCAGCTGTCAGCTGCCCTGTCTCGGAATCTATGTATTTGCCCGTGTCAGCGGTGTCAAGGTCTACAACAGCCTGAATAGCCATTGTCCTTAATCTGGACGGGGAGTAATCTTTTAAGTACGGATCATCGAGGAGTTTAGAAAGTATAGGAGCATTTTCTTGCATATGCGCTACAAGCTCATCTCCTCTTAAACCTTTTTGCCAGCCACCCTCAAAGGCAATGGTTGCACCAGTGTTTAGATTGCCTATGATAGCATTTGTTCTAGCCGCTGCTATTTGAGCTTCTGTTCTTTCTTCTTGCGAACGCCTATCATCGTTAGCTATTTCCAGCTGCTGATTTAGTTGAGCAGCAAGCTGAGTTTCTTGAGATGCAATTGTTCTAGCAAGTTTAATTTGTTCAGCTTCATTTTCAATGCGTTGCGTCAAGAAGCCATACCTAGCGTTAAATGCAGTCTTCTTGGCGTCACGGTCTGCCCTGTCCTGCTCTAACAGATAGTTGAACTCAGCGTTAAACTTAGCATCCTTTAGTGCTTGGTCTCGTGTTTTCTCGGTTTCAGTTCTATCTAAGCCAAGCTGAACACCCGCTTTTATCAAGCCTTTTTCTTCATCAGCTATTTCTTTAGCGCCTACACTAAACTGATCTAAGGCAGCCAAGCCTGCTTCCCCCAGCTCTTTACCAGAAGCATACTCTAGTCCTGCTCTCATTACAGCCATATACAAATTCTTTTCTTTAGCGCGAGGATCGATATTGCCTAAATATTTTTGCATTAGGTCGATGCCTTCTTGCACGTTTTCTTCTTCAGTCTTTAAAGGTTTTTGGTCGCCGTAGACTTGTTGGAAAGACTTTTCAACAAGATCTTTATCACTTTTAGCAACAGCAGACTCATAGCCTGAGATCATAGCTTCTTGCTCTTGAGCTGCGTTTTTAAATGGAGAAGTTATGTCAATCTGACCAGCCATTGAATTCTTTAAAAGACGTTCACCCTGTGTTGGCTGTACAGAACCAAAAGGCATATCGATGGGGGCATTCACCATTTCAACATCTTGTGCAATTAAGTTTAACGCTGGGTTTTGTGTCAAATCTACGCTCATCCCAGTCTGCGCTTTAATAGGCTGGTTTTGCGCCATAGCTTTTTGTGCCGCAGTCATCATCGGTACGGACGAAGCTAAGATCCCCTGCGGCTTTCTGCCAGCCATTGGATCGCGGAACATTTTTCTATAAAGTGGGTTCATCATATTAACACACCATCCTAACCAAATAGCTTTCCGAAGCCACCTGCGTAGCCTGCTGCACCAAGACCTGCAATACCAAGTCCAAGAAGCTGTTGTGTTGCGCTTGGTGGAGGTGTTGTTGTAGCCTGATAGGTTTGCTGCAACGCAGGTACACCACGGAAGATGTCTGACAAGAAACCAACCTGCTGGAATGGCAGAGCCTGCTGTGCTAGCAGATTCTGCTGTGCCACGTTCAACTGCTGTTGTTGTTGCTGTTGTTGTAGGCCACCAATGCCGAGCAGAGTATTGATGTCCTGAACACCCATCTGCTGACCAAGCTGACCAAGGCCAGCCATTTGTGCACCAAGTGCACCGCCCAACTGAGCCTGTGCCAGCTGCTGTTGTGCAGCCTGCTGTGCCGCAGCTTGAGCCTGACCGAAGCCAGCGGAGCGAAGTTGTGCACCAGTACGAGCCTGCTGCTCCAATACGCTCCGACCAAGTTCTGCCTGTGCTACACCCTGACGTGCGCCGCCAAAGGCACCAGCACCAACGGCCTGTGCGCCAAGTTGTTGTTCCTGAATCTGCCCTTGTTTAGCAATGTCTTTATACTGCTGCTGAATCACGTCTTCCATATACGGATCCATAAACTGCTGGTAAGAGGTAGGGGTATAGGCTGCCTGCTGGGCGCCAGTGATCCCTTGTCCTACGGCATATGCACCAGACTGCAAGTATGGTGCATATGCACCAACACCTGCTTTTGCAGCCTCAATAGCCTGC
>Ga0208019_1001797_pt1 | contig 11179 bp, 13 predicted proteins | sample CB_VirMetaG_5_FD_184540 | JGI IMG/M metagenome (GOLD analysis project Ga0208019, IMG submission 184540) | Freshwater to marine saline gradient viral communities from Chesapeake Bay - CB_1508_1D Viral MetaG (SPAdes) (version 4) | ecosystem: Environmental > Aquatic > Marine > Coastal | place: USA... | reverse complement strand
CAAAGATAAACATCGCTTCCGCGTCCTCGTTGCAGGCCGCCGCTTCGGCAAGTCCTACCTCGCCTGCGTCGAACTTCTGCGTGGAGCGATTGCCCGCCCCGGCGAAACCTTCTTCTACTGCGCCCCGACCTACCGGATGGCGAAGGACATTGCCTGGAAAGTGCTCAAAAAGCTCGTCCCCGCCCCGTGGGTCAAAAGCAAAAACGAGACCGATCTCAAACTCGAACTTGTGAATGGATCGGTCATCGAACTGAAGGGCACCGAAAACGCAATGGCCCTCCGCGGCCGCTCCCTCTCGGGCGTCGTCCTCGACGAAGCCGCCTTCATGGACTCCAGTGTCTGGTTCGAGGTAATCCGCCCCGCCCTTGCCGACAAACAAGGCTGGGCCCTCTTCATCTCCACCCCGGATGGAACGGCCTCATGGTTCTACGACCTTTGGTGCTACTGCGAAGATGACCCAACCAACGAATGGCGCCGCTGGTGCTACACCACGATTGAGGGCGGGAACGTCCCAGCCGAGGAAGTGGAAGCCGCCCGCGCTCAGCTTGATGCGCGCACGTTCCGCCAGGAATTCGAAGCGTCGTTCGAGAACCTCACCGGCCTCGTCGCCATCAGCTTCAGCGACGCCAACATCTCCACGGACGCCGTCGACATCAACGTCCTCCCCCTTCTCCTCGGCGTCGACTTCAACGTCGACCCAATGTCCGGCATCTGCGCCGTCAAATCCAAGGACACCCTCTACGTCTTCGACGAAATCATGCTCACGGGTGGAGCGACCACCTGGGACTTCGCCGACGAAGTAACCACCCGCTACGGCATCGACCGCCGCATCATCGCCTGCCCGGACCCCACGGGTGGAGCGCGCAAAACCAGCGGCGTCGGCGTCACCGACCACGCCATCCTCCGCAAATCGGGCTTCACCGTCCAAAGCCCCCGCAGCCCCTGGAAAATCCGCGACAAAATCACCGCCGTCAACACCGCCCTCCTCGATGCCTCTGGAACGCGCCGCGTCCTCATCCACCCCCGCTGCAAAGAACTAATCAAATCCCTCCGCACCCTCACCTACGCCCCTGGAACGGGCCTCCCCAAACAAAAACCTAGGCGTCGACCACGCCTTCGACGCCTTCGGCTACCTCGTCCTCCAACAATTCAACCTGGCCAAACCCGAAACCCTCGGCCAAACCAACTACCGCCTCTACTAAACCCCAACCCCCTTCACCGTGGAACGTTCCTCAAAGTAAGAGCAAAGCGCCGCAAAAAGGTGCCCTTCTTTCTTCGGTTCCGGAAACCCAAAACCACAACTTGAATACACCCAGTGCTCACACATCGGGCACCTTCTATTAGTCCTCCTCGGCAAATCCGGCCTAACTTCGCCGTAAGTCTTGCCATTCCTAATATTACTAATTACAACATGAACCACCCCCAACTCCCTGGCAAGTGCCCTATCCCCCTCAGCACTTTCCAAGACATAAGCAACCTGCTCCAACGTGAGCCGCCTGTTAACCGGAATTTGTTTCTTCATACAACCATTGTACTACACCAACCCGTGCCCTGGAACGTTCTTGTTTAATATGTAACCGATAACCACCTTTTCAGGCGGTATCGATCGTCCGTTGCCCGGAAAGCCAGCGGTGAGGGGGTGTCAGCGCGCGAGCGGCCCCTAGCTTTCCACCCAATTCCATAGCTAAAATCGGTGTAAATCCGCCTTTTTAGCCATGCCTGGCCATTACGGCTCCAAAAAGAAGCCCAAAAAAGGCACCAAAAAGGGCGGCAAGAAGATGTAGCCGTTTACGGCACCCTAAATACCGCAATTTGAGCCATGCCAGCCAAGAAAAAGGGTCTTTACGCCAACATCGCGGCAAAACGCCGCCGCATCAAAGCCGGCTCTGGCGAAAAAATGCGCTCACCGGGTGACCCTGGAGCGCCCACCGCAAAAGACTTCAAAAAAGCGGCCAAAACCGCCAAAAAACGGAAAAAGTAAACATGGCTAACGTTGGAACCACGGTTATTGACCGTTTTACAAACACAGTTGAGCACACCGGCAATGTAATGGCCGATGTTGACGATTGGTTTGAAATTGCTGCTCATTGCAGTCAATACAGTTTCGCTGCAAACGTCACCAGTTCTGCCAACTTTACCCTTGCTCTAGAGGCTAACTTCAACGGCAACGGCAACTGGTTTACGGTTGACACCAGCAAAACCATCAATGCTGCTGGACAGTACGTCTATTTCTACGCCGGACAGGCAGCCACAAAGATCCGAATGCGCATCGCCTCTATATCCTCTGGAACCGTGGCATTAACCCCGCATATTGTTGCCGGTTACCATGGCTAAGGGCGTGTTGCTACGCAACTAAAGGGTTAGACTCGAAGGTATAGACCCTTCCTTATGTCTAATCATGGCTATCCTCCGTGGAGAGCAAGGCTCCGTTAAGTTTGAGGCCAGCGGAGGCACTCTTGCTGCTATTGCAGGTACTCGCAGCTGGACGCTGAACATCACCAAAGAAACTCTAGACACCACAAAGCACGGAGAGAGCTCCCGCACGTTTGTCGGCAGCATGATTTCCGGCTCTGGCACGGTCGAACTGGTGTTTGACACTGGGGACACCAGTCAAACCGGGTTTATTGAAGATGTTCTGACAGCAACTGACGCCGCTGACGCAGCTTTCGAGTTGTTTACCACTGGCTCTAGTGCTGACACTAATTCACTGACCTTTAATGGAATCATCACTAGCGCAGACATTTCATCTACTGCTGGTGACTTGGTAGTTGTGACTTGCAACTTCATCACCAGCGGCGACATCACTTCTAACCTTTGACACGGTTTGACTGATGGTTGAACGCGGCGGCGAAAAATTTGAAGGCTACAACAAGCCTAAGCGCACACCGAGCCACCCTACAAAATCCCATGCCGTTTTGGCCAAGGAAGGGGACGAAATTCGGTTAATCCGATTCGGGCAACAGGGAGTCAGTGGCTCTCCTAAGCGCAAAGGTGAATCTGCAGCCGACAAACGCCGCCGTGCTTCATTCAAAGCCCGCCACGCAAAAAACATCGCACGTGGCAAACTCTCTGCTGCCTACTGGGCAGACCGCGTGAAATGGTGAAATGACCTACTCCGTCCCCGGCCTGGTACGTACCCATCTCGTCAGCTCTTCCTACATGGGAAGTGTTGACAGTCCGTTCGTCCGCACCAAAGCGGTGATCAACCAGATGAAAGGCTGGGAGATCATGAAAGCCGTCACCTCTGGGACGGAATACCTCCGCGAAAACAGCGAAACCTTCCTCCCTCTCGAACCCCGCGAGGATTACACGGCCTACCTGGCACGTGTAAATCGCGCTGTTTTTTCGCCTTACACGCAGCGTCTAATCAACGCCGCCGCGGGTCTTATTCTCCGCAAACCGATCAGCGTCGAAGGCGACCCCTACTGGACCGAAGTCTTCAACAAAGACGTCGACGGCTGCGGCTCAGACCTCGACGAATACGCCCGCCGCAAAGTCGTTTGCGCGCTTACCTACGGCCACTGTCACACCCTTGTTGATTTTCCCGCACCTAGCGATGCGCGAAGCCTTGCTGAAGAGCGTGCTCTTAATCGTCGGCCCTATTGGATTGAGGTGGATCCAACCAGCATCTACGGCTGGCGCCTGGACCGTGAAACGAACTACGGCAATCTCACGCAAATCCGAATCGGCGAAAAAGCCGTTGTAGCCGACGGTGAATTCGGCGAAAAAGTCTATGACCAAGTCCGTGTCATCGAGCCAGGTCGTTATCGCATCTATCGTCAAGAGGAGCAAAAACAAGAAATGCAAGGGCAGTTTCCATACCCCTCTGCATTCGATCAATCCGACGCTTCAGCAGACTTTGAGCTGTTTGAATCAGGTCCTTACAGCCTCGAAGAAATCCCTCTGGTAACGGTCTACGCCAACAAGGTGGAGACCTTGGTGAGCCGTCCCCCACTGCTGGACATCGCTTACCTCAACCTGGCCCACTTCCAGCGCCAAGCCGACCTAATCCACAGCCTCCACATCGCCTCCCAACCCGTCCTCGTCCTCGAGGGCTGGGACGATCAAACCAAAGACATGGCCGTCAGCGTGAACTACGCCATGGCGACCCAACCCGGCAACAAGGTCTATTACGTCGAGCCCGCCTCAAGCGCCTTCGAAGCCCAATCTGCAGAGATCAAGGAACTGCAGCAACAAATGGGCAACCTCGGCATTTCAACTTTAGGCCACCAAAAATACGTCGCCGAGTCTGCAGAAGCCCGCCGTTTAGACCGCATGGACAGCAACTCAATGCTGGCCATGGTTTCCATGGACCTCGAAGCCGGTCTCCAAAAAGCCTACGATCTGGCTGGTACGTACCTAGGCATCGAACCTCCGACAGTAAAAATCAGCCGCGACTTCGACCTACAACGTTTGATCGGCCAAGACATCACTGCAATGGGTCAGCTGTTTGCTGACGACATCATCAACCGCGAAGAGTTCCGGGAGATGCTTGTACAAGGCGAGATTCTACCCAAAGCAGCGGAATCACCCGACGACGGTACAGTAGAGGAGTAGTAGCAAATTATTCCCCATGGGACTTCGTTTCGAGGAGATCAACCCTCCCAAAAAGGAAGAAGCGCCTGCAAAGAAGCCTGCAGCCCGCAAAACCAAGTCTACTAAAGTAGAAGAGTCAACTGATTCCAACTGATGGAAGAACAAGTCATCCAGGAGACGCCCGTGGCGCCTTCTGAACAGCCCGTGGCTGCGACGACCCCAACTCCACCTGTGGACATTTCTGCTTACGAGCAGCAAATCGAGGCGTTAAAAACCCGTGCCAGCGAAGCTGAGGAAAGATTCCAGGGCATCAAAAGCAAACTCGACGAGGTCTACAAAAAACAGGACGATCAGCGCCGCAAAACCCTGGAAGACCAGGGCCAGTGGAAAGATCTTTGGGAAGAAGCCAACAAAACAGCTCAGACCAAAGAGCAGCAGATCGCCGACCTGCAACGCCAACTCGACGACCTAAAAGCGTCAAACGAGACCGCAGCAATGAAAAACTCTGCACTCTCCGCCATAAGCCTGGCTGGAGCGATCAATGCAGAGCAGATGCTGCAGTTGGTCCAAAACAACCTGACCAAAACTGCCGACGGCAGCGTAAAAGTTTTGGACGGCGGCGTTGAACAGGACCTCAACATCTACCTCGCCAAGCTAAAAAATCCTGGTTCGGGGTATGAGCACCACTTCAAACCCAGCACTCAAGCCGGTATGGGTGCAAAACCAAGTTTGAATACTGCTAATGCCGCGGGTATCGCTAATCCGTGGGCAGAAGGTAGTATTAACTTAACAAGGCAAATGACCTTGGAAGCTACCGACCCCGATCTTGCAGCTGTGCTCAAGAGAGAGGCAGGTAAATAGTCCCCGTGGGACACCACTTCAAGTCTGTGACTTGAATCCCGTAAACGTTATCACTGGAGCTTGAAATGGCCGCCCCATTTCAAAACTATTCCGGCGGTGTCCTTCTGGCGGACATCGTCAAGCGCAATAATCTCAGCACTTATGTGTCTGAGGCCATCAAAGAGCGCAGCCTGTTCATCAAGAGCGGCGCTGTTGTTCGCAATTCCCTGTTGGATTCCCGCTCTGGCGGCACCCGCATCCAAGTTCCTGAGTTCAACCCCGTGTCTCCCACCGAGGAGATCATGGATGGAACCGCCACTTGGGGCACCAGCACCGCTGGTTATCTGACTCCCCAGAAGATCGGCACTGGCACCCAAATTGCAACCATCTGCCATCGCGGTTTCGCGTATGCCGTGGATGACGTTGCAGTTCTGGCTGCTGGCGAAGATCCAATGCTTCACATCCGCAACCAGCTTGCCGACGCCATCAACAAACTGAACAGCGCCCGTCTGTTCTCCCAGCTTGCTGGTCTGTTCGGCACCGCCCTGTCCGCTAACGCACTGGACAAAGCTGTTGCCGCTGCTTCTGGTGGTGCGGAAGCCAACTTCCTGTCAGCCGCCAACGTGGCCGAAGCTCGTTCCAAACTGGGCGAGCGCGGCGAAGAGCTGGACACCCTGATCGTCCACCCCTCGGTTGCCTTCTACCTGTACCAGGTGGGAATGCTGACCTTCTCCACCTCTGCACTGTCCGCTTCTGGCGCAGTGACCTGGGGTGGTGGCGGCGTGGGCATCGGTGCTCGCGAAGTCGGCGAATTCGCCGGTATGCGCGTCATCGTCGACTCCCAGGTCAACACCGTTGCCCCTGGTACGTCTGGCCACCAGCGCGAGTTCTATTGCTATCTGGTCAAGTCCGGCACCATCCTCGAGGGTGTGCAGCAGGACCTCCGGATTGAGGCAGACCGCAATGTGTTGTCTAAGCAGGACGTCCTTTCGGTTGACTACCACTCTGCTTATCACGTGATGGGCACCAAGTGGTCCGCTGCTGGTGACAACCCCACCAACACCGAACTGGCAACCGCCGGTAACTGGGCTGCTACCTACGACATCGATCTGATCCCCATGGTTCAGATGACCGTCAACAGCCCCCTGGACACCACCACCATCTGATCTTTCTTGATCAGGCAAACGGCCCTACCATTAGGTGGGGCCACCTTCTTTTCTTGCTATGGCTGCCACAATCAACGCCACCCTTAGTAGCGCGTCAGCCAATAGCTACGTGACATTGGCCGAAGCCGATTCATATTTTGAAACCGTCCCAGATAGCGCCAACTGGGACAACAAGACTGACGACCAAAAGAACCGCGCTTTGATTTCAGCTACGCGCTGGATCGATAACCAAGTTTTTTACGGTGATCGTTGCGACGTTGAGCAAGCACTGAGCTGGCCCCGCAACAATTACCACGTCGATCGCGTCGAGCTGACCTGCAGTGTCATTCCCGCCGACATCAAATACGCTACCTACGAGCTGGCACGTGCCTTAGCCAATGACCCGGAGTCAATTACAGGGTCTACCGGCGATACGGGGCTATACGAAGCCGTCAAACTCGGCGACCTGGAAGTCAAATACAACACTGCTAGTCAGGCTACGGGAACAGTCAATAACGTTTTTGATGTTTATCCGTGGCTGCAGTCTTACCTTGGTGCTTACTGCCTTGGCGGCAGCGGCAGTTATCAAGTCCGCTTGGTGAGAGGTTGACATGCCTGGAGCGTTAGACAAAGCCTTCCGAGATGCAGCCAAAGCGGTTGTTTCAGAACTTGGCAGCAGCCTCGACACCACCATCGACTACACCCGCAAGTTTGCTGGCGAGTACGACGTAGCCACGGGCAAGTATGAAACATTTAATCGCCCTTACTACAACCTCAAGTGCCCTGTCGAATTCATCCGTTCGGACGAAGAAGAAGGTCGCGAACAGCGTATAGCCCGCGTCTACATCGCTCCCGAGCAAATCGGCGGCAACCAACCCACATTTCAAGACGAGCTAGTCCTGAAATTTGCTGGCGCTGACCACACCGCCCAAATCACCAGCGTCCAAACGTACCGCGGGGGCCAAGAGTACCTCTACACCGTGCTGGTCCGGTTCTAATGGCTAAAAAACGCGGCATCGGCCAAATCACCACTGACCTGGAACGTCAGATCAACGCCGACTTCAACGCGCTGATTCAACTAACTGTCGAGGGCCTCTCAACCGAACAAAACAGCCCAGTCGACACAGGCTTCTTTGCCTCTAGCTGGAAAGCGTCCACACAACGCACCAGTCCGAAAGATAAGCGCGAAGACTTTACACCGTGGTCAAACATCAAACCAAAGTCCGGCAACCAACGCATCGAACCTCGCTTCACCGTCCCCCAGTTCAACTACAAAAAACAACCCACGGTCTACATCGGAAACGCTACTGAATACGCAGCGTACGCTCTGCAATCCCCAAAGGTCGCCAACTTTATCCAAGGCGAAATGCGCTCCTTAGTCCAGCAAACCTTTAGGGAGAAAAAAGGTGGCCGCCTCTTTGCCGCTACTGGTGGAACGGATCCTTCACAAGGCGTCGGTATTTTCAAAGGCCGGACTAGCGTTTCTTACGAGAGGATTTAATTCATGTCTTTAGTAAACGCCCGCGCTGCCTTCGAAAAAGCCGTAACCGACGCTGTCGTCGCCGCCGACGCCACGGTCAATATGGTCTACGACAACGTGACCTTCACAGACCCAGGCAAGACCAAAAAATACGTGTTGATGAGCATCAACTTCAACCGTTCCACCCTCCAAAACCAAGGCGCCGCCCAGGACTACTACTCCGGCGTCATCCAGTGCAACGTCTACGTCCCCAAATCTGCTGGAACGTCTGTACTTTCAGCAATCAGTGAGTCTGTGATTGACGGCCTTACGTCAGTCAACGCCAGCGGTTACACCGACACGTATAGCGTCAGCCCCCGTGTTTTGGACATCGTCGGACCTACACCGATCGAGCTAGAGGATCGCTCGCACTTTATCGGTATTGTGTCCTGCCAATTCACAGCAGTAGTATAGTAGAGCAAACGCTCTTTCTATATGCGCGCCGCAGAACTGCTTCGTAATAAGTTCGGGGTTAGCCAGCTCTATAAACACGAAGTCAAGCAAGAAGGTGAGGTGGTGCTTGAAGTGTTTTGGCACCCCCTGACTATCGCCGAGCGCGAATCAATCCAGAAAAAGAGCAAAGAGGACGATAGCTCCGACTTTGCCTTGTCGATGCTGATTCATAAAGCTATCGACGCGGACGGCAAACGTCTTTTCCAGGACGGCGAACGCGACATCCTGCGCCGCACCGTTGAAGCCTCTGTGCTCCAAGACATCCAACTGGCAATGCTGGCTTCCGGCACCGAAAACAAGGTGGAGGACGCGAAAGCAGACTTGAAAAGCAAGTAACGACTGGTACTTCATTTTCTTCCTCGCCAAAGAGCTGGGCACCACCGTGTCCCAGCTCACCGAGCACCTGACGCAAGAAGAACTGATTGGCTGGGCCGCTTACTTCGAGCTGCACAATGAGCAGCAAGAGAAGGCAATCCAAAACGCCAAAACCGGCCGTGGAGCGCGAACAATGAGCGCGCGGTAGACTAGACCGTAAGACTCTACGTGCTCCACCGTGGCCAATTACAGCGTAGATATTCAGCTAGCCGTCCAAGGTATTAACAAGTTACGTGACTTAGAAAATAGACTAGAAGAGCTAAACACGCAATCAAGAGAGCTAGAGGAGCGTGCAAAGCGCGGAGGTACAAATCCGTTTGGACCGTCAGGCAAACTTAAAGAGTCTGTTTTGCAAGTCAAAGACGGGCTACGCATTACAGGTAATCTTATAGAAAGTAATAAAAAAGTTACAAAGTCGGTAAATCAACAGCTTGAAGATCAAGCAAAAATAAATAATTTTCTAGAAGAGGGGCAAAAAATACGTGAAAGCTATGCTCGTGATGCAGAAAGAGCTGCAAACGCAACTAAGAAGGAAGCAGATCAACTTGAAAAAACGGCTGCAAAAAAGCGTAGCGCAGCCGTAACAGCCGGCGCATTCCCTCTTCTGTTTGGCGGTGGGCCGTTCCAAGCAATAGGCGGTGCTATTGGCGGCGGGCTTACCGGCAACATGTTTGGCGGGGCGACAGTAGCCCTTCAAGTCTTAGGCGGTTCTTTAGATACCCTTGCCAGCAACGCAGTAACTCTTTCCGCATCTCTGGATGGAGCGGGTGATGCGTCTGCAGCTCTTGAAATGTTTATAGGTCGTCTTGATAGCGCGACCAAATCCCGGATAACAACTTTACAGCAGTCGGGTCAGACAGCACTCGCGGCAGACGCTGCGTTTAAAGAGCTTTCGGACACTATCGGAGAAACAAGTGCTCGGGGTATTGTTCAAGCAGGCAAAGATTTTGAATTTTTAGGGGATAAAATAGTACAGGTTTCTTCTGCTATTGGCGGTTTTCTCCTAAACCTAGGCCAAGAAGCTCTTGGTTTGGTTTCGGTAGATCCAACAGCTACTGACAAAAAAGAGACTAAAGAGTTTAAAAGAGTGCGCGCAGATGCAGAAAGTTCTTTAGTTATTGCACAGCTAGAAACCTTAGAAGCCCAAGCAGTATTAGACAAAGACATAGAAAGAACGGCTGAAATTAGAAAGCGACTCGCGGTACAGGTTAGTCTTTTAAAGATAGCTGAGGTTTCTCGTCAGCTTGAGGACGGAGCTATTGACCAAAGTATAAAAGAGAATAGATTAAAAGTTATTCAAGAAAAACTAAATAGAGAGCTTTTAAATATAGATAACCAACGTTTGACCGCCGTCGAACAAAGAACCAACAAAGAAGAGGCAGATGCTGAAAGAAAACGCAGAGAGGCCGAAACAGCGCGCAGAGAGGCTGAACGCGCAGCAGCCGAAGCTAAACGTAAGCAGGACGAAATAGACCGAGGTATAAATTCTCAGCTTAAAGCGTCTGAAAGACTTAGTATACAAGTGCTAAAGCTTGAGCAAGACAAACTGGCTACCGAGTATGATGGCATAGAACTTTTAGTAGAGCAGTTTCAAATTGAAAAACTGCTGTCAGTATTAAAACAAGAAGCAATAAACGCGGCCTACGAAAGAAATAAGGTGGATGCTAAATCGGCAGAAGAGCAACTACTTATGCTCGAAAATAAAAATACAGAAATCATACTAGAGAGAGAGCTACTAAAACTTAAAAGCAAAAACCTGCAGCAAACTATTGCCCAGGCACAAGCGGCGGAACGTGCGCGTGACTTATCTGCAGCAGCCGGTTTTAATGTTCTTGCACAGGCCGCAGAAGATCGTGGTGCGTTTCTTCCTTCTGGGTCTTTATACGGAACACCGGAAACGATGTTCCCAATTGAAAAAGCCATTGAGTATGACGATTCGCTCCAAAAAATCCTGGATAAATACCCCCAAATCCAGCAGACCGCTGATATAGCTGCAGCCTCAATGACGACGGGGCTAACTTCCCTTGTTGAAGGAACGAAAACCGCAGAAGAGGTATTCGCCGACTTCCTTCGCAACATTAGTCAGATGCTGCTTGACGCAGCAAAGCAAATGATTGCAACATATATCGCAATTGGCGTCGCCAGGATGTTTGCTGGGGTGGGCTTTTCAGGCAAAGAAATTCTTTCCAAAAGTTCCCTGGGATCTGATGGCGGCGGAATCTTTAGTGGAGGCTTTAACGTCCCAGCCCCGTTCCTGTCGCCGAAGGCCCTAGGTGGTTCGGTTTCCAGCGGTCGTTCCTATCTGGTTGGT
>Ga0208019_1001796_pt1 | contig 11182 bp, 19 predicted proteins | sample CB_VirMetaG_5_FD_184540 | JGI IMG/M metagenome (GOLD analysis project Ga0208019, IMG submission 184540) | Freshwater to marine saline gradient viral communities from Chesapeake Bay - CB_1508_1D Viral MetaG (SPAdes) (version 4) | ecosystem: Environmental > Aquatic > Marine > Coastal | place: USA... | reverse complement strand
GTCAACTGGCTAAAAAGTCGCAGTTTTATTGACTTTTTTGTTCGTCTGCTTTGCTCATTGCTCGTGCAAGACCATATTTTGTAATGTCTCCAGCGAACATCATTAACTGTAGAGCCATCCGTTCCATGGTGACCACTATGTTCTTTTTGTCCACGTAGTAAGGGCAGTCCACAAACTCATCCAACCAAAGATAGGTCTGAGGAGTGAATATGATCTTGTCAGGAAATTTGATTGTATAGGTTTTGATCTCTAGTTTTTCTACGGCTTCAAGACCCTGTTTGGTTAATCGTAGAGATCGTGCTTGGTAAGATTCACGCACATTCTGCCACCAGGTATAGTAGTTGGTTTTGATGCTTTCTTCGTGGATCGGCTGTTCCAAGAGTGTCATAAACGTACGAGTGTAGGCAGTTTTAGTGTCCATTACACTTGTAATTATCTTGAGAATTTGTCGCCTGTTTTTAATAGATACACACCGAACTTGTCAGTCTTATGCTGTGCGTTCAACTTTTTTGCCAAGTTTTCTGCGTGACCTGGATTGGAAAAACTTACCTTTTTGTACTTAGGACCTGGGTAGTTGGATACCAAACTGCTGGACTTTAGATTGATAGGTTTGCCATCGTAAAACACTGCCCAAATGCCTTCTGCCGCAAGGACTTCTTCCTGTTTGTAGGTCTCTTTATTGCTGATTGATAACAGCACTGTGGGTTTTGGTCTGCTCATATTGCTGAGTGTATTTACCAAAAATTATTTTGTATTAATTAACCTACACATATATAATAGAATAATATCCATGGAAAATTGCAACAAAATTACGTCTGTTTTAACTGATACAGAATGTTATCAATTCAGAAATATATTCTTAAAAAATACTTACACATTAACTGGATTAGGAGACAAATGTTATGGTATTGATGTAAACAACACTATTTCATACCCATGGGTCAAAAAAGTTTTTTTACCAAAGATTAATCAGTTTTTTGATGTTGAATTAAAACTGATTTTTGCTTCTTATTCTAGTTTTACAAAACCTTTTGCTATACATCGTGATGATTATAAACCTATTCCAAACGATGCAAAAGGAACTCATTACATAAGTTGTTTGATTCCCATATCTGTAGACAACAATAAAGATCTTTGTCATTTAGCATCTACAATTATTTTTAAAGAAGGTGAAAACAATAATGCAGAATTGGACCATAAAAACCATTTGAGTCATTGCGACTTAGAACAATTAAAAACACACCCTATTGACAAAATATTTACTTGGAATATTGGTGATATGATATGGTGGAAAAGTGAATTAAATCATTGTAGTGGTCATTTTAAAAATTTTAAAACTAAAGAATGTTTTGTAGTTCATACCTATGTGGAATAAAGATCTATTAACACCGTTTCATCTACCTAATTTAAACTGTAAAGAATTTGATCTATTAATGGAGAAAATATCTTATAAAAATATAAGCCATTATACCAAAGATGATTTTATTTCAAAATTTGAAGAGAGAATACAGCAATATCAGTATGTTTCAATCAAAGGAATAGAAAAGTTTGAACATAAAGAGGTAATTATAGGGTGCCAACACTTTATAGATAATCTATTATTAGAGCATAACTTAAAAAATTTACAGATTTTTGAGCATGATTACAATTATTATAAAAGACTAAAAGCAGATATACAATATACCACATTTGACTCTTTAGAAAAAGGTAAACCGTTACTGATTGCTATGCCTTTTCCTGGGCATCTGAGCGTTCATAATCAGTTTAAAAATATTTTACAAAAGTGTGATGACATGGATATTGATGTTCATATTGATGCTTCTTGGTTGCCAGCATCTTTTAATATAGATTATGATATATCAAACAAGTGTGTAAAATCTGTTGCAATGAGTCTCAGTAAAGCATTTTGTATGGGTTGGAACAGAATTGGTATAAGGTGGTCAAAACAGCACAAAGAAAATGACAGTATTTCTATTATGAACAAATTTAATATGATTCCAAAAGTATTATATCAAATAGGTTGCTTATATTTAGAAAATTATGCTCTTGATTATACTATCAAAACTTACAAAGAAAATTACGATAAGTTGTGCAAAGAGTTAAAATTAAGACCTAGCAATATTATTCATGCGGCATTTAGCATAGATAGATCTAAATTATACGGAGTAAAAAAGTTGTTAGAAAATTCTATTTAAACTTTTCCATTTTGCAAGAAAGTTTATTTTTGCTTGATCCACATTTAAAAAAGGTATTTTATATATAAATTCATTTTTAAATATTTGTGAAACATCTAAAGTATTTTTAAATTTTTTAAGCCAAAAGTTCCTCCACTCGTTATGTTCTATAATATAATCTGCGATAGACGTTTTTGTAAAATAGTGTGGATGATATTTGTTAAATCTTTTGCAAAAAAACTCAGTCATTTCATCTGTACTACTATATAAAAAAACAGTTTTTTCCCTATGTATAAAAGCAAATTCAGTATCACAAACACTTAATATTTTAAACTTATCGAGTAGATTATTTTTATCTTGTAATGATAAACTGTTTTTATTTTGGAGAAGAGTTCTATTTAAATCTAAATTAATTTTACCATTATTATCTAAGTTTATCAGAGCAGTTGGATCGTATAATGAAGTGATTAGATCTCCAGCAAACCCACCTTTTTGTAATACAATTTTTATTTTATTTTTTATCATTAAAATTACCACCGTCCATCTCAATATTTACAGTTTGAGATTGCTGGGCAATTTTTAATGTTTCGATTATCTCTTCTTGAATACCAGCCAATCGAGTCATGGTTTGTGCCAGTGAATCTGCCAGTCGTTCTGCATCTCGGATTGGGAGAACAATCTGCTTTTGCTGACCGTTTTTAGCAGTTCTTACTTGACCAATAAAGTCTTCAATTGGACGTGTTTGTATTTTGTTCTTTGATTGCATTGTTTAATACCTGTTGCATTTCTATTTTGCTTCGTATAGGTCCTCGGTAAGGATATCTCTGTAATGTAATTAGTTTAGGACAGTATGCTTTCCTCCAACCTTTTTCAAAACAGATTATGTAGTAACCTGCACAGAATAGGCTTTTGGATTTGGGTGTTTTTGAATAGATAGGCAATTGTTTTTGTACATCAAACATTGGATTGTATGGCTGTTGTGATACCGGATACCCATGCACTTCAAACTCGTCTGTGCTAGTGTCTTCTGTTTTTATTTCTATAACTGCTTCTGTAGTTGTTACATCAATACCAAAACGTTCTCGGAGACTTTCTGGAGTATCAAAAGTTTCTTTAGAATCACCTTTGCTGAGGAAGATCCAACCATTGCCCTCTTTTTTTTGCAGTGTGCCTAACTTTTGTCCATCCTCTTCAAGGATCCAAAATCGGTCTTTAACTAGTGTTTTAGCATTTATGGTCATTGTAATCTCGCATTAAAAGGTTCCACATATAATTGTGCTTGTTCTGATATTCTCTTTAAATCATACTTGCCACAAAACTTCATAAAACGAATACCTACCTGGCTGATGTTTTTATTTTCAGCTCGTGCTTGATCAATGGTTTGATCTAACTCTTGTATTATAGCATCTGGTTGGGCATGGAGGTCAACCAGTAATCTGTTTCTTTCATAATCTTCTAACACTCTGTGCTCTTTGCCGTCTGCATCTACCCATTTGCTCAACATTAGATTATTCCAGGTATAACCTCGCGAATTTCTATCCGCAAATGCTTCTTGTAGGCCTATTTTATTTTTAGTGCCTTTGGTTCTTACACCTGGATATGCAGAAAATATATTGTCTGATGGATCACCTCGCATCGCTTTTTCAAACAGCATCCATTCTACATCGGGTGCTGATTTGGCTTCTTTAGTTTTAAGATCCAGCACAGGTTTGCCTTTGGCATCGTACCATCCTTCGTGTGTGATAGTTTGTTCTGTAATTCCATTATACTGTCTTACTCTAGGACTGACCAGTTGATTCAAATCTTTGTCTGTGCTGAGAATAACATGATTTTGATCTGGGTATCGGTCAATCCAACGAGCAATTAGATCATCTGCTTCTGCTCTAGGATTCTGTAGTACTGTGGCGTTGGTTTTCTCTCTAATAAATTTTACAAAGTCATCATAGCACTCCCAAAAGATTTTATTTTCTTCTTGTTCTAGTGGACTCATTGCGTCCACTGCTTCTTTACGATTTCTTTTGTAAGGAGCATAATGGTCCTTACGCCATGAACGGCCTTCCAAACAGAACACCAGATGTGTGCCATCAAAATCTGCCCAAGCCTTTTTGATTGAATTCATAGTGATATGAATTGCCATACCAATTTTTTCAGATGTATTACCTCTGATCACGTGACGGGCTCGGAAAAATGTATTGGCTGTATCTACTAGAATATGTGTCATTTATATATTATAACACATTTTGTCAAAACTGCCAACCAACCTAGGATGGTAACGTAGGATTCATTCCATGGTAAAAGTGTGGATACCATTCTATGTATTCTAAAATTTCTTTTGTGTTTTTAAAGAAAGTATTGGTAAAAGGAGCAAAAACATTACGGTATCTAGTTTCTATCCATGAATAAATGTATGCTTCTTCTACTAAATCTAAATTATTTATTGGTAATAATTTATTATTTTCTATGGCTGTAATAATATCTTTACATCTATTAAAAGTTTTTAATTGCGGTATGTTGTTTATAAAACTACGGTAAACATTCTGAGATTCGACATCTAATTTAAGTTTTAAATCAAACCTATCATTTAATTTATGTATTTCATTAAAAAATTTTTTTTCATCCCAAAAACTATCAACTGGTAACCAATACACATTTGTAAATGGTTGACTTACAATTCTATTATTTTCAGAAATATATCCATGATTTTTAACATCTGAAAATCCTAATTTTATAAAATCTCTTACAATAAATTTTGGTACTTTTGTGCTTGAGTTTATTGAGATACCGTATAATTTTTCAATTTTTTTATCATCAAAATTTTTTGGCGTATTATTAAAAACGACATAATCTTTATTTAAATTTAAATTCATATCTTGTGGTCTGGTATAAACAGTTCTCTGCAATAATAATATATCCTTTTCTGAAACAGTTATTACACAGTGAGGCATTGTAATATCTTTATTTTCTTCATTTGGATGATATATTAAAAACTTATTTGAATATTTTATAGGTGTATGGTATGTGCCAAATTTTGTAACAGGATCTTCAGTAATTGTTGGAGTAAGAGTTGAAAATTTATCAAGAAAATATCTTAAAAAATGTCCATGTGTACCGCCTTGAAATGCTATATTGATAATCATTAATTTAACTCGTATATGTAATGAAAGTAGTCCACTTTATGAATCTTATATTTAGAAAAATTTTTAATAATTTTTTTAATTATCCAGATGTTTGTATACTTTAATTTATTAAAATCTAAAAGTATGGTGTTAAAACATATAAAAATTTTAATTTGATAAAAATTAGATATTATTTCTAGTTTAGCAGTAAATTGATCGGGAGTGAGATATCTAAACTCTTCGCAGTTATTTAAAACCATGAAATTTGGGTGAATATATTTTTTAATAGCCTGCATCAAAGTTGGCGAAAAAAAATCTTTGTAATATTTAATTTTTTTTGATTTGAAAATACCTTTCCATTTGCCATTCTCAAAAATATATCTATTTTTATTAGCCACCCCAGCACTGTCTATCCAAACACTTTTACCATTAGGCAAAATTTTGTTTAATTTTTTTTTAAAAGTTGTTTCATGTATTTTTTTATAGATTGTTTTTTTTGCATCTACATCTAATATTTTGAGATCTTTATAACTTTCTATAATTTTCATGTTAAAAAAAATTGAGTTGTTGGACTAGCAAAATTAAAATAATGCCCATTTAAGTTTTTTACAAAAAAGTGTTTTATTTTTTTTTTTGAAAAAACAAGTTGTATTAAATTAAAAATTGCATAATCATAATCATCTATGATTTTTTTGTTATTTTTATTTGTATAAAGATAAAACTTATTAATAGATATGCAAATTTTTTTAAAATTTTTGTATTTTTTAAGTAGTTGTAGTAACTTCTTATCACTTATTTTTTTATTACAAATAATTAAGCATTGGTTTTTTTGTTTTATTTTAGAAACATTTAGTTTTTTTTTAAAATAATCAGTGTCACCAATGCACAGACATGGTGTTTGATCAAAAAAATCTAATATTCTTTTATCTTGAACAAATTCTACCTTTTCACCAAAAAATTTTTGTTGTGTTACACGCCAACTTTTATTATTTGTTTTCATTTTTTTTTAAATTTGTTCACTATACCATATGCAATAGTATAATGCCATTTTTCTCCTGGCATTCCATATAAAATTTTATCAAAAAATGCTGGGTTCCAAATCAAGCAGTTTTTATGTTCGGTAATATAAGTTGGTACATTATGGAATTGAACAAAATCACACCCCATAAAAAACCATTTAACATTTTGTAAAGTATCTTCAAGTCTTTTAAAATTTTCTACAAAATTTTTTATATTTAAATCAATATTAGATTCTAACGTAGATTTTTTATTTTTTGAATTAAATCTTCTTATTAAGTCAGTAAATTGAATAAAGTAAAATTTTGGTTTAAATTTTTTAATTTTTGAAACTTGTATTGCAGTATTAATTATATCATTATTGTCTACCGCAACACATCCTTGAGAAAAATTATAACAATTTACAGATAATTTTTTTGATGTTAATGAAGCATAAGAATTATGCCATTCAATTCCCACAGCAGATGTAAAAGCATTACCAAAAAAACAACCAGCGTTAGTGTCGGTTTCGTTATAATCAATATCTGTTCTAAATCCACAATTATTAAAATTATAAGGAACAATTCCCCTCATATCCTGACCAATTTTGTGTGTAGTTTTATTTGTGAGATGTTCGTTGTATGATTTAGGAAACTTCAGTCTTGCCATCGGTTCTTCTATTGATTTGTACATAACCTGCTCCAGTTACATCTAGACCTTGTTCGTTGCCAACTGTTCTACACAGTGTTTGAAACCAACGATCCACAACTTCTTCTTGTGACTCTCCTTGATAGCCAGACTGTTTTAACATATTCACAAACTCATCGTTCCAATCCAGTTCAAAAAACCCATTTCTTGGATTCTCTGGTTGAACGTGCAGTTTGATTACTTTAACCCAAGGCTCTTCACTTTTGGATTTCTTTTCTTTTTTCTTTGACTCTGTTTTTTTAACTTTCATTATGTTCCCCATTTATTACCAAATAAATCCACGTGCAGTCTTGGTGAATATTTGTATCCATATTGTAAACAAATATCTGCCACTTGTCTACTGGTTTTTGCCTGTCCTTCCAGTGTAGCACCTACTGGCATAAGATATATATCAGCATCTACACCTGCCGCAGAATATTTTTTACGAGCATCATCCACTTCTGCAAGATCTTGTTCATCCTGTACTACAAATTTAAAATAGAGATGTGAGTTCGGTATATCTGCATACTGTCGAGCCACATCTGGACGAATTGCTCGAGCAGGATCTTCTCCTGATATGGATAATTTAGGTGAAGTGGACCAAGTGATATGTACTGGATCTTTGGTATAATCACCATTAACTAGTCCATGTAGAAACTTATCAAACCCTGCCTTAAATGGTTGTGAGCAGTTGGTTTCAATGGTTAAATTTTTTAGATCACGGAATTCTGGTTGTCTTAATAACTCTTGTGTTTCTCTCTGCCAAAGCATGGGCTCACCACCTGTGATAATAAAATGAATATCTTTGCCGTTAGCACAGGTCCAACGACCTTCTGGAGTATAACCGACTATTTCTTTTGCAATATCTTCTATGTCGTTCCAAGCCACTAGGTGCTCATATCTTTTGGCCCAACTGGCAGAAGCGTCACAGCCAATTTCTACCACAGGTAAATCTCTCACGTGTTTGATGTGTGTTAAATCCTGTGTGGCATACGGCATATCTTCTGGTTTAAGCCATTTGGATCTATCTCTGCCCTGACCAAAACCGTGGCAGTGAAAATTACAGCCAAACACTCGGAAGAACACTGATGGTACTCCTACAAAACGTCCTTCACCCTGTACTGAATAAAATATTTCTGAATATCTAATCTTTTCCATTTATACAATTATACAATGATATTTAGGTTTTGTCTATTATTTTATATATTCCAATATGCTTTCAGCAAAAAGTCTATTGTGTTCGGGACCTGGATGGAAATTATCAGACGCTAATGGAAATTCTTTAGACATCTCATAGAATGGTAAAAGTATAAAATTCTTATTATCTATTTTTTTTAAACATTCATAATGATCCTCGATATAGGTAGATACAAATACATTACCTTTAATGTTTGATTTAATCTCTTCTATTTTTTCCAAAAAATACGGCACTTGTCCAGCGAATAATAGGCTAGTTTCACTGTAATCAATCATTTTTTTTAATTCTTTTGGAAATAGTTTATAAAATTTATTATCAGAGTCTGGTTGCCAATTGCACAATTGATTATCTTTAATCAGCTTTTGTAGCTTACGGCTGATTAAAGGTTGCCAATTGTGCAATTGATTATCTTTAATCAGCTGTAAGCTACAAAAATGACATAATAAAATAATTACATCGTTTGTTTGATATTTTTTAGCATACTCGCAGGCATTGGCTATAATTTCTTGATTGTTAGAACCACCAATACCATAATTTTTAACATCTTTTCTTGTATTAATAGATAACTGTGCTGGCCATGATTCGTTATATTCTAAGAAAGATCCAAAGGTAAAACTACAGCCAAAACAAGCAATTGAAGAGTTTGTTACTTTGTCTCTAAATTCCTTATTAGATGTAAGTGTCGGAATTCCTTTTAGTGTAAACAAAGGAACATCTAATGTCCATGTACCATTGAGAGCTAGATGATTAGACTGTATTTGTGCATCTTTGACGTATGGATTGTTTTTAATAAAAAATATTCCAAATTTATCAGGATGAAGACTAAATCCGTTTAACAAAACTTCTTCCACAGTTACTTCTTGACGCTCTAAGTTTTTCACTATATCTAAAGTTTTTCCAGTTTTTTTTATTTCAATTTTAAAAAAATCTTCTTCCGTCCAGTCAAATTCTAGTGTTATATTATTTTTTAAAATTTCATTATATATAGATTTTTTGTTTACAATAACTTCTATTGTTGCTGGATGGTTATCATATTTTGTGTTGAGTAAAACTTTACAGCGATGATTCATTAAAATTTATCTGGAAAATCTCGGTATAAGAAATGTTGTATAGTGTCAGAATTTACATATTGATTAAAGCCTACGTGTGCATGATCCACATCTTTGTTCGTAACAGTTACGACCATTGCATCGTCCAAATGTTGCATAGATTCAAACTCCATATCTATACGGAATTCTGGTAGATCCATGGAACGAAATCCTAATTTCATTCTAGTTATTCGGTAACAGATCATTTTCTTGTTTTCTACTAGGCGATCTAGGAACACACTCATCTTAGCCACAAACTCGTGTGCAGATATATTATCTTTATGATCTGCGTATATCGTGTATACGTTAGCCATTATTATTTTTTAGATTTTTTTGAATCAAGTTGTATCAATTTAGAATCAACTGATGATCCCGATGTTCTTCTTTGGATATCATCGTGGTTAAATTCTGCCCAGTACAATTCAAAAGCGATTCCATCTTCTATGCCTTCAAACTGATGGAACTTGCCTGGTTTGACCTGTGTAAAATCACCTGCATTTAGGATAGTTTCATCCACCAATCCTTGATCATCCTGCCAAACTCGTACAATCATTTTACCTGACTCCACAAAGAAACCATTCCATTTGAACGAGTGTTTGTGTTCAGAACATTTGTATCCTGCTTTGAAATCTATTCTGTGGAATTCTAACACACCATTTTTGTGTATCAGTTTGGTTTGTCCCCAAATTTTGCCTGCTATATTACTCATCGTGCTTTGTATATTGAACTTCTATTAACTCTTTTCTTTAACACTCTTAACAACTCATCTATTTTATCTATCACATTGATTAGATCTGGATCAGTTATCATTCTACCTTGTGCTCTTAGTTCTTCGTACTCGTGTAATGGTATTGAAACCATTCCAAATTTTTTGTCTTTTTTATCTAGTTCCATAATATATTATAGTATATATTTAGATTGTCTGTCAATGTTGTTTTTTTTGACCCAGTCCGTTTTTTTAAGTTTTGTATGTAATTTTTGGTAATGTGTTACAAACTGTTCCATCCTATCGTTGGTTTCAATCTGCAAAAAATCACAAAGTTTTTTTCTTTCTGAATAATCATGAGTAAACTTTATAATATCAAAGTAATAATTACAGTTCTGTATCTTAAGTTTTGGAGGGAAGTTACAAATATCCTTATATGTCTTTTTAACAAAATTTATAGATTTTATATTTTTATTTTTTCTAAAAAGGTTTGTTTTTTTATATAATATTGTCCTAAACCAATCATTAATATTTTCTATGTATGGACAAATTTTTATACAATTAGAAAAATTAAAATTTTTGTGTTCTTTTATACTATCACAGACTAAAAAAACTTGTGCTTTGTTATCAGTATTAATTTTATTACTAGGCCAAATTTCATTATCTAACCAGTCGCCTTTTTCTTGAAATTGCAAATAAAACTGAGATTCAAGATGTTTAATTTTAATTTTATAATTCCAAACTTTTAATTGAAACTGTTCACTGGCTAGTAGGTAGTAATAAACGAAGTGTCCTCCGCATCCTCCATGATAACAAATAGCAATGTTTTTCATTATGTATTTAGAAGATTTGTCAAGGGGGATAAAAAAATATCCCCCATCGACTCTATTTTTTAGACACTTTGTTTCGCAAATACGACAACAGCACACCATAGGCTGGTAAGAACACAATTAGTCCTACCACTATTTTGGTTAGTGTGTTATTGAACGCCACTTTGTGTACCCATGGTGCTGGGTAGAAAGCAGTGTAAAAGAAAGTGTAAGTATCGATTATGTTGGCCGCAATCGTTGACAGTGCCGGAGCCGCCCACCAATTATCGGTGTATCGCTCTCTAATGTGTTGAAACACATACACGTCAAGCATGGTACCAATTGCATAAGCAGTACCTGATGCTATACCAACTCGGTAGGCGTGTGGATCTCCCAATGCTAACAATA
>Ga0208019_1001785_pt1 | contig 11189 bp, 20 predicted proteins | sample CB_VirMetaG_5_FD_184540 | JGI IMG/M metagenome (GOLD analysis project Ga0208019, IMG submission 184540) | Freshwater to marine saline gradient viral communities from Chesapeake Bay - CB_1508_1D Viral MetaG (SPAdes) (version 4) | ecosystem: Environmental > Aquatic > Marine > Coastal | place: USA... | reverse complement strand
AGTGAATGACATGACTACTTTTGATTTTGGCAACGGCCTGGTCCCCGCCCACCAGCATTCTAATGGTGGTGGATGGGTCGCTGATACCGCCACTGTTTCTGAGAGCGCCTATGTTGGGCCCGAAGCTATGGTGTTTGATAACGCTGTGGTGACTGGTAACGTTGTGGTGTATGGTAACGCTGAGGTGTCTGGTCGCGCTGTGGTGTCTGGTCGCGCTGTGGTGTATGGTAACGCTAGGGTGTCTGATTACGCTGAGGTGTCTGGTAACGCTAAGGTGTTTGATAACGCTCGGGTGACTGGTAACGCTAGGGTGTATGATAACGCTGAGGTGACTTGTGACGCTAGGGTGTATGGTAACGCTAGGGTGTATAATAACGCTGTGGTGTCTGGTTACGCTGTGGTGACTGGTTACGCTGAGGTGTATGGTAACGCTGAGGTGTCTGGTCGCGCTGTGGTGTCTGGTCACGCTATGGTGTCTGGTAACGCTCGGGTGTCTGGTCGCGCGATGTTGTATGATTACGCTATTGTGGAGTGAATGAAATGACTACTTTTGATTTTGGCAACGGTCCGGTCTCCGCCTACCAGCATCCTAATGGTGGTGGGTGGGTCGCTGATACCGCCACTGTTTCTGAGAGCGCCTATGTTGGGCCTAACGCTTGGGTGTCTGATGCCGCTGTGGTGTCTGATGCCGCTGTGGTGTCTGGTAACGCTAGGGTGTCTGGTAACGCTAGGGTGTCTGATAACGCTGAGGTGACTTGTGACGCTAGGGTGTCTGGTCGCGCTGTGGTGTATGGTAACGTTAGGGTGTCTGGTTACGCTAGGGTATCTGATAACGCTATGGTGACTGGTTACGCTGTGGTGTCTGGTGACGCTGAGGTGTTTGGTGACGCTATGGTGACTGGTCGCGTTGTGGTGACTGGTTACGCTAAGGTGTCTGGTGACGCTTGGGTGTCTGGTGACGCTGTGGTGTCTGGTAACGCTATGGTGTCTGGTTACACTGTGGTGACTGGTCGCGCTGTGGTGACTGGTGACGCTAGGGTGTCTGATAATGCTGTGGTGGCTGGTAACGCTGTGGTGTCTGGTGACGCTGTGGTGACTGGTTACGCTGAGGTGTCTGATAATGCTGTGGTGTCTGGTCGCGTTGTGGTGTCTGGTCGCGCTGTGGTGTCTGGGACCCGTTACTCGGCGAACACGTAGGTGTCTGGTAACGCTAGGTAATGGATGAAGGAGTGAATGACATGACTACTTTTGATTTTGGTACTGGTCCAGTTCCTGCTCACCAGCATTCTAATGGTGGTGGATGGGTTGCGGATACCGCCACTGTTTCTGAGACCGCCTATGTTGGGCCTAACGCTTGGGTGTCTGATGACGCTGTGGTGTCTGGTAACGCTAAGGTGTTTGATAACGCTCGGGTGACTGGTAACGCTAGGATGTATGATAACGCTGAGGTGACTTGTGACGCTAGGGTGTCTGGTTACGCTGTGGTGTATGGTAACGCTTGGGTGTATGGTAACGCTGTGGTGTATGGTAACGCTTGGGTGTATGATAACGCTAGGGTGTCTGGTTACGCTAGGGTGTCTGGTTACGCTAAGATGTCTGGTTACGCTAGGGTGTCTGGTGACGCTTGGGTGTCTGGTGGCGCTGTGGTGTCTGGTCGCGCTGTGGTGTCTGGTCGCGCTGTGGTGTCTGGTGACGCTTGGGTGTCTGGTTACGCTGTGGTGACTGGTGACGCTGTGGTGTCTGGTGACGCTGTGGTGTCTGATAATGCTGTGGTGTCTGGTCGCGCTGTGGTGACTGGTAATGAATGAAGGAGTGAATGACATGACTACTTTTGATTTTGGCAACGGTCCGGTCTCCGCCCACCAGCATCCTAATGGTGGTGGGTGGGTCGCTGATACCGCCACTGTTTCTGAGTCCGCCTATGTTGGGCCTAACGCTAGGGTGTCTGATTACGCTAGGGTGTCTGATTACGCTAGGGTGACTGGTTACGCTATGGTGACTCGTTACGCTGTGGTGACTGGTAACGCTAGGGTGTCTGATAATGCTGTGGTGTCTGGTTACGTTAGGGTGTCTGATAACGCTATGGTGACTGGTGACGCTTGGGTGTCTGGTGACGCTAAGGTGTCTGGTCGCGCTGTGGTGACTGGTAACGTTAGGGTGTCTGGTGACGCTTGGGTGTCTGGTGACGCTAAGGTGTCTGGTGACGCTTGGGTGTCTGGTTACGCTGTGGTGTCTGGTGACGCTGTGGTGTCTGGTAACGCTATGGTGACTGGTGACGCTGTGGTGACTGGTAATGAATGAAGGAAAAGTCTAAATGTCTCTTAAACCTCGTAAGAAACGTGTACGTGTTCGCCGAGTAACGGGTCTTAGTGGTGCTCCTAAGACTCCTGGACGGGCAGCTGATTCATATTTTCAATATGAAGTTGAGAATAAGCAGATTATAGAAATGGTCAAATCTTGGATTCGTACTGAGTTTCCTAAGAAAATTGCCACATCTATTCTAAAACAACCAGACTGGAAATTTATGTTTCCACACTGGGCATGTATTATTCACACAAACGATTCCTCTCGTATGGACTATCTTCGAAATAGAATTTCTCAACTGGCAGAGGAAGAAGTGAAAGTCGTAAAATCTCCTAATAAGAATACGACACAAAAAGATAAGATTGATCCAGTGAAAGAATGGATTGGCGAATTAGAAGAGGTAGTAGACCGACAAGATGACAAGTTTGACTTCTATCAGTTTGCTCGAATCAAGAATATGAACAAAGCACAAACTGAAAAAATCATTCAATATTATAAAAGAGAATATGAAGAACTCTTGGAAGTAAAGGAAGGTAAAAGCGAGGATCTTAAAGAAGCCTGGGGATATCTAAAACGTAAAGGTTTGACAAATCGTATTGCATTTTTTGAACGTCTATTGTCTGAACTAGACAAGCATATAAATAATAAAAAGGTAATACGTCGTCCACGTAAACCAAAGGTAAAGTCTGCCGCGCAACTCGTAAAAAACGTCCAATATCTCAAAGAATCGAATGAGTTGAAAGTTGTGTCGGTAAGTCCAGAAACAATTGTTGACATGAAACAATTGTGGGTATATAATGTTAAGTATAAGAAATTGACTTGTTATAACTCTTTGGAGGGTGGTTTTAAGATGAAAGGAACCACACTTCAAAACTTTGATATGGAAACAAGTATGTGTAAGATGTTACGTAAACCCCAAGAGCAACTAGGTGAGTTGCTGAAATCGGGAAAGGTTAAACTCAGGACTTTCATGGATAAACTAACAACCAAACCATCAACATTTACAGGTCGTATCAATAAAGATACACTATTAGTGAGAGTATTATGAGCAATGTGATTCAGTTTCCTTTGGAACGAATGGGTGTATCGCCCATTGTAAAAGAAAGGAATCTTCCACAATCTGAAGAAGAGACAATAAAGGCTATCACAATCAATCGAATGATGTTGGTAGACGAAGTAGTCAACACAGAATTTAGCCGTCTTGCTACGAAAATGATGATGCAAGGGTTTCCTGTAGAAGATTCTGGATTCTTCAAGGATTATATTTTTGTTGGAGAGATGATGAGAGCCATATTGTATAATAGTGTGGATATTGAACATCCTTTGTATGATATCATTACTAGCAATCGCGATAGATTAAAAAAGATGATTGGAGATGGTTATATCTCTTTTGAGGATGAAGATGACGAGAATGAGGAATAGGAGTTAATTTTGATTTTACTTGATTTTTCGCAAGTATGTCTATCAGGTATTCTTGCGAGTGGCAATAAAGATTTTAGTGAAGATCTTATTCGTCACATGGTACTAAACTCAATCCGTAGCTTCAAGACACGGTTCTCTGAATACGGAGAAATGATACTCTGTTGCGATGACAAGAACTATTGGCGTCGTCAAATCTTTCCTTACTATAAGGCAAATCGTAAGAAGAGTCGAGAAGAATCACCACTCAACTGGAATCTTATCTTTGATACATTGAATTCAATCAAAGAAGAGATTCGAGATAATTTTCCATATGTCGTAATTCAAATCGAATCTGCCGAGGCTGATGACATCATTGCTACAATGGTAGAACGTTATGGTAATTCAAACGAAAAGATTATGATCGTATCGGGTGATAAAGACTTTTCACAATTGCAAAGGTATAAAAATGTTGAACAATATTCTCCTATTACGAAGAAGTTTATTAGAGTTGAAGATCCTATGGTATACCTTTACGAACATGTTATCAGGGGCGACGCCGGCGACGGAGTACCTAATATTCTTTCTCGTGACGATGTTTTCGTCGTTGGTGTTAGACAACGCCCATTAACGACTAAGAAAGTTAAAGCATATATAGATGAGATGAATCGAGGTATAGTTCCATTTGATGGTGAAATCAAAAGAAATTATATGAGAAATATTCATCTAATCGATCTATCAAGAATTCCAGATAATATACGAAAACAAGTTATTGAAATGTATTCTTCATACGAGAAAAAAGATAAATCGAAGTTATTAAACTATTTTATTAAAAACAAACTTAAAAATTTAATGTCTGACATCCAGGAGTTTTGAAATGAAAGACGGTATTGCAGAAATCATTAAGAAAGCCTCTGAATTAAAAACAGAAAAAGAGAAGATTGAGTTTTTACAGGCTGCATCTAAGAAGTGTCAACCTCCAGATCTTTTAGTACTCATGTTTAGATTGATGTTTGATCCTAAAGTAACATTTGATCTACCAGAAGGTCCACCACCTTATAAACCTCTGCCAAAAGAGTCTGACGTTCAGAACTTTTTGTATAGAGACTTTCGCCGAATAAAGTACTTTATCAAGGGTCAGTTTGAGAACATTCGACCACACAAACGCGAAACGATGTTTATCGAATTTCTAGAATCTATGGACCCAGATGATGCTCTAATGATGGTGGCTATCAAAGATAAAAAGAGCCCATACAAAGGAATCACTAAAGCACTCATTAAGAAAACTTTCAAAGAAGAAGCAAAGGATTGGTAATAGTTATGTCTAAGACTTTTCGGGCTCGCCATAACAAGTGGGATGATGATTACGATGATTATGATAATTCACGACGAGTAAAAAAATTTCGAAAAATGAGAAAAGAACGTCAAGAATCTTTTAAAAATAAATTTAATTTAAATGAAGGTGAAGATGTTTCAGAAGATACCATTCATAAATCGTAAATCGGCTGTTATTATAGGTAATGGTACTACAAGACAAAATTTCAATTTAAATAATCTTGTTAATAAAGAAAATCTTTTAATCTACTCGTGTGGCGTTGCTTACAAAGGATTTGATGACCCTAATAAAGTAGATTATCATGTTACCATTGAAGAGTATAGGAGAGATCAGTTAGAAAAAGAAGGCCAGTCTCCTATAATTTATCCAGAAGATATTGAGGATCATGTAGAGTCTATGTTTTATCATGGACACGCTGGTCCTCGTCCTCGTTCTAATACTGGTATGTTTGCTATGAAATGTGCTATAAGAACAGGTTGTTCGGTGTTATATATATTAGGATTCGACTCGTTAATTAAAAACGACGAGACTCAATCTATCAGCAATATGTTTAAAGGAAAGGCTGAAACAAGAACAAGAGCGGCGGATAATCCAAATAGAATTAGATATCTAGATTGGTTTATGTCGCATAATCATCTTGTAGACTTTATATTTGTTTTTGATAAACAATATGAGTTTTACAGATGTCAATCCAATAATATGCATGGTTTGTCTTATTCAATGTTTGAGAAGATGTTAACAGATGACATTTCTATTTGATCCATTAGAAAAAGCAGGAAGCACTACTTTAACCATATTCATAGGATATGATTCTAAAGAAGATTTCTGTGCTAAAATACTAGCGCATACAATTAGAAAATATAGTAATCATAGAAAAGATTTTGTAATTATTCCTTTGATCTACGATCAACTTTACGCTAATGCGTATACATCAAGAAAATTAGATAAAAGAGGATCCACAGAATTTTCTATGACTAGATTTCTTTGTGTTCCTATCACAAGATTACATATGCAATATCCTGAAAGTATAGAAAATAAATATAAAGGTTTATTGGAAAGATATTCCTTATTTTTAGATTGTGATATGATGTTTACTGAATCTGTTTGGAATTTATTAAAAGTGGCGGACTTATCCAAACCAGTTTCTGTTTGTAAACATGATTATTCTTCTGCATCTCGTTATAAGATGCATGGTACTCTCCAAGAGAATTATCCTAGAAAGAACTGGTCTTCTGTTACACTGTGGAATTGTCTTCATGATAAAAGCAAACAGATGACCTTTAAATTAGCTGATACAAAAGATCCGGCATATCTTCATAGATTTCAAGGATTCGATGATAATGATATTGGAGAACTTCCTTTAAAATGGAATTATCTAGTAGACGAACCAATGGATCGAGATTATTACGGATTAGAAAAAGATGAACTTCCATCTAACATTCATCATACTTTAGGTTCACCTGTTTTTAGATTATATCAGGATAGCGAATATTCCGACCTTTGGAAAGAAAATTTCAAAAGTGTGTTTTCTAGAGATTTTGATGAGAAAAAAGATACTATTTGATAAATAGAGATAAGGAGGACTAATGCCAACTTATACATTTTTTAATGAAGAATCCGGCATGGAATGGGATGACTTTATGTCAATCTCAGAAAAAGAAAGTTACCTTAAAAAAAATCCTCAAATCAAACAAGTCTTAAACTCTATGAACATTGTTTCTGGAGTTGGAGGTTTGCGTAATGATGGTGGTTGGAATGATGTAATGAATAAAATCTCTGATGCTCATCCAACCAGCGAACTGGCCGCTTCTAGAGGGTCAACAAAGTCAACAAAGGAGGTTAAAACAAGACAAGCCGTAGAGAAGTGGAGAAAACAGCGAGCTATACGTGGAGATTCTGTAAAACTTTAACTCGCACAAAGGAACTAATAAATGTCCCTTATTAACCTAGAAGATTACGGCGTAGGTAAACTTACAAAAAGGCAAAAAAGAGAACTGAGAAAACAACAGAGTAATTCGCTTAGAATACGATCTATTCAACCGAAAACACAAAATCAAAAACGAGCCTTTGATCACTATGACGAAGAATATAATCTTCTACTGCATGGTCTTGCAGGAACAGGAAAGACCTTCATATCACTCTACTTAGCACTGTCTGACGTTTTAAGCCAAGACTGCGACCAACATAATGTTACCATTGTTCGTTCGGTAGTCCCAACAAGAGATATGGGATTTCTACCAGGAAGCGAAAAAGAAAAATCCAAAGTATACGAAGCGCCATACTCTAGCATCTGTAGTGAATTATTTGGAAGAGGCGATGCATACGAGATTCTGAAAACAAAGAATCTTATCAACTTTGTTACAACGTCTTATATTCGTGGACTAACATTAGATGATACGATTGTAATAGTTGATGAGGCTCAAAATTTAAACTTCCATGAGTTGGATTCTATCATTACCAGACTTGGTGAAAATAGTCGTATTATGTTCTGTGGTGACTTTAGACAGAGTGATCTTATTAGAGATGAAGAAAGAAAAGGATTATTGACATTTATGAAAATTCTTGATACAATAGAAGAGTTTCAAACAGTAGAGTTTGAGGAAGACGATATTGTGCGAAGCCGTATCGTGAAAGATTATATAATCTCAAAAGCAAAACATGGAGTTTTGTAGATATGCGCGAAAAGTTGATTGAACTTGTTTTAGATTACTGTGTACGTAATGAAGAAGATTGGGACATTCCATATAAAGCAGATGAACTTCGAAAGTATACAAATGAGTATCTATTGGAACTGATTGAAAAACAATTAGATTGTTATATGAATGTAGTTCACGGTACTCGTTGGCGAGAAAAGGTCGGAGTTCATCTAATGAATAATGATTTTTTATATGGTTACGGCGATTTAGACCCTTTGTTTTCTGATATTGGTGCTCCAGACAATGTTGCTGGATATGAAGCAGAAGACATGATTGTGGGTGGATTAGATGATTTTTCAACATCGCCAAATAAGTTTACCTGATATCAAGGCAACAACGAATAAGGAAACCGGCAGGATGTATCATACTCCTGCCGGTGACTTACCTTCTATCACCACTGTTCTTGGTCGATTATCTCATGATAGTATCATGGAATGGCGACGAAAAGTTGGTGAAGAGGAAGCTAATCGAATTTCAGGTCAAGCGTCCAATCGTGGTACTAGACTACATAAGATATGCGAAGATTATATAAATAATTTAGAACCTGTTTTTAAAACACCTCTAGATCAAGAGATGTTTTTGAGTGTACAAAATACTCTTGATAGTATGATTGACGAAGTATATGGACAAGAGGTTCCGTTATATTCTGAGTATCTTGGTATAGCGGGTAGAGTAGATCTTGTTTGTAAATGGAATGGTAAAGCGTCAATCGTTGATTTCAAGACTTCTCGTAAATTAAAGAAACGTGATTGGATCGATAATTATTTTATGCAATGTACCGCATATTGTGTGATGTTTGAAGAACTAACAGGTACGCCAGTGGACCGATTTGTCGTTTTAATAGCAGTAGATCAGGAATCGGAACCACAAATTTTTCTCGGCAAGAGAGACGATTATATCTCTCCGCTGGTCGATGCTATTAGAGGATTCTACGATGAAAAGAATCTTGTTCATCCTAACCCTGCTATTTTCAGTAGGTTTCACTAACACCGCCGCCGCTCAACGAGTTACCTGTATTCCTTATGATCGTGCTATCACATCTCTTATTGAGACATATAAAGAAAAAGTTTTATATAGAGGAATTACGAACAATAGCAGATTTATGGTGGAAATATGGGCAAATGTTGAAACGGGTTCATTTACCATTGTTCATATTGGTTATATAGAAGGACAAAAAACGATTTGTGGCACGATTGCTGGTGAAGGGTTCCATGAGGTAACAGTACAGCCCAAGCCCGAAAAAAAATCTCCAAAATCGTAAAAAACTGTTGACTTTTAATCTCCATCGAGTATAATGATTATAGTGAGTGAGACAGAGAAAGACAGAGACATGAAGTTTGACAACGCGAAGTTCGAAAATCTGACTGGTCGCGACCCGTATGTGTTTTACAATCACAAAGGTGAGCGTAAGTTTGTCGCGCGGTTCATGCGCGGTGGCAAGGCTGACTTTCTTCGTTTTCTGGTGAAGAACTTCACGGTTGAAGAATACTTTGACGCGATGGAAGCGGGTAACGCTCCTTTGACGATTCTCGAAACGAAGGGCTACGTAACTCCGATCGTCAAAAAGATGTTGAAGCAACACGGACTTCCTCAGACCCAAGAGGGTTTCAACATTTTGCTTGATCGGCAGATTGCGCGGAGGGCATGAAACTTTTCTCTTGACAAAAAACTTCCATGATGTTAATGTGTCTATAGTGAGTTGTGAAAAGGCGAAAGGGAATTATCATGACAAAATCCGTCGAAGAAGCCACTAAGATTGCTGCTCGTTGTAAGGAACTAGGTTGGACTTTTGCCGTTCGTGGCTCTATTCTCACCATTTACAAGACCATTCGACGTGACAACAAAGACGATCTTGTTCGTGCGGACATGGAATACTATAGCATTCTTAGCCTGCTAAAACGTTCTCGTCCTGGTAGTGATTGGGGAACCGATTGTGGTGGCGTAGGTGCGCTGTCTGCACTCTCTTCGGGTCTTTTCACCATGAATCGTAGCGGTGGAAATAAAAATACTTTGAAGGCTCTTGCAAAAATCGCTTGACAAAAAACTTCCATGATGTTATATTACATATAGACAGTGAGAGAGACAGAGACATGATGAAGTTTGCCAAATACGACACCAAAGCCATCGATATCAAGACCGCTTGGATGGCTACCAATGCCGAAAGTGAAGTTGATATCATTGAAAACATTAATGATGAATACGAACTTTGGATTGGCAAAAATTTCGTAGAGATGTACGAAACCTTCGATATCGCCAAGCGGAATGCTGAGGCGAAGGTTAGTTTCACTGTCAAGTGGGAGGATTGATATGGCGTTTGCTCCTTATACCAACGACCGTCGCACGATTGGAATTGACTCCAAAGTTCTGGGTCAGTTCCGAGAAAAGGAGTTTGATCATTCGTTTGAGTTTGCTGAGAATGATGGTTGGTTTGCTGATGAATATCCTCACAAGATTTTCGTTGGTAACGGCGAAACTCGTATTGGTCTTGTTAAGAAGACTGTAGCGTATGTGGTCGTAGATGAAGGCGACGATGGATCGCCGGTCGTTGAAAAGTGGTCTATCAAAAATTTTCGGGGATATGAATAATTTTGATTGACAAAAAATAAAATTCCTGGTATTATATAAACATGATGAACGAAGGAGGAGGTTGAAGTTTACTGTCTCTGATGAGTCCGTAGGGACGAAACAGATGGTTGTTCTGACTGCGATGTGCTTCACCCTTAACGAAGCCAGTTAGAACCTAAGTAAGGAACGGGAGTAGTGTTTAACCGTAATCCTTGGCCATTTGTCAGACAGCGAACGACCTTGTGGTGTAGTTGTCAGCAGTGAGATAGGTTCTGAGGTTAGATATATCCGATAGGATTGCCATGGCGGTCCGTGTAGGCATCCAAAGATAAACCACAATTGTTTTTACATAACAAAAAAAGTTGATTCATTCTTTTGTTATGATATAAACATGATGAACGAAGGAGAGAGATGATGTTGAATGTTCTGAAGATGTTGGTCGAGTTTATTGCTTTCTCTTTTTTGATGGCAGTTATTCTAATGTACATGGTAGTGTTCTCTTAATGAGTTTATTCCTGGGTAGCTCAGTGGTAGAGCTGGCGGCTGTTAACCGCCCGGTCGGGGGTTCGAATCCCTCTCCAGGAGCCAATTTGCTGGTGTAGCTCAGTTGGGTAGAGCAGGGGTTTTGTAAACCTCTGGTCGGGAGTTCGAGTCTCTCCACCAGCACCATTTTTGGAGATGATATGAGTATGCATCTTGTAGGTCCGTGGATGACAACAACATCCACTCGTAAACGTAAATCTAAAAAGACCAAACGTCAATTACAAGCCGATATCGAACATGATAAATGGCTTCGTAAGATGGGCGCTCATCCTTCTCAACGGAGTGTAGCACAGCCTGGTAGTGTATCTGGTTTGGGACCAGAGGGTCGTAGGTTCGAATCCTACCAC
>Ga0208019_1001782_pt1 | contig 11204 bp, 12 predicted proteins | sample CB_VirMetaG_5_FD_184540 | JGI IMG/M metagenome (GOLD analysis project Ga0208019, IMG submission 184540) | Freshwater to marine saline gradient viral communities from Chesapeake Bay - CB_1508_1D Viral MetaG (SPAdes) (version 4) | ecosystem: Environmental > Aquatic > Marine > Coastal | place: USA... | reverse complement strand
TAATACGATACAATACATATCAGATGGTGAATATATAACCTTAACAGTAACAGATGCAGACGGAAATGAAACAATTATTACTTTGCCTATCGGTAGTTTTACTTTCTAGTTGCTCTATTCTTTCCAATAAAATACCGCCAATAACTATTGTAAAACAAGCGGAAGTTGGTAATTTAATTAACCAACAACTTGCTAACATTGGTAAACCTACACAAAGACCCAGCGTAGCTGTTTATCCTACAGGGTTTACTGATCAGACAGGACAACGTAGAAGTAATAGTCAATTTGCTACTTTTTCTACTGCGGTTACTCAGGCTCCTCATGCATATTTAATTAGAGCGTTAAAACACGCAGGAGGGGGTGAATTTTTTGACGTAGTAGAGCGTGTCGGTTTAGATAATTTAACTAAGGAAAGACAACTTATACGTTCAACACGAGAATCATTTGATGAAGACCTAAAATTGTTACCTTTAACTTTTGCTGGAATGATATTAGAAGGTGGGGTTATTAGTTATGAAAGCAATATACGTTCTGGTGGTTTAGGTGCTAGGTATTTAGGTATAGGGGCTACAAAACAATACAGACAAGACACAGTAACGGTGTCTTTAAGAACAGTTTCTGTAAGCACAGGAAAAGTTTTAATCGAAGTGCTTGTCAATAAGACCATTTTAAGCGTATCATTGAATCAGGATGTCTTTAGATTTATCAGTGATAACACTGAATTAATAGAGATCGAAAACGGTATGGTAGAAAATGAATCTATTAGTATCGCCCTTCAGAACGCAATCGAAACTGCAGTATTACAAACAATAAAATTAGGAATAGAAAAAAATTATTGGAAATTAGAAAAATGAAAAAAATTTTACCTTTTTTGTTAATTAGCTCATTGTTAGCAGATAATGAAATTTACGTTAATCAAGTCGGTAATTCAGCTACTATTGATTTAGAACAAATAGGTAGTTCTAACCTTATAGGTGGTACTTCAGCTACTTCTGGAAGTATGACTGCTCTTGATTTAGACGGAGTAAGTATGACGCTTGATATAAACCAAATAGGTTCAAGCAACTTATTTAGGTCAGATGCTATAGACGGTGATAACTTTACAGGTTTTTTTGAGTTTGCTGGAGACAGTAATACTTTTGATATACTGATGAACAGCACAGGTTTAATTACCGCAGACTACGTAGATTTAAATATAGACGTAACAGGCTCAAGTAATACATTTGATTTAAAAATAGCGGAAAGCGACGACACTAGCTATTTAAATTTAGACTGGATTATTACAGGTGGTAGTAACACATTTGATTTTGATATTGATTATGAAAATGCTACGAATTATATGGACGTTAACGGTAGTTCTAATGATATTACTTTTAACGGTAGTGGGTATTCTGGAACAACCTCTGCCGACAGTGGATATTTTTATTTAGATTTAGACGGAAGCAGTAATACAATAGATGTAACACAAGCTTCAACATTAGCTAGAGATTATGTCAAAATTGAGAGCACTGCTTCTAATTCTAATATTTGCGTCATTCAAAACGATGGCGGAACAACAACCACTTGTTGAAGTAGGAGACGTTACCGAACTTAACGGTCAAGTTCAGATACTTAGAGATCAACCCTACACAGCCGAGCTAGACTTTAGTATTCAACAAAACGATAACGTACAAACCAACGTAGGTAGAGTTGGTATTACCTTTTTAGATGATTCCGTTGTCAGACTTACCGAACATTCTAAACTTACAATAGACAAATACGTCTTTGATCCTAATCCAAGCAAATCTAAATTAGCTTTAAATTTTGCTAGTGGTACAGCTCGATTTATTACTGGTAAATTAGGTGCTATAAATAAAGAAAATATTTCTATTACTACACCAACAGCTAATATAGCCATCCGAGGAACCGACTTTACTTGTACGGTAGATGAGCTAGGCAGATCTTTAATTATTCTCTTACCAGATATTAACGGTATTTCTAGTGGTGAAATATTAGTTACTACAGCTTTAGGAAGCGTAATTCTAAATAAGCCTTATGAAGCTACAACCGTAGATGTTTTTGAAAATAAACCAAGTTCTCCAGTTATTTTAGATTTAAGTTTGGATCTAATAGATAACATGTTGATTGTTAATCCGCCTAAAGAAAACCTTAGATTGCAACAAGAAGAAAGTAATAACAAATCAAAAAATATTTTAGATATAGATTATTTAGAGTTTGAAGAACTAGATCAAGACGCTTTGGCTGAAGACAACTTAGAATTCACTGAATTAGATATTAATTTTTTAGATGTAAATTTCTTTGAGGATTTATTAGCTATTGTAGAAGAATTAGACATGCTTAAAGAAGAAGAACTTAAAAGTCAGGTTGGTTCTTCTGTGCAGGGAACAGAAATAGGTCAAGATTTAGAAACACAAATTATTACTATCTTACAAGGAGAAACAATTTCTTTTAGACGAGAAGTCCAGCAAAAATTAAGATTAGACATTGACAGTTCTAACGGTTATACTTTAGTTTTTATACAAGATGGAGTAAGTAATACCATTAAAGTAAATGGTGGAGGAACTTCAACTATTACTATAAAACAAAGTTCATGAAAAAGAACATACTGTTATTGTTAGCAAGTTCTATTCTTGTTTTACCTTATATTTTCCAACCTATAGCTTACGAGACTTTAAAATTAAAAACTTTTGATTCTTTTGTTGAGCAACATGAACCTTCAGGGTATTTCACTATTTTAAATATTACAGATCAAGACGTTATAAAAGAAGGGGGTTATCCTTTTCCAAGACAAAAATTAGCAGAAATACAAAAACAATTATATGGCAAAGGGGCTATAGGTGTTGGTTGGGTCATAGCTTTTACTGAACGTGATAGATTCGGTGGTGATCAAGAGTTTGCAGAAGCCATAAATATGACAGTGCCTACAGTATTTGCTATGTTTGAAAATGATACTAAGTTTTATCCAAAAACCACAGGTACAGTAATCTTAGGCAATGATGTAGCAGGTTATCCTGCAAGAGGTGTGAGACAAAACGTTATTGCAGGACATGAGGGTGTAGCGTCGGCACCAGTAGATGTGGATAATTTAGTAAGAAGAATGCCCTTGCTTATGAAATCACCTGATGGATGGATACCTGCGTTTGGCACACAAGTTTTAAAAATATTAGCAGGGTCTGATACTTATATAATTAAAACAAATCCTAACGGTATTCAAGAGATAACTGTAAAAGGCATACCACCAGTTAAGACAGATAGTTTAGGTCGCAAATGGATTAGTTGGGTAAATACCCCTGAAACTACTCTTGACGAAATGGATGTTGAAAATAAATTTGTTTTTGTAGGGGTAACAGCACAAGGTGTAATGCCACAAGTGGCAACACCAGCAGGCTTATTAGAACCGCACAAAATCCAAGCAGCACTTGCCGAATCCATTTTAATAGAAGATTCACCATATATTCCTGATTATAGTTTATTTGTTGAAATATTCATATTCTTTATATTTATAGTATTGGTTTGGGCTTGTCTTAGTTATTTTGGTATTGTTTTAAGTGCAATAAGTTTCCTGTTTCTTTTAATTACTCAAATAATTATTGGCTCAACTTTTATCAAAAATGGTTTATTAATAGATATAACTTGGGCGTTTATTTCTAGTTTTGTTATAGGAACGTTAACTTTTTATTTAAGATTTAAAGAACAATTTAAACTTAGGCAACAAATTAAAAAACAATTTGAACATTATCTCGATCCACGACAAGTTAAACAACTACAAAAAAATCCTGATTTATTAAAACTAGGTGGTGAGAAAAGAAACTGTACTTTTATTTTTACTGATCTAAGAGGTTTTACTGCTTTATCTGAAAGTGTACCGCCTGAACAAGTAACTTATATAATGAACAAAGTTTTGACAGCTCAACAAAAAGCTGTGCAAAAATACGGAGGCATGGTAGATAAGTATATTGGAGATGCGATGATGGCTATATTTAATGCACCTTTAGATATGATGAACCATGAAAAAAGAGCGGTAGAATGTGGCGTAGAAATAATGAAAAACATAACTATATTAAACCAAGAGTTATTATCTGAAAATCTTCCAGGAATAGCCATAGGTATAGGCATAAATACTGGTGAAGCTATTGTTGGTAATATGGGTAGTGAAAATAGGTTTGATTATACAGCTATAGGTGATGCGGTTAATACAGCAGCAAGGTTAGAGTCTGCTACTAAAGAATGTGGTGTAAATATATTAATAGGTGAAACTACTGAAAGTTTCTGTGGCTACTATTTACAAGAATTACAGCCTATAATAGTAAAAGGTAAAAGCAAACCATTGAAAATATTTACTTGGAAATAATATGTTAAAAGGATTACTAAAAAATGTCGTGGGTAGTGTAGCTCCTACTCTTGGCTCTGCTTTAGGTGGACCTTTAGGAGGAATGGCTAGTAAAGTTATTTGTGAAGTTTTAGGTTGCGACAACAGCCCTAAAGCCATAAATAATGCGATACAGTCTGCTACACCTGAACAAATGATGGAACTTAAAAAAGCAGAACAAGCTTTTGAAGTTCAAATGAAAGAACTTGATGTAGATGTATTCAAATTAGAAGTACAAGATAAACAAGACGCTAGAGGTAAGTTTAGCAAAGATTGGACTGCTAGAATTATGGGTATAGCTACTGTCGGTGGTTTTTTAGGTTATATATTTTTAGTTACCATTCAACCACCTGAACAAAACTCTGAAGCTCTTATTAACTTAGTTTTAGGGTATTTAGGGGGTTTAGCTAGTGCAGTTATTTCATTTTATTTTGGAGCATCTAACACACCTAATAAGGAGGACTAAAATGCATATATCTGACGAAGGTTTGGAATTAATAAAACATTTTGAAGGCTGCGAACTTGAAGCTTACTTTGACGCAGTTGGCGTCCTTACTATAGGTTACGGACATATAAAAGGCGTACAAGAAGGCGATAAATGGACGCAAGAAAAAGCCGATTTTATGTTGCAAAGAGAGTTAGAAGAAGAATATGAACAATACGTAAATGATTACGTGCATGTAGATTTAAACCAACAACAGTTTGATGCACTTTGTTCGTGGGTATATAACTTAGGTCCCTCTAATTTTAAATCTTCTACACTTCTTAAAAAATTAAATAATAAAGAATTTAATGAAGTTCCAGAACAAATTAAAAGATGGAATAAAGCAGGTGGAAAAGTACTGGCAGGTCTTACAAGGAGGAGAGAAGCAGAAGCTTTATTATTTGAAGGTAAAGACTGGCGTCATATATAACATTAAACAATTTTGTTATAGAATAATAAAATGGCTCTTACTAAATTTGTTTTCAAACCAGGAATCTTTAGAGAAGGAACTTCGTATGATAGCGAAGGTGGTTGGTTTGATTGCAACCTCATACGTTTCAACTTTGGTAGACCTGAAAAAATAGGTGGTTGGCGTAAAGAAATCAATACAGCTTTTGAAGGCACGGGCAGACATTTACATAACTGGGTGCTTTTAGACGGTACACAAGAACTAGGTCTAGGTACTAACGAAAAATACTATATTATTCAAGGGGGAGTTTATTACGATGTAACCCCTATCCGTAGAACTACAACTGCAGGGCTAGTAACTTTTTCTGCCAGTAATGGTTCTTCTACTATTACGGTAACTGACAATTCTAACGGAGCAGTAGCAAATGATTGGGTAACTTTTAGCGGTGCTGTTAGTTTAGGTGGTAATATAACTGCTGACGTTTTAAACCAAGAATATCAAATAGCAAGTCTTATTGATACTAACACCTACACAATTATAGCTAAAGATACTGGTGGTAGTACTGTTGTAGCTAATGCTTCCGATACAGGTAACGGAGGAGCTTCAGTAGTAGGTACATACCAAATTAACGTGGGGTTAAATGTCTACAGTACTAGTACTGGTTGGAGCGTAGGCACATGGGGAGCAGGACCGTTTGGTTCAACTACAGGTTTAAGTTTTACGAATCAACTCAGACTTTGGTCTGCGGATAACTTCGGTGAAGATCTTATTATTAATCCACGTAACGGTGGTATATTTTATTGGGACGCTACTAACGGAGTAAGCACAAGAGCGGTTGAACTACAAAATATAAGCGGTGCTAATCAAGTTCCTACTGTAGGACTACAAACGCTAGTAAGTGAAACCGACAGACACGTTATAGTTTTTGGAGCCGATCCGCTTTCAGGTGGTGTAAGAACTGGTACTAGTGACCCTATGCTTATAGCATTTAGCGATCAAGAAAATGCTTTAGAGTTTGAACCTCTTAATACTAACACCGCAGGTAGTTTACGAGCCTCAGAAGGTTCAATTATTGTAGGTGCTAGAAAATCAAGACAAGAGATATTAGTTTGGACAGACACTGCTTTGTATTCTATGCAATTTATTGGACCTCCTTATACTTTTGGTTTAAACTTAATTAATAAAGGTACAGGTTTAATTGGACCAAACGCAGCAATCACTGCTCCTAACGGAGTGTTTTGGATGGGTTACGATAGTTTTTACGTTTACAACGGTGCTGTACAAAAAGTACCTTGTCCTGTGCAGGATTATGTTTTTGGCGGAATGAATGTTACTCAAGGCTTCCAGTTTTTCGCTTTTACTAATAATGAATTTAATGAAGTAGGTTGGTTTTACTGTTCTGAAGGCAGCAATAACGTTGATAGATACGTTACTTACAACTACGTTGAACAGGCATGGGCTTACGGTCAATTAAGTAGAACTTGTTGGTTAGATAGAAACATAGTCAATTACCCACGTGCCACAGGCAGTAATTATTTGTACGAACATGAATACGGTTATAACGATGACGGCTCACCTATGACTAACGTTTATATAGAAAGTGCAGACTTTGATATAGGCGACGGTGAAAGTTTTGCGTTTATAAATAGAATAGTGCCTGATATGCGTTTTTTAAATAATAGCAACGACGGTAAAGTAAACGTTGTACTAAAAACTAGAGACTATCCAGGAGACTCACTCACCACCAACAGTACAAGCCAAGTAGGAGGAGATACTCAACAAGTTTATGTACGTTCACGTTCACGTCAAGCTGTACTTAGAATTGAGTCTGATGATGACGCTTCAGGCGACGGTAATAACGATACAGGTTGGAGGCTCGGAGCTACTCGTATAGATATAAGACCTGACGGTAGAAGATGAGTAAGTTACTACCTACTAGGTTACCTATAAGTTATGACACACCTGTCACTTCAGACGTTTATAACCGTTTAATAAGAATTTTAGAGCTAAACTTAGGCACTGTTGACCCCGATAATACTCGTCAAACTAATACCGCTTTAAGAGATACTGAAGCTCCTAGTCAAGGAACTTTGATCTTTAATACTAATACCGATACTTTACAGTGTTGGGATGGTACTCAATGGCGTGATTGTTTTACTTCGCAGTTTTATGCTACGTCTACTGGATATAGTATGACTAGCACTTTAGGTACTGTAAGTGTCGTTACTCCGTAAATGTAACTATTGTAAAAAAGAAAAGCCACTAAGCGATTTTGACCAAAATAAAAGAGTAGGCAGACAGTGTAACGCTTGTAAATTAGAGCGTAGACTAGAAAAAATTAACAGTAATCCTTTTGCTTATATTCATCATCTTTGTGTACAATTACGTTACACACGTAAAAAACAAGGTATAAAGTGGACTATACAACCTGAAGATTTAAATATTATTTATGCTAAACAGTCAGGTAAGTGTGTACTTACAGGCGTAGAAATGACTTATAAAAGAGGTACAGGGGAAGAGTCTGACTTTAATATATCAATAGATAGAATTGACCCCACTTTAGGCTACGTAATAGAAAATATACAATTAGTGGCTAAAGTAGTAAATTTTTTAAAACACGATTTACCTCAAGAAAAGTTTATCAAATTGATAAAATTAATATACAATAATACTAACCAGTGATGAACAAATGACGGAAAGTAATGATAGTCAAGCACATGAAAAAGTCTGGGACTATAAAGGTTGGTACTGGGACGACGTCAATAAACGGTTTTACCGATGGCATGAACTAAAATTGTTAATGCAGGAACGTAATATTAAAGCGGAACAAGATGGGTCTAAAAAAGTTTTTTAAGAAGAATTTAAGAGATATAGCTACCGTAGTAGGTTTTGCTGTTGGTGGTCCTGCAGGTGCTGCCATAGGACAAGGTATAGGCTCAGTAGGTGAAGGCAGAAGTTTAACTGATTCACTTACTAGTGCTGCTAAAGTTTATGGTGGTGCTAATATCGCAGTTGGTGCAGGTATAACTCCTGAAACCATAACTCCTGGAAGTGGAAACTTTTTATCACTTTCCGCTCCAACAGCAACACAACAAGGTATAGGCGGATTTTTCCAAAATCTTGGCTCAATGGGTTCTAATGCATTACTAGGTACAAATTATGCCACAACACCTTTAGGTTTAAGTTTTAAATCTTTAACAGGTTTACAAAAATTAGGTGCTTTAGGTATAGGGGCAGCAGGTTTAGGTAGTATGTTGGGAGGCGAAGAGGCTCCAGCAACAATGCCAGCTAGTACTAGCGGTTATCTAACTCAAGGTTTACGTCCCGCTACAGTTAGCGACGTTTACGGTACAGCCTCAGGTTTACCGAGCATGGGCACAACAGGAAGCGGTAATTTATTAGCAGCTCAAAGTTTAGACCCTATTAATCAAGCCTATTTACAATTACTAGGTGGTAGAGACCAAGATTACGGCGAAATACCTTTTCCTACTTTTCAACCAAGTCCAGTTTTAGCTTCTAAAGACGGAGGTATCGCAAGACTCGCTGACGGTGGAACTTTACCTGAAGTTGATTTACGTATGCACGGAGGTGCTACTCATGACTCTAACGGATCTGGTAATAAAGATACTATACCAGCGTTATTAGCAGACGGTGAATTTGTAATGACTAAACAGGCTGTAAAAGGTATAGGTAACGGAGACCACAACAGAGGCATAGAGGCGTTATATGCTATGATGGATTTTAATGAAAACAAAGCACAGAACATGGGGATAGGTAGAGCGTAATGGCTACAGAAACACAATTTGCAAGAACCGAAAGTTTACCACCAGCGTACTTACAACAATTTTTCGCTGGTGTTCCAGGAGCGAATATTCCTGGAATACTTCCTTTACTTAATCAAGAATTAGTTAACCGTTTATTAGGCATGGGCGTAGAAGGTGCTACTCCCTATACTTACACAGGTCAACGTATAGCAGAATTTACTCCCGCAGAAGAACAGGCGTTTAGACTAGCAGGGGAAAGTGCTGGTGCTTACATGCCTTATATCCGCAGAGCCGAACAACTAGGCGAACAAGGTTTAGGTGATGTACGTAGAGCTACAGATATCGGTACAAGATACTTACAACAAGCTGGACGCGAAGGTGCAGGAGCTGTACGTGAAGCAGCAGGCATACTCCGTGGCTTACCTAGTGAGTTTCAAACTGCTCAAGCTATAGGTTTAGGTGGGTTAGGTATGTATGACCCACGTATGGCAGGTGGTTTTTATAACCCTTATGAAGAGCAAGTAGTACAACAAACACTACAAGACATAGGCGAACAATACGGTAGAGCAGACATAGGCGAAAGAGCTAGACAAGTTGCTAGTGGTGCCTTTGGTGGTTCTCGTGGTCGGTTAGCTCAAGAAGATATCGCTAGACAATTCGGTAGGGGTGCTACCGAAGCGGTGAGCGGTATAAGAAGAGCTGGGTTTAGTCAAGCTCAACAACAATCTCAACAAGCCTTTGAAGAGGCACAACGTAGACAACTACAAACCTCACAGCTTTACGGTAATTTAGCAGGTCAAATGGGGAACGTGGCTGGTGGTCTAGGTAGTTTAGGCACAGGGTTAAGTAATATACTCGGCGGAGTCGGTAGAGATATTTCTACCACAGGTTTACAATTAGGTCAATACGGAGCTAACATCGGTCAACAAATGGCAGGATTAGGTCAAGGCGTAAGCGGTTTAGTAGGACAAGACATAAACACACTACTAGGTATAGGCGGTATGCAAAGAGGTCAGCAACAAGCTGGACTAGATTTAGCTTACCAAAACTTCTTAGGTCAATACAACTTACCTATGCAAACTTTTGGACAAATAGGTCAATTAGCAGCAGGGTTCGCTCCTGCTTTAGGGGGTCAAACAGTAACTCAAGCAGCAACTAGTACACCTAGCAACACACTAATGCAAGGACTAGGTGCAGCAGCAACACTTTATGGTTTAACACAAAATCCCGCGAGTCTTGTCTAATGGTCATGAATCCTAGAGAGCTGGCAAACGAACAAGCGATGATGGACTTCGCTAATCAACTTATTCAAAATAACGTACCCATAGAAAACATTATTCAACAAACAGGTCTTTCTAGAGATCTAGTACAGAACTTAGTAAATAGTCAACTTTCTATTGACCGTAATTTAATGCAACCTACTCCTGCTCCTGCAGGTATAGGTAGTCTTGACCCAGATATAGGTAGTTTTAGCGATATTGTTAAAAATCTTGAGCCCACCTTAAACGAAAACCAAAAACAAAGTATAGAATTTGGTGTTGACTTAGGTGAATTTTTAAGCAGTGAACTAGGTTTAGATAAAGAAAGCACTGACGGACCACAAACTTTAAAAAATGCAGGGCTATACGGCGATATTGTTGATCAAAATATATCAGGCGTACAAAAACAATTAGAAGGTTTAAGCATACTTGACAGTATAAACGCTACAGACGAGGAAACTTTTGAAGTTTATAAAAAAGCAGCCGAAAAATTATACGGTGATTCATTAGATCTGACTCAATATGTAGACCCTGAAGACCGTGGACTACCGTTCATGGCTTTAGGTAATTTTTTATTTAACGCAGGTACTAAAGGAGAAGAGTGGGGCACAGCTTTGTTTGGTGCTGTAAACGCTTTTGCTACAACTAAAAAAGCTGAGCAAAAACGTGTGGCAGGTGAAATGACTAAAGCTGAATTAGGTAATGCTAAAGCTATAAACGAACTCAGTACTTCACTTTTTCTAGCTGACATTAAAAACAAACAAGCGATAGAACAAGCACGTCTCAAACAAAGTTTTGAGGCTCCTAAGTTTTACCAAATAGCTAACGAACAAGGTAGCTTTGTAGCTTCTCCTGTATTGGCTTTAGATGACGCAACTGCTAATTATTACAGTAAAAAATTTCAAGGCAGATTTAGAGA
>Ga0208019_1001781_pt1 | contig 11206 bp, 13 predicted proteins | sample CB_VirMetaG_5_FD_184540 | JGI IMG/M metagenome (GOLD analysis project Ga0208019, IMG submission 184540) | Freshwater to marine saline gradient viral communities from Chesapeake Bay - CB_1508_1D Viral MetaG (SPAdes) (version 4) | ecosystem: Environmental > Aquatic > Marine > Coastal | place: USA... | reverse complement strand
TGAGAATCGTGTGGTGTTGGTTGACAAAATCTAGCTTCCCTCTCATAAAGATCAATTGCATCAGTCAAGTCTGGCAAATCAAGTTTTCTTGCACTTTCAATTTTAAAATTCATTTTTATACTCTCCTAAGTTTTTTCATAATCGGAAGTTCACTATCATACACTTTCTTAATACCATCTCCCATCATTTTTTGCATGACAAAGATACCATCAACAAGAACCGAACTATGTTCAATGGATGCTGCTTGATCAGAACCATAAGCAGTTCTGTCACTTGTGATATGAAATTCAATACACTCTGCACCAAGTGCAACGGCACCAAAACTAGCCTCAAATCCACTGTAATGATTTGAGAATCCGATTTTAAATTGTGGATACTTTTCTTTGAGTGTTTGGATGTATCTCAAATTCAATTCTTCCACAACAGTTGGATATGTGCTGGTGCAGGCAAGAATGTATTCAAGATTCACAGACAGTATTTCTACAGACCTATCAATCTGTTCTTCTGTAGACATTCCAGTAGAAAGGATGATTGGTTTGCCAGTGTCTGCAAGATCTTTCAGAAACTCTTCATCAGTGGCAAGAGCAGAAGCAACCTTGTGATAATCAACATTGAGATTATCTTCAACCAGTTTTACACTCTTTCTATCCCAACAAGAAACAATAAAGTCCATTCCAAGTTCCTTAGTGTAAGAGTAAAGTTCTTTATACTCCTCAATAGAAAACTCCAGACCTTCTTTTTGTTGTCTGTTAGTAGTTCCCCAAGGCGACTCTCTATACTGGTCCAGTTCTTCTTTTGTATATACCGACTCAATATCTCTTTTTTGAAATTTCACAGCTTGACACTTAGAGTCATATGCCTGCTTGATTAATTTTTTTGCATTGGACAAAGAACCATTATGATTGATTCCGATCTCAGCGATTACGTACATAAAGAATAAGTCAATACTATACAGTTTAATTTATGTTCAATATTTTGTCAATGATTTTGGCATTGCTCACCAAAGAATCAAGATAGGAGTTATCGGACTTTGAGAATTCATTTAGATAAAACTTTGATTGCAGCAAGAACAAATCATCATTACTAATCTTCTCATAAACATCTTCATTATTTTTAGTGACTCTCTGTTCTAATAAATCATATTCCAACCACCCATCTTGTCCATTGACTTTTATGATGCGTTCCTGCCTATTCTGAACAAATGCTAAATTGAATGACACAGAAAAACTATCATACTCAAAGATGAAATTAGCGGTATCCTCAACATCAATATCAAAAGAGCTCTGTTTAGAAGTTAGTCCACAAATAGTATTTGGAATACCAAATATAGAAACGATTAAATCAATCTCATGACATTCTGTACGGACAACTCCACCACCAAGATCTTTACGAAATGCATAAAGATCCAGACAGTTCTCATATGGATGCCACGAAGGAACATAAGAACCAACATTAACTTGGATATTAATGATGTTTCCAATATCATTCAATCCGTCTTTAAAGATATCAACTAATGGATGAAATCTTCGTTGAAAAGAAATAAACAGATTTGTATCATTCCTGATGAATGTTTCCTTCACCTCTTCCGCTTCTTGCAGAGTAACAAATCCAGGTTTCTCTACAAAAACATTCACACCATGATTAGATGCATCAATAGAAATATCGGAATGAAACTTTGTTGGGGTAGATACAACAACAAAATCTGGTTTGAGATTCCAACAAGAATCCAAATCATCAATCAAATTTACATTATACTTATCTTCAATTGAAGTAGAAGTATCCACAGTAAAATCTGGATTCAACAGAGGAGTTTTTTTGTTTCTGCGGAATGCATAAAAATCCGTATCTGGAAGAAGAGATCTAAAAATTCTCAAGTGTCTCTGACCAGCACCACCAAGTCCAACAAATAAAACCCTATTCATTTTCAACCTCACTTCTAAAGAAATTGATAAATTCAATGTTATGTTCCATTGTTTTTATGGGATCATTTCCTCTAACCGATTCAAATACAAAAGATTCATTGTATCCAATTTCTTTTAATGATTTGAATATGTTGTAAAAATTTACTTTACCAGTTCCGAGATAAACATTTTCACCCTTTTTATTTTTGTCTTTGAGATGAACATGACCAATCTTATCTGACAAGAATACTATCTCTTTTGACAAATCTTTACTAGTGTGCGATCTATTTCCAGTATCAAAAACACACTTTAGATTTTTCACATTTACTTGATCAATAAAGTAGTTTAGTGTTTTACAATTTAATAATGTTTCCAAACAAATTGTGAGATTAGTAGAGTTGCACAACTTTCTGACTGTAGAAACATATTTGTCAAAGTTCTCTTCCGTAACTTCACTTTCTTCCATTAAGGGAAGAATTGCAATCTTACATCCCAATTCTTTACTGACTTCAAAATAATCAAGCACATGATTTAATGTAGATCCCAGCAACAGAGAGTTATCAATAATATGATCCGTGCATGATGAATAAATTACTCTATTTGTTTCTGAAGCAACTCTCCGTATTTCTTCTCTTCCAGAAGATGACCATATAGGATTATTTGGATTATAAGATCTTTCGTCCAATAACTCAACAAAGTCCAAGTTCAGTCTTTCACATTTATGATATTCTTCTTGCCAACAGTCTTGAGGAAACCATTGCAACTGATTGTTTGGTGATTTGGATAGTCTTCCCTGAACTACTCCGAACATTTAGTTTCTCCCGATTTTGTCTATAAGATTGCTGAGTATGGAAATTTTTTCTTGGGCAAGATCAAGAGATTTATAATTTGTTTTAAATGCCATTATCTTTTTCTGATATTCTTCTGCTATAGGAAAAGATCCAACAGGATATTCTCTTCCATCAAAATTTTTATCTCTCAAAGATGGTTCTAGGTATGGATTTTTCCAACAACCATAAAAACCATCTCCACCCATATCCAAGTACATATTATAGAACTCTTTCCAAGATATGCCATGCTCTTGTTCACCATTGTAAAGAAGAGCAAAGGTAAAGTAACTGTGCTCACAGTAATCAAATACCTCTTGTGTTTTTATCCAGGAACAACCCTCAACTGCTTTAAGAAACATTGATCCGATTTTCTTTCTGTTTCCAACCAGTTCATCAAGAACTTCAAGTTGAGCAATTCCACAAGCAGCAGTAATTATATTCATTCTATAGTTATATCCAATACTATCAAATCGTTCATAGTTTGGATCCTGAAATACAGAAGAAGCAAGGCTGGTTCTGCCAGCAGTTGCAGTAAGATTTTTATATCCGATACCAGCGAACTTTCTAGCCCTTTCAGCAAAAGTCTCATTGTTAGTGACAACCATACCACCTTCACTACCAGAGGTCATATGCTTGGATTTTTCAAAACTATAAACACCAATGTCTGCACAAGTTCCTGAGATGTTTCCTTTGTAATCGGACAATACAGTTTCAGCAGAATCATCAATAACTACGATGTTATGTTTTTTTGCTAACTCCATAATTGGATCAATATCTACAGGAAGACCATACAAAGATACAACGATAATTGCTTTTGTTTTTTCAGTAATATTTTTCTCAATCTCACCAACATCAATGTTCCAAGTATTGGGATTGATATCAACAAATACTGGTGTAGCCCCCATATAGAGAGTTACATAAGAGTCCATAACAACGGTCACTGACGGTTGAATAACTTCATCACCAGGACCCACTCCAGCAGCATACAGAGCAGCATGGAGACCAGAAGTTCCAGAATTAACCGCAACAGAATACTTTACACCAAACTTCTCAGAAAATCTCTCTTCAAAATCTTGCACCACACTCTTCTGCTTATTGCTCTCAAATACTTCAGCAACAAGACTTCTAATTTCTTCGGTGTTTTTCATATCATTTAATTTTAAAATGTTTTATCTTCTCTTGATTGATCTTCCAAGTTTCCTCAAGAAAATAATTTATGTGAATAGTATCAGGATTATTATAAAGAAAATTCAGGATATTGTCAAAGGATAATTCCTGTGGGGATATGCCATCAATCACTCTCTCAAAAAAGTCATAGTCTTCTTTATAGTCCAATGTCATTCTGATGTTCTTCTTCAGATATTTTTCTGGAATGTTTTTAATTTTATGAACATCAAATAGATTTGTTTCTGTAAAGTAAAGTCTAATATATTCTGTTTGGTCACTATCCTTTATCTCACATACTTTTTTAAGTGCTTCGGTTTTTATTCCATACACATCGTTGTATAGACCATTACCGTCTATAAAATCACAAGGACTATTTTTATACTGTTCAATTACAATGTCTGCCAAATCAACATCAAAAAATAAATCATCCCCATCAACGTTGACAAAGAAGTCTATATCAAATGCTTTACATGCAGATAACCATCGTTCCAATTTATCGTCCAGTGATCCTCTGAAGTATTCTATTCCACACTGAGATGCGATGTTGCACAAAACATCATCCTCAGGTCTTTCACTGGTGCATAGAATTACCTTATCCGCAGACTTAGATTTTCTAATATTTTCTATTAGATGTTGTATCGTTGGTTTTCCACACAAATCTAATATTGCCTTGTTTGGAAGTCTGGTAGAAGAATTTCTAACCGAAATAAAAATACAATTCATTCAATATTAAATACATTTACATTCATGATAATACACTAATCAGTTCATCATCCAAAATAAGTTTATCCTTATAAGTATCAGCAAGTCTCCTCATATAGTTAATTGTCGGTCCAGTACCATGACCAAAAGATCTTCCTTTGGCATCTATCTCATCCATGTGCCCATCACAATATAGTTCATTATAACTAGATCCTCCTGTGTGAAAAGTGAATCCAGATATCTTCAAACTTTTGATCGGGTAATTTAAAAGAATAGATATAGCAGCAATACCAGTATTATATTCTGCTCCTATTAACCGATAAAGTTTCATATAATCTTCATTACCAATCCAATAGAATGGAAGATTATGTACATTTATATTCTGGAAGTTTTGGGGTACAGAACTTTTATGTTGACCGGAAAAAATATTATCCGAATGGGAACCTCTTATGGCACTACCGACTACTAACTTTAATTTTTTAAAGTGTTCATCATGATCATCGATTAGCAGTTTTCTTTTAATACCATCCATCCAAATATTCCCAAAGTTACAAAAGAAGATATCAGTTCTACTTCCATAATCTTTTCTCAATTTTTTTAGAGGAATTATTTCATTTGGTCTAACAATGATATCACTACTATCAAATTCAGATCCCCTATCCTTACCTATCAGATAAGGAGCAGGTCCAACAATAGTAATATCTTTACCAGATACAATAGAATTTAACTGATCGTTTATTTTAAGTTCAATCACATATATCTCCGTTCTTGGGGATTTGGCATTCCTTCCGAAAGAACTTCTCCACCATTTCTAATTCTATGAAACTCAATGAAAAAAGTTTTTATATTCTTTGTACCAATGTGTTTATCTAAGTGTTGCCTTAAAGTAGTTTCGCTATGAATATAACCTTTTTGCTTCTGATATTCTTTAAGATGGTCTGTCATCTTGACATATGTGCTCATATATTCCTGATTAGAAACTGCAAATCTATCATGATATCCATTCAACCAATGATGCCAATCAGGAATCCACAATTTACTCATATCGAGTGATTCGATAGAAATATTAGCAGGTTCAGTATAAATTACATCTTCTCTGGATAAAATAACTCTATCATATTTTTTTCCAGAATTATTCATCATATCACACACTAAAGATCTGGCTTTATACATTTTTAGTGTAGATTGAGGAGTGCAACTATGTCCTGGTCCAAACAATGATGGATGTAGAATTATACCTTCTTCATCCATTTGCCCCTCCTCCTTAACTAAGACTTCACACCTATCAAGGGTTTTAAATAAGGATTCCGCTTGTGATGATACGTTACTTTTCCCAAGAAAAACATAAACGTCTCTATCCTCCCAACAATTAATTAAATTTTCTTTAAGATTTTCGAATGTGTATTCGATAGATCTACCAATTCCACTAATACAAATCGCTGTTTTCATTTAAATCATCACTCCAAATAGTTTGTTTTCATTTCTTCGAACACATTTTTTATGCCTTCTCTAAGACTCGTTTTTGGAGTCCACCAATCAAGAATAAAATCATCTGCTTCATTTCTTTTATCTAGTTGAACAGTATCTTTATCTTTACTTGGTCTAATAGTTATTTTTTTACCAATTGATTCAAATAACTCTGTTACAATTTTAGAAACTTCGTTAATACTACTAGATTTAAAAGAAGTTATATGGATATGTTCATTATGATTTAGATCATTATATGAATTCATAATAACTTCCAATGCTTCACAACAATCTTGTGCATATAAAAACTCACGTTCCTCAGTTCCATCCGTCATCATGTCAAAATCACCCTGTTCAAATCCTTTACGAATAAAATCGGTAATGACATGAGATTTTTCATAGTCTTTTTCTATACCATAAACATTCCAAAGTTTAACAACTACACCTTCAAGAGAATTGGTATAAAATTCTCCAATTCTTTTAGAAACACCATATACAGAATGAGACATATTACTCATTTGAGATGAAGTAAATATGAACTTTTTATTATATTTTTTTAGCAACCCAAAAACATTTGCCATGATAAGGGTGTTATTATTAACAAAGTCGTATGTTTTTTGATATTTTTTTAAGTACCTAGACCCACCAACATCAAAAGCTAGAAAAAATACAAAATCTGCCAAACGAATATCATGATCTAACTTTCTATTTGGAATTAGAGTAAGATCTTGTTGAAGATCATTTACAATATCAAATCTATTTACTTCATGTCCTTTATCAATTAAATATTTTGATAAGTGAGATCCGATCTGCCCCTCAGAACCAAGAACAAGTATTTTCATTATCAAATTCTTTCAATAACAGTGAGACCATTATTAACTGTTCTGTGCTCTTTAAATTTCCATCCTGGATTATCAATCATAAATTTAACGATGGCATTAAAAATACCAACGTTTTTAGTTCCATCTTTTAATTCATCATCTACTTCAGGAATACCAACATGAACTTTATTTTTTTCATCAACGAAACCAAATGTAATCGTATCATGAAATACAATATATTTTTTAACTTTTGATGCGTGTAAATTAAGTTCTGCTATAACTTGGTCATAAACATGCCAAGTATCTAAAAACAAAAGATCTGTTTCTTCAATTTCAACATGCAGGCAATTTCCTTCATAGTAAGAAACATCTTTTCCTTCTTCTATAGCAATATCCATCAACTGCTTAATCCTACTATCAAATTTAAGATCACAAGCTCTTAACGCAACATCGCTGTTTAACCATGCACGAGTACTAATACCAGTTCTGGTCCCCATTTCTGTAACATGATTAACATCTTGATCATCACAAAGAGATTTCAAATATTTAACATGTTCAAACATATCACTTGGTTGAGTATAAGCATTAATGTACTCAGTTTCAAATAAATTTGACATTGACTTAAAAAATTATTTCTCTTTATTTATTATACTAAAAAAGGACTGTTTACGCAACCCATTCATTTAACAAAATCGATAATAATTGAAATTGGATTGCCATTAGATCTCATATCCATCGGTGGAGATCTACGAACATAAAATGTATCCAAGTTTTCAACTTCATCTAAAATTGGATCGGAATTTTTTACATTAGCATGAACAATTTTCATTACAGAGCATTTGCTTAGATCAGAATTAAAGATCAAATCTTTAACATTATCTATAGTAGGAAACCAAAAATGATTATCTCCAGGAGGTGCTGTATGTTTAATTTTTAATTGACCATTATCAAAAATTGGCACTGCTCCTAATGCAACATCTCCTAAAATATTACCTTCATAATCATATATACTTCTCTTCATTTGATTTAATGAGTAATAATCGGGTAAAGAAATTCTACAAAAAGCATTTGGTTTTAAAATTCGATAAATTTCATTTAAGGAAAAAATAATACTATCAACATGAAGATGTTCAATTACATCTTCCGATTGAAAAGCATCCACAGAGTTATCGAGTATTGGCAATTCTTTATTTAAATCACACTTTATTTCCCTATTATTTTTAGGATACAAAGAAAGACCTATAAATCTTGGGTCTTCAAGTGCTTCAGGAGACAAATTTCCATGATATATAAAAACTTCTTCTTGTTCAGTTATGTCTTGAAGATCTGATATATTATATTTTTTTTGTATTTTTTCTTTTTTACGAGAATAAGTTAACACCTGTGCCTTCATATTGTTTATGTTGATTAGATATTTTAATATATATTATACTAAAAAAGGAAGGTTTGTGCAACCTCTCAGACAGAAACATGAAACAAAGTTTTAGTTTTGAATTCTTCCACAACCGTTTCAATATAATTGATCATATCATCGTTAATGGTTGGAGAACACCCCACAAAAAATACATTATCCAATACTTTAGAAGAGTTGGGGTAGTTTTTTGCAGGTTCAATATGTTTGTATGCAGGATGCATTAATATATTCCCTGCAAAATAATTCCTAGTTTGAATACCATTACTTTCAAGATGGTCAACAAGAGATTGTTTTTCTATGGAAAATGGACCATCTTCACAAATAATAGGAACTCCAAACCATGATGTTTCTGCATTTTCTTTTTCGTCCACAACACGAACACCAGGAATGCTTTGAAAGATTTTAGAGATTCGTTCTTTGTTTTTTCTTCTGATGGAATGAACTTCCTCAAATTTTTCAAGTTGAACTAAACCAATAGATCCTTGAAGATCTGCGGGTTTAAGATTATATCCTTGATGTTCAAAGACATACTTATGATCTACAACCTTATCATATCCATCCAACCACTTACCAAATCTTTTTCCACATACCCCACACTCTAACAAATTTTGTTGTCCAACACAATAACATCCTCGTCCCCACCAGGCAAAGGACCTGGCAATGTTTACGATTTCAGGTATATTAGAAGACACCATACCACCTTCAATAGTAGAAATATGATGTGCTGGATAAAAAGAACAAGATGCTGCTACGGCATGTTTAGTTAAGTATTCACCATTCCACTTACTACCAAGGCTGTCGCAGTTATCTGCAATTAGTTTGATATTGTATTGTTCACAAATTTTTACCACACGATCATAATCATATGGATTTCCTAGAACAGGAGAAGAAAATACTGCTTTAGTTTTACTAGTAATTTTGGACTCTAATTGATCAATATCCCAGTTAAGATCCGTATAGTCAATATCAACAAATACTGGTTTTAGATTATTTTGAATAATTGGATTGATTGTGGTTGGAAATCCACAAACACAAACAATGATTTCGTCATTGTCTTGCCAATCAAAGTATTTTTTAAGTGCCGCAATCATTACAAGATTTGCAGATGAACCAGAATTCACCATTACAGAATCTTCGAATCCAAACTTTTTAGAGAAAGAACGTTCAAACTTGTTTACTTCATTGCCAGAGGGAAGCCAGTTACCTTCCAACAAAGTTGTGATGGCAGCAATAGGTTCTTTTTCATCCCAGTATGGTCCAGAGTAATAAACTGAATTTCCTGGTTTCCAATTAGCATTGGCAATATATGGAAACAAATTATTATTTTCTTTTTGAAGATTGTCTACAAATTCTTGTACTTTATTAATTACAGACATAAATCCCTCACAATAAGATCCAATGGTACACTCTGACTAAATCCAAGCGATTGAAGTTTTTTTGTATCCATCCAGAAATTTTCTGTCTGGACTTGACTGTGAAATTTAGGCGAATCAATGCTATTTACTTTTGATTTAGATTTCAAGTAGTGTTTACTTAATGACACTATTTCATTGATAGACGTTGGTTTACCAGATCCAACATTATAAATTTCATTGAGTTCACCTTTCTCCATAATAAGTTTTATGGCACGGCACACATCAGTAACATGAAGAACATCTCTACAGTGAATACCGCCATCATAGAGATCAATATCATGAGAGAGTTTCAATTGATTAACTAACCATGTTATTGCATTCTTTTTCTTAGATGCCTTTTGATCTCCAGATCCCAAGACATTACACAGACGAATGATTCTATATTTCATACCATAAGTTTGAGCAAATGATTCTATCAATTGTTCAGCACAATATTTTGTAACTGAATAAAATCCAGTTGGTTTACATACAGAATCTTCTTTTGCAGGCATGTATGGAGTTTTTCCATATACAAACCAAGAACTAATATAGTTAAATGTAATATTTTCAGATCTACAATGATCCAATACTTCACACAGAGTATGCAGATTAGTATCTACATCTAAAGTAATATTGTCATGGATATTGTAATTATCCACTGTAGAAATAAAATAAAGTATGTTGTTGGAACGTGGTTTACGTTCTTCTCGTTGCATCTCAATGCAACTATCATACATTTTCCTAAAATTACTTCCCACAAATCCTGTGGAACCATAGATTGTTATCTTATCATTCATGTTTTATAAAATATTTTTCTAAGAGTTCAGGAGAATATTGTTTAATGTCTACAATATCTTTCTCTTCCAACTTTTCTTTCTCAAGTTGATATACTCTCTTTCTAAGTTCAGTAGTAGAGTATTGATGCCTTCTCTTGTGATAAAAAATCTCAACACCATTATCAATGCAGTATTGTTTACCTGTAAAATCGATATCTTTATACTCTTCACTCAAAAATCTAATATCAAAAGTTTGTGTTTTAATTAGATTCAAAAGATCTGCTTCCGTATCATATAAAAGTATTTCATCAACATACTTACATCCTTGGACTTGTACATATCTTTCATAGATTGATTGTACTGGTTTATTTTTTAAACCAGGTCTATCGACAGTTGGATCAACTTGCAGTGCCACTTTTAAGTAGTCGCATATCTCCTTTTCCGTTTTGAGCATCGTGACATGTCCAGCATGAAAAAGATCAAAACAACTACAATTAAAACCGATTTTCATATTGGTAATTTTTTTATATTATACTAAAAAAGGACGACTCGCGCAAGCCGTCCTCATTAGGTCTTTACATGCACGCCACTTGCTCTTTGACTAGAAGCAAGAAACTAGGCGGGGTTACCCCATCCGCACCAACGGCATTTTAGAGATGCCGTAAACTCCGAGGGTCATTTGACCATCCCGACCAGGGTTTTTTACATGTCTCCATCATGGGCATAATGAGGAT
>Ga0208019_1001780_pt1 | contig 11206 bp, 18 predicted proteins | sample CB_VirMetaG_5_FD_184540 | JGI IMG/M metagenome (GOLD analysis project Ga0208019, IMG submission 184540) | Freshwater to marine saline gradient viral communities from Chesapeake Bay - CB_1508_1D Viral MetaG (SPAdes) (version 4) | ecosystem: Environmental > Aquatic > Marine > Coastal | place: USA... | reverse complement strand
TTTTCTTGAGTCTGCTTCTTGTTTGAAGTATTGCAGTATGGTTGCTAAATGATGTGCGAAATTGTCAATTTCAACAATTAACATTATCTCTCTGCACGACCAGCTGGCTCTTCGCCTCCGGCTGCAGGTTCAGAAGCACCAAAGTCGTCTCCGCCTTCAATGTCTGCGTCACCACCCATGTCATCACCTGTGTCGATATCCATATCGTCACCTGTGTCGATGTCGCCATCGCCTGCCATTGGTTGTGGTGCTTCACCTTTTACGATTGCCACTGACTCTTGTGCACCTTGTCTTGCTGTTGCTAGAGCTTGTTCTAATGCTTCAAGTGTTGGGTTGATTTGATTTTGATAGGATGATGCTTGTTCTTGGCCCATCTCATCTGACATTCTGTCTACTAATTCTAACACAGTGGATGATTTTAATTCTGCAATCTTTTCATACATGTCTGTGATTTGATCCACAATGTCCTGTGAAGCAAGTAGAATTTCTGATGTTTCCATTTCGTTCTCAAGTAGAGATTTCAATGTGTCTGCGTAGGCCTTGGACTCATTGCGTCCAACCACCTTTTGTAAGTTATTAAATCTAGTCACGGCTGACGCTCCTCCTTTAATGAATGTGTCTAGTTTTTCAATGACAGGCATGAAGCCTTTCATGAGTGATGCAGGAATAGACTGTCCTGACTTTGCCATTTCCAATGCTCTTTTTGCCATTGTGAAATTTTCGTTGCCAACCAGCAGTCTCAGAGCCGCAAGTTCTTTGCCGCCTAGTCTATAAGATGCTTCTGACAATTGTCCTTGTACAGCCATTCTCATGTGTTCAGCAATGGCCGCCAAATCTTTTGTGAGTTGTTCAATTTCGTCTTTTCTTTTTGGATACTTCTTTTCCAATTCTTGTTTGCTCATGCCCTGTTGCATGTCGTGAACTAATTTTTTGAATTCTGGTGCCACTGTGTCTTCAAGATCACCTTTTTCTTCTGCAACTCCGCCGTGTTTGAAATCCACTGTGTGGGTGTTGCCGTCTCTGTCTTGATATTCAATTGAGATGCCTTTGCCACTGCCGCCCATTGAAGTGATCTTGTAGCCTTTGGAATCAAGATAGTCTTTGAATGACTTGACATCATCGTCCATGTCTTCCATGCTGACCTGCTGTCCTGGCTTCAATTTGCTTTTGTCTTGCACATCCTTCATTTTGTTTTGAGTGTCAACTTTGACATTGCCTTGATCGTCAACATCAACATCAACTTCTTTTTTGTTGATAACAGTTTTCACACCTGGCTTGTTGGGATCAGTTAATTCAATTTCATCACCCTGCACTCGAGAAACTTTCATTCTGGCTTCTTGTTCTTTGACAATAGCATCTGCCAGCAGTTTGTTTTCTAGATATTTAGGATTCTGTGAGTTGGTGTTGAATCCCATGGAACGTTCAAATGTTTTGATGCTTTGTGCAACAGATTCTTTGAACAGGTCAAGGGTCGAATCAGACATTTCTGAAAGTTTCACGCTCTGTCCAAAGCGATCTTCTATGATTTTTGACAGTTTGTCTGACGAATAATAATCAATATTATCTAATTTCATAACTTGTCGAGTATTTATATGTCATATAAGTTTAAATCACACTGTCATGGATTCAAACACAGTTTGAATTTCTTCACTCAATTCAATCACACGAGCTTCCCAGCGATCTAAATCCTTTTGCATGTGGTGATTGTCAGTGATTTTTTGCTTATAGTTGTGATAATTGCCTAATGCAAATGCATATTCACTGTCCAATTGATTGAGTTTGCGTAGACTAGCATCAAGATTGCTTGTGTATTGATTCATAACTGTGGCCATGCAGATTGCAATCTTGTGATTGCAGATGTCTTTTTTAATGGGTCTGCGGTCTTTGGAATACACATCAAAGGTGTGCTTTTTGTTCCTAATCACAGCACAGTCACCCACTACTACTCCGTTGTGGATTGATTTTGGGATATATTTGATGATGCTGTCTGAACGAGTTATGCGCCAGATGGCTCTTCTGATAAAGTTCTCAATACGATTGATCGGCACCATGGTTGTATTTCAGGTTTTTTCTCTCTTGTTTTGTCGTGTATTATTATATGCTTTTTATACAATAAGTCAATGACGGCCCAGTCATCAATGGCAAAATATTCATTGAGATACTCATCGTCAACAAGTTTGTGGAGAATGTCAACTTCTTCTAGACTGAGTTGAATTGAGTAATATTTGAATTTGAGTTCCACTTTATAACATCATGATCAGTGCAACCACAGTGGATAGCAATCCGCCAATCACTGTTGCCGCTGAACCAATGATGACTTTTGAAGTTTTTTTGGATTCTTCAACCATCACGTCTTTTAAACTTGTTACTGCGTTCTCCACGTTCTCTAATCTCTGCTCCAGACGATAGTAACGTTCAGCACACAGGTCTACGTGAGCTTCTAAACTTTTCTTTTCTGAATCATATTGAACTGCTGTTCTTTCCATCGTATCATAGCGTCCTTTCCACGCTCCGTGGGTGCCTATGAATGCCTATGTTGTGCCTACCCTATATTTAGTGGTCAGAGGTCTTGAATGTTAAAGTATAAGTTTTTGGTTTTAGCATTCTTGGTGTCAAACACAGAAGGTTTGATGATAGCGGATTCTAACAAGTTAGTGATCACAGGCACTTGATGACAGTCTTCCTCCAAACCGCCCAAGGGTCCTTGACGATTGCCAAACACATCAATCTGTTCTGTGACAAATGATATCACCCATATGTTGTGATAGCCACCAAAGTCGTCACCGAAGTCGTAGTCTTGCATGTCTTGATTGCCTGCCATGCTCACTTTGATGTTGAGTGGGTTGCCTCTCAGTGCAATGGTCTGTAGCAGAGTGTTGAAGTTCTGCATCTGCAGAGCAGAAGTCTCAGAAATATCAATCAGAGTGTAACCCACAATGTGTTGGTGCATGATATTATTTTATATGAGTTTGTGGGTGAAGTAAAGCGGTCCTGAATAAGAACCGCTTTGGTAAATGCAATTAGTTGTTTGCTGTTGAATCGTCTGGAGCTGCTGTTTGTAAGTCAAGTGCTTTGACTCTCACAGTTGCCGCAGATAAGTTTGCTGTGATACCAGGTGTTGAACCTCTGAAGTTGGTATCAACTGCTCTCACAGCCGCTTGTAGAGTTGCTTCAATTGTGTTGAACTCAAGTTTGTCATTGCCTGTGTCTGAGTCTCTGGACAATGCATCTGCTCTCACAATAAAAGTCTGTCTTGTTGATGAATCAGCAAGTGGGCCTTTACCTAAGATGTTGACATACTGTTCAATTGCTCTCTGCACCATTCCAAGTGCTGATACAGCTGAACCGTTGTCAAAATCACCTGTTTCTGCAGAAACGTCATTGCCGTAGTCAACTTCAATGAAAGCAAGTTCGCCGTCTGAACCAAACTCTTTGATCACATTAAATTGTGGATTAGCTCTTCCTATGGGCATGATTTACTCCTTATTCCTGTGGTTCAAATGTTGCTGTCACAGATAATGTATTGGCAGCAAAATACTGTCCAACTGTTGTTGATGGTGCCGCGCCGCCTTCTAATGCTATGATAGCTGATACTGATGAATCAGCAGTGAATGTATTTGCAATACCAACCACTGTGTATGATTCTGTTACAGTGGTAGGGTTTTGAAGTGTCACACCAGTTGTTAGACCGTTAACGATACCATCTAACTGTGCTTGTGACATTGCTCCACCGCCAACACCAACTGTTACGATGAACAGTTTTTTTGTAAGGCCTGATCCTGACTTTGCGCCAACGAATCCGGCTCCTCTTCCTATTGCCATTGTTTTATCTCCTTATGCCCACGCTCCGTGGACTTTGCATGTATTTAGTGGAAAATTTGGTAAAAAAAGGGCAGTGTTGCCACTGCCCTTGATGAATTATTCTGCCACTGCTTCGACCGGAACGTCTGCAGGTGAGAATACGCCTGACATGTAGCCAACAATGACAATCACTGCCACTGCCGCCCATACCCATTTGTTTTTGAGATGTTTCATTTGGCCTCCTTACTTAGATTTGTAGATGTGGTATAATACCCACACAGCCACAAGACCTAATAGTCCCTGTGCTGAAAATCCTGCCAGCACACCAGTGATGTTGTCAATCACAGATATGTTTGGCCAAAATGGAATGCCTTGACCATTGAAAAGAATTTCAAGGACCACTCCCAATGCGATAAGTGATACGCCGACATCTGCAAGTGCTGATGCCCATGATTTGATAGATTTGATAATATCCATCTTGTCTCCTTTATGGTTGGACTACTGCCAACTCTATTATTTGTGATGAGTGAATTGCATCAATAAACTACCACATTTGGTTTGTGATGCCTGCAGACTGTGGAAAAAATATTATCTAGTCATAAAATAAGGGGGACATCATGCCCCCCTTAATGCGATTGAGTTGCGGATTAAGCTGCGCCTCTTCCGTCAAACATACCAAACACTTCTGAGTTGCCACCAGCTAATGGAGCGGCATCATCTGAAGGAAGTTTTGATACTTTGACACCAACTGAACCAGCAGAGTCATCTGAAATTGCAGCTAGAATTGCTGTTTCGATGTCTGTCTGTGATCCATCTTTCACAGTTGAGTCATCACCTGTGCCTGCACCTGCTGATGCTGGTGCATCAAAGATTGCTTCACCTTCAACGATGTACTGATACACATCAATTGAGTCACCTGCTGTGATTGATGAATTGAACTTGACGTCTTCTGTTGTTGCTTTTCTACCTAAGTAGTAGTTGATTGCCAACAGTGTGCCACCGTTGCCGGCTGCTGAGTTGATTACGTTGGTTACTGTTTGGAATGTTGAACCATCTGATTCAGGTGTTGTTGCTGAACCTGAGTAGTTCTGGTTGAACAGCACTTCAATGAAAGTTAATGTCTTTCCAGTGAATGACTGTCTTCTGATCATGTTAGTTGATCTAGCTTTTGTTGCGACCATTTGAGTACTCCTTTTTTTATTTTCAAATGTTTATGGGGGTCAATTGACTGATATCTAGAATGTCAATTCAACTAGAAATATTTAGTTGTTCTATCAATTAAAATGCTGTATAATGACTGTGTGGACACTGTCTTAGTAATACCTGCTAGATTGCAGTCAACTCGACTGCCGGGGAAACCCTTACTGAAACGCAATGGCATCACACTAATTGAAACTGTGTGGCGCCAGTGTGTCCAAACAGGATTTGATGTCATTGTGGCCACAGATCATCAAGACATTGCCCATGAAGTCAAATCCTTTAGAGGTCAAGTCGTAATGACATCACCTCACACACCCACAGGCACAGATCGTTGTGCAGAAGCAGTGTATCAAACCAATTACAAGTATGTGATCAATGTGCAAGGTGACATGCCCTACATCACTCCGGAACAAATTGTTCAGTGTCATTCATTGGTCAAACAATTTGATGTGGGCACACTAATCTACGACATGGCACTGCAAGAACAAACCAATCCTAACTCTGTGAAATGCATCGGAGTTGAACATCATAGAGTGAAACATGATGTGTATGAATGCAAATGGTTTGGCAGAATGGCTGTGCCCTATGGGTTCCATCATGCTGGCATCTATGCATTCAGAATGAATGCACTGAGACAATACAAACGATTACCTCAGGGCAAGTATGAACAGATTGAACGATTGGAACAACTCAGATGGTTGGAACATGGCTTCAGAGTGTTTGCACGAGAAACTAAACCTATTCAAGGTGAAATTAATACTCAGGAAGATTATGATGCTTGGGTGTCTTGACTCCACTGTTTTTGAGCAGTGAAGTTTGCACGAGAAAAAGTTAATCTATCAACCAACTTGACTGCCTGCCCATCATTGTCAATGGCCACATAACCTTCTGGGTTGGTCACTTTGTAGCCTTGATCGGTTTTGATGAACTGTTTGGTTGATTGCACATCGTTGATCTGTTTGATGATTTTGTTTTTAATCTGCATGGTAGCATTGTGAATTTTTATGATTGCTTCAACACCTCGTTGGTTTTCTGCAAACAGTTTGCCCATCACTGCCACTGCTTGATCTCTTTTGGCTTTGGCTGTGTCTGTTTTTAACTTTTCTTTGGCCTGCTGTTGAATGTCTCTGTAGTAGTTAATGTATTGTTGCATCATCTGTTTGGGATCTTGTGTGACCTTACCACGTTTGATCTGTGCATTGATGAACTGCAACATGTATTGCACAAAATCTTTGTTGGTGCTCAGCTTCATCCACAGTGGCATTGGCACAGCATCAGTAAGTTGATCAATCTGTTTGATGGCAGTTTTGAGGGCAAGGCTTTCTGTCCGTTTGAATGTGGCAGTGCCTGTGAAGTCTTTGAAATAGGCATCATCATACCAAACATTGGTATCTTGGCCAAACTCAGAAACATCAACACCAAATGAAGCAGACAGTGTGTCCATGGTGTCGCCTTCATAGCGAGTGTGAAACACAATGCCAATCTTGGCTTTGGTGATGCGGTCATACAGTTTGGATCCTTTCTGCACTGCATATGTGATAGTGTTGGGAGTGAATGTGAGATATGGATCTCCGTCAATTCTTTCTGGCTTCAACATGCCTGGCACAAACATCAAATCTCCTTGCACCACTCCTTGAATGTTGAGGTTGCCCAAATATCTGTGAGCATACTTCAAAACTTTGTTCAATCCCTTGTCAGGATGATTTCGATCAATGTCTTGAAAAGAATAATTGATTTTAGGTGTGCGAGCATTGAACACTGATTTTGTGCCCACAAAGAATTTTCCGTTGAGTGGATCCTTGCCACACACAATGGCAGGTGCTCCGTCCCATTTCACAGTGGCTCTTACATCAGCATTGGCAGATCCTTCCAGCATGTCTACCAGTCCATACAGATATCTCACAGCAGATTTGGCGCCAACCAATCCGTTGCGAATGATGTCTTCTTCTATGTGATATAGATGTGTGTTGACTGCTTCTGTGAGGAACTGATTAACTCTCATCTTTGCGAGCAAGACTGCGGTAGAACTTCTTCTCGTCCAATGAGCGAATGGAATTGATGAACTTTTTGTGAAGGTCTTGAGCCTCTTCCTTGGTGTAAACTTGATAAAATTCTTGGATGATATTGATTGCTGACTCTAAGATGTGTTGTGACTTGTCCTCAACAATGTTTTTCTTAGTGGCACCAGGTGCACATGAGGCAATTTCTTCAAGAATGGATCGAGTACGGCGCTTCATCAAACTATTTAACCAAGAATAAATATTTGTGATGATACATGATTTTACACTACATTGCAAGCTTGCAGATTATGTCTACAAACCAGCAGAAGAATTCATGGCTCAGATCAAGCGAGAGTTTGGTTTATCCAGCGAATTTTCATCTGTGGAAGGTTCCGATGTTGCTGTGTGTTGGAACACAGACAGAGTGATCATTGTGTGCAGAGGCACTCAGCCAACATCAATGAATGATATCAAAGCAGATTTGAAAGCATACAAAACCAAGTTCCAAGACATCTGTTGGTGCCATGATGGATTCAAAGATGAAGTTGAAAAAAATCTTGAATGGGCACTTGGTGTTGCAAACAAAAATGGACTCGATAGCAAACAAGTTTCTGTGTGCGGACATTCATTGGGCGGTGCAATGGCCCATCTGTTTGCACTGTACATAGCACACGAACTCAGCAACAGTGTTAAACTATTCACATATGGTTCGCCCAGAGTGGGTGGATGGTCATTCCACAAAGCATGGAAGTCATGCTCAATTGAAGCACACAGATTTAGAAACAACAACGATGTTGTGCCAGGTGTTCCGTTTGCCATCATGGGATACAAGCACGTGGGAGAACTACACTACATCAATCACTATGGCAATGTGCGTAAGATGACATATTGGCAGAGAATGAAAGACAAACTGCGTGGTCGTTGGAGAGCACTGCAAAAAGGTCAACCCTTTGACGGTGTGTTCGATCACTCGATTGGTCTTTATTCTGCAAAAATATCAAAACAATTCAAATAATCCCTGGTCCTAATAATTACGTACATGCAATCAATTGATGTCACTTGGACAAGCACAGACTTTTTAAATCTTGATTACCAATTTCGAGAAGCCAAAGATGATGCTCAATTTAATGATTATCAATTCGAGCCTTATCTCAGTGTGATGAAGATTGGCTGCTTTCATTGTGGTGCTGATGCGCCATCATGGATTCAGTGCATTGGTGATCAATTTGATTTGCATGATAAAGTATTAGCCATACATTACATGCAACCAGGTTGTCTTCTGCCATTGCACCGTGATCAATATCAATTTTATAGTAAAAAATATGCCATTGAAGACATCAACAAAATCAAAAGAATACTTGTGTTTTTAGAACAATCGCAACCTGGTCATATCATACAAATTGAAAATCAATTCTACACTGACTGGCAAGCTGGTCAATGTGTGCAATGGACAGGAGATACACTTCATGCCGCATACAATCTTGGCACAAAGAAAAGATTTATATTACAAATAACTGGTCATCAAGAATAGTCAGGCAATGGTCCACCATACTTCTTGCCTTTAATTTTCTTGCCACCTACTTTGACTCTTGACTTAGGAGACTTACCCAACTTGTGTGATTTTGAACCAGAACGTGATCGCAATCCTTGTGCTTTGCATGATGCTACCCATGATGCTGGCAGTTCTGAATTGGGACGAGATGAACGACACACTCTGGCAGGTGCCGCTCCTATGGCTTCTGCTGGTGTTAAGAATAGTTCCATTACATACATGATATCACCATAGACCCCGCTATTAGGACTTAGGCCCCGCTATTAGGTCACACCCTTTCTTTTGGCCAATCCTGATCTTTTCTTGATGCCTGAGCGTTTTTTGATGCCTGTCATCTTTTTGGTTGACCCTGCACGAGCAATGTTGGCTTTCTTGATGATTTTTGACTGTGGACTGGATCGCATGGTGCGAGATCGCTTGAATGATGCAATGCCTGGCTTCTTGGCACGAGTGGCACGAGCTCTTACTCGCTTGGCCACATCAATCGGCTTCACACAGGTGGCTGGGTCGGCAACAATTCTGCCTTTTCTTGGCCCGGCTGTGCATCTGAACTTGCGTTTGATACCTTTGGTGGTTCTACCAAGGATGTTTCTTGCCGCCTCGTCAGCGGGTTCAACTGCTTCAAATAGTTCCCAAACTTTCATTACTTGCTATTTATAAGCACACATCAGCATGCTCTAGAGCATGTGGTAAGCGGTGTAAATGCAGAGGCAAGTGACGATCAGCCAGATCATAAGGATGAGATAGAAATCTTAATTTTTTTGAAAATTTGACAGTAATGATTTATTACTTCTGCCAGGTAATATTTTATTACTCAATTTTGCCTCCTCAGGATCCACGAGGCGTGAGGTCACCTGTGAATATTCTTCACATCGACCTCCATTGGTATCTACATTTTATTACCATTCTTGATCTTGTCAACCACCCCCAGCATCCTCATACCAGGGGTGATCTAGAAAGGAAAATAAAAATGAATAATCTTATTTTAATACCAAAACCAAATCTGTCAACTCACCACAGAGAATCCCCATTCTGAAAGGATTCTGATGCCCGTGAGTCCATAGGCTATGGCTTCAAAAATTAAGAGTGTTCCTACTACGACTACTGTTTCCATGCTTCAATTATGATGTCTTTATATAATATGTCAACGGGTTCTGCAGATAAACAATAGCATGGCAGAAACTTTCATTCTTTATCCTACATTAGATGATCAAGAAGTTCAAAAAAATATCAATTCATCAACTAGATTTGTAATACTTCCTGATCATCTCAATGTGAATCCAATAGGATACCCTAACACTTGGGAATGGTGCAAAGGAAAAAAACATTATTTAGAACAGATGATAATTGATTATCCGAACTGTATTTTTATTTTTGATAATCATCCTTGGATTGATGCTGATAATGTCATATGGTTTCCTATGACTTGGTTGGATTGTGTGATGAATAACGAATACAAAAATATACAAATCGATTGGAATAACAAACGAAATTTCACTAGTCACTATCTGTCAGGAAAATATAGAATATCAAGAGTGCTCACAAATTTTTGGTTGGCAAAAAAATATCCTATTGATCAATTGACCTATCTAAATAAACCAGGAAACAATACACTGGATCCTTTGATAGATATTTTGATTTCCAGCAGATATCGAAAAGTTCATCATCTTGATCATAAAAAATATCTGGAGGAGAATTGGTTACCTAGACCTGATGGACTTTGGAACAATAACAGTTTTTTTACCAATAAATTGTATAAACATTTTCACTCTCAATCTTATTTGTCTATCTTGCCTGCAGATAATAACATTGAAATATCAACAACCACTTCAGAAAAAATATTCCAAGCATTGGTAAGTGGAGTTTTAATTTTACATCTGGGCAATTATAAAGTCCATCATCTACTCAAAAATTTAGGCTTTGAAATATTCGACAATTTTTTTGATTTTGATCATTTGGATTCAACAGACAGATATAATATAACCATTGGCGGTCTTGAATCAAACAAAAATAAAATTATTGATCACCAAATCATTGAAAATCAATGGTTTGAAAATCAGAAAAAATTAAAATTCAATCACAAATTGTGTTTGAACAGAAAATATTGGTTGGAAATGTTCGAAGAAAAAATCAAAATAGTTAAAAAAAGTCTTTCATTGTCGCTATCCTCTGATATACCTGATACACTTTCGTGGATTTCTTAATATAATTGTTGATTACCAAAAGGTTGACACTTCCTGTGATGGACTTATTATAGTAGACATAAACCAGGAGGTTGAATATGACAATGAGTTATAAGACGAAACAAACAGACACTTTCACACAGTTCGTGAAGGGTGACGAAAATCCAGAGTTCGCTGATAGATTGGCGAAACTAAAAGAGGGCATTGACATCATCATGTCCAATCACATTCAGAAGTTCACTCATCTAGCAGAAAGAAATGCTCGTATTGAATACTCTGTGGGCAAGAGATACATCAAGATGATCTACATGGATGGCGGTTCCTACTCAAGACGAGTCCACGGGTTCATTGACAGAACCAATGGCGATGTGTTGGGTTCTGCTTCATGGAATGCTCCTGCCAAGTCAGGTGCCAGAGGCAATATCTGGAATGAGGACTACGGACTCAACGCCATGAACGAATATGGTGTG
>Ga0208019_1001778_pt1 | contig 11211 bp, 11 predicted proteins | sample CB_VirMetaG_5_FD_184540 | JGI IMG/M metagenome (GOLD analysis project Ga0208019, IMG submission 184540) | Freshwater to marine saline gradient viral communities from Chesapeake Bay - CB_1508_1D Viral MetaG (SPAdes) (version 4) | ecosystem: Environmental > Aquatic > Marine > Coastal | place: USA... | reverse complement strand
CGTTAACGGAGGCAAGCCTGACAAGGTGGAGATAGTAATACACAGACCTGAGAAGAAATGACAGAATGCCCGGTATGCCATAAAGTAGGCTTCCACAAACTTAGCTGCTCAACGCAGAAGGTAACGGTGTTTATCCCAACACTTGAAGGGGACGAAGCGGAGGAGTTCATCCGAAAGGCAGACGAGAACGTAAGACTAATGCGACAGAGACGCTGTAAGAACCACGTATGGCGAAAGGACTACTTGAAAGGTGGTAAGAAGTGTCAGGTATGCGGCAAGGCACGGGAAGAATCGGCAAGGTCGAAAGATGTTGAGCCTTAGACTGACGAAACCGAGCAAAAAGTCAACCAATAAACTGACGTGAAAATTGAAGGAACTGGCGTATTTGATGACCTGTGGCAAGCCCTTAATGATAAATCCATTCGGGGAATTGTGCTGGAAGGTGGCTCACGTTCCTCCAAGACGTGGAGCATCTGCCAAGCCGTCTACCTTACAGGACTACAAGAACCGAAGAGGATTGCAATTGCGAGGTTTCGGAGGACGTGGATTAAGCCGACCGTACTCGACACATTCAAGAAAGTACTCCAAAGCCTTGAGGTATGGGAAGATGAGGCGTTCAACAAGACCGATTTAATCTACTCCGCTCACGGCTCTACGTTTGAGTTCTACGGGCTTGATGATAGTCAGAAGCTACACGGTATCGAAACCGATTACTTTTGGCTCAACGAGGCAATCGAAACCAGCAAGGACGACTTCGACCAATTAGAGCAGCGTTGTAAGGGCAAGTGGATTCTCGATTACAACCCTTCCACCGATGAGCATTGGATTTATGATAACGTCTTGAAACGGGATGATGTTGTTTTAATTCATTCCACTATGCTGGACAATACATTCTTAGACCAGCACATCCGCGACAAGATTAACAGCTACGAGCCGACACCTTTCAATGTATCACGAGGCACAGCAGACGAATACAAGTGGAAGGTCTACGGACTTGGGCAAAGGTCAAGAAGAGAAGGCGCGATCTACGAGAACTGGCAAGAAACCAAAGACTTTCCAACCGGGTACAAGTGGAAAGCATACGGGCTGGATTTCGGGTTTACCGCCGACCCGACAGCATTGGTAGAGGTTCTTTATCAAGAGGGTAAGCTGTGGGTTCGTGAACTACTTTACGAAACAGGGTTAACGAACGCGGACATTGCGAAAAAGTGCGGATTGCAAAGGTCGGACGAAATCATAGCCGATTCAGCAGAACCGAAGAGCATCGAGGAAATCCGAAGGGCTGGTTTTAGAATCCGACCCGTTGCCAAAGGACAGGACAGCGTAAGGTCAGGCATCGACAAGCTGAAATCTGTACAGATAATGGTACATCAAGACAGCGTTAACATCATTCGGGAGTTGAGGAACTACGCTTGGAAACGGGACTACAAAACCAACCAAGTTACCAACCAACCAGAAGACGATAACAATCACGCACTCGATGCGCTGAGGTACGTGGCAATGGAGAAGCTGAAGGCGAACGCTGGTAAGTACACTATTCGTTAATTCGTATATTTGAACGGTTGTGGCGAGCATCGGGGTGTCCTCGGTGGAGTCGAAAGGCTTTTGAGCCACAATTTTTTCAACACTTAGCTATGCGTTGGTTTCAATGGCACAAAGAGATTTGCGAAATGCCACTAATGCCACTAATGCCAAGTGCCAACTGGTTTTTTTTGCTCAGACACAAAAGTGTAAATTCGCTATTTATTACTGAGATGCTTGAACGACTGAACAAAATATGGCGGATGCAAGAGGCGTACACGGATTACCCGAAGGCAGCTTCAGAGAACGCCAAAGCCGCTCTGAGATGGGCGGAGAAGAACGGATGGGGTGGTTGCGGTACTGCCGTAGGAAAGGCAAGAGCGAACCAATTGGCGAACCGTGAGCCTATCAGTTTGGAAACCATTGAGAGAATGGCTGCATTTATCCGACACAAACGGAACTCTAATCGTAAGCTGGGAGAAGGTTGTGGACGTTTGATGTGGTTGGCTTGGGGCGGAGACGAAGGAATCAACTGGGCTATCAAGAAAATAGAACAACTAAAGAATGAAGATTGAGTTACCAAATAGCTGGGCTGGGGTAACTGTTGAGCAGTTCCAAGCGTTACAGCGAATCCTCGCAGAGAAAGGGGACGAGTACCCGACCAACGTGGCTATCATTTCGATAATGTCAGGCGTTCCAGTTGACGAGATTGAAACATACTCTTTAAAGACATACGCCAAGTGTATGCAGACGCTTTCATTTCTTACTGAACAATTGGTTGGAGAGGTACAGAAGGCTGTGGAATTTGGAGGCATTAGATACGATGTTATCACAGACGTTTACAATCTTAACGGAGGGCAGTACATTACTCTGATGCACTTGATGAAAGACCCGGACAAAGTGATAGACCAGCTACACGAAATAATGGCGGTGTTCTTAGTGCCGAAAAAGAAAACATGGTACGGATGGAAGAAGGGCAAGTACGACCCTGAGAAACACAAGGAAGTTTCGGAGGCAATGCTTCAAGCACCAATGACAATAGTCCAACCATTGTCGGCTTTTTTTTTAAGCAGTTATCTGATGTCCGCCAAACATATACTGGAATCTTCGGTTCGGAAGGCGGAGAAGGTCAAGAAGCAAGCGGAGCGAAGGTTGAAACATTTGAATCGAAATACGGCTGGTTGAACGTGGTTAACAACCTATCAAATAACGATGCGACCAAGTGGGGTTACTTCTTTGCTCTTCCTCTTCGGGAGTTCCTCAACCTTATCTCCTTCCAAAAAGCTAAACAAAACCACGAGTATCACCAAATGAAGCAGAATGGCGTTCGATAAATTGATAGATGCTCTGAATGAGTTTCGAGGCGAGTACGTCCGAGAGTTGACCAATTCGCTAACCGAGAAGAACCTTATTGCTTCGGGTAATCTTGGTAACTCAATCAAGCTGAACGTACAGCCAAAGGTTAAGCTATTCGGGCAGATTTACCGTATGCAGATTCGCATGGCGGAATATGGCGAGAATGTGGACAAGGGACGCGCACCTGGTAAAGGTCTGCCGGTTGGAGTTCTTGAAGAGTGGTTAAAATACCCGAACACACTTCAGAAGGTAACGGGTCAGGACAAGCAACTGAAAGACTACGAGCGCAAGTCTTTGGCGTTTGTCATCAACAGAAGCATCAAGCAGAAAGGAATCAAGCCCAAGAACTGGATACAACCAGCCTTTGACAAAGTAACGCCTAAAATAGCGGGAGTAGTTGAGGCTGCAATTGCAGAAGACATAGAGTTGACATTTGAACAAATCAAGAAACTAATCGAAAGCTAATGGCGATATTTCTAACACAGAACGGAGAACCTGACGAATACGGGCTTGTTTACAATGACAACGCCTACGTAATCAAGACAACGAACTACACGCCAACTGTTCGGTTTAGAGTTGCTATTCTTCCAATTGACTACCCTATCAGTCCAGCTATTGGTCAGGTCAGGGTCTACCCAACGAGAGCGGAAGATGGCGGAACGGTCTACTTGGACAGAGCGTTCTTTGACCCATCGAGATTCCTTCAGAGTTATGTCAATGGTCAGGTTGATATTAAGGGCGCGAACCATAACGGGTTCTACGTGTCCAATCAGATGCACAAGGAATACTACTTAGCCATCCAAGAAGAGGAGAAAGACGCGAGCGGCATCTACAAACCGGGCGACTTATTTATTTCGAAGGTAAAGAGCGTATGGAACGGGGTGCGTAATGAAATAGAATGGCTGGACTTCGACTACACAGATTACATCATCAACAACACGCCAAGCGTTACCAAGAAGTTTCTGACCGATTCACCGAGAACCATCCGAATAGACAGCGACCAGTCTTACCATCTTTACTTCATAGCCAACGAGCGGTTCGGGGCGTACCAGTACAACATCAAAGCCTACTCAGGGTATAATGGTACCGGGTCGCTTTTAGCAGATGGCATCGTAGACAACAATATCGCGGTCGCTGATTCTTGGGACAAGATTTACTTCCGTATCCCAGTTGGAACGTACGACATTGGGAACATCGACCCAGCACTCTACACCGATTCGCTACTTGGCTCGACACCTTCAACGGCTCTTATTGGCGCAGCATCCTACACCATCCACTTAGAGGACAGCACCAACCAACAAACGTCTGAGGCTTTCACCTTCAACGTGAATCAAACTTGCTCAAAGTACAACGAGGTTCGTGTTCACTTCCTCAACCGCTTGGGTGGTTACGATGCCTTCAACTTCTACATGAAGTCCATCCACACGACAGACATCAAGAAAGATACATTCGACCAGCAGCACCACGATTGGACAGGCAACCGTTATACATACGATAAGCAAGCGAGAGGAACGACCGATTACAACGTGGCTTTGAACAAAAAGGTTACAGTTAACACAGACTACTTGAGCGAAGCGGAAAGCATATGGATGGAAGACTTAGCCACATCTCCGAGCGTTTACATCGAGGAAGGTAACGAACTGATAGCTGTCAATATCGACCCGCGAAAAATCCAACGCAAGACGAGCCTGAACGACAAGTTGATGCAGTACACATTCGAATTGAATTACTCCATTAAAAACAGAAGACAACGTGGTTGAGGTACGAATAGAGGGCAGACGTTTAGACGTATTCGAGGGGTTCGATTTCTCCTTCAACTACGGCATTGCGGATATACGTAACCCTGAGAAGAGAAGCACGGAATACTCCAAGACCATTAAATGCCCGGCAACGAAGAACAATGACGAACTCTTCGGGCATATCTATGACGTTAACATCTCAAACAATTACGATGCTAACATTACTAATATTAGCGTCAATTTTAACCCTAATAAAAAAGCTGAAGCGCGGGTAATAGCTGACGGGGTGGAGGTAATGGCTGGGGTTGTCCAACTCCGCAAGATAGTCCAAAAGGGACACGCCTACACCTACGAGGTGGTGTTCATCGGTAAGCTGGTAAATATATTCTCAGTACTTGGGGACAAGAAGATAAACGAGGAACTTGATTTCAGCGACCTAAACCACGAACTGACTCAGGCAAATGTTGTCAGCAGTTGGTCAAATACTGACGGTTACGTTTACCCGTACATTGACTACGGAAAGCGGATAGAGTTCAACAATGTTGGAAGAGTGTTCTATCCGAACGACCTAAGACCAGCGATATTCGCCAAGACGATACTGAACAAGATTTTCGACTTTGCTGGATTTACTTACACGAGCAGCTTTTTCGGGTCTACACTTTGGAATCAGTTGATAGTACCTTTTACGGGTAAGTCATTGCTTCCTGACAGTTCGCAAAGTCAGAATAGACTGTTCCGGGCATTGCTTCCAGCAGAAACGGTTCTTACCAATTGGTTCAATGTATCAACTGGACTGTACTATAAAACGCTTGACATAAGCAACGACTCAACGGGTGGAGGCTTTGATTCAGGAAACAATTACACGACAACGGGTTTAAACTATCTCGTTCCAGAGACTGGGCTTTATACGTTCAACCATACGGCAACTATAAAAGTTCAGAGGGACTTGGGTTCTACTTCGAGAGTCTACAGCCAAACGGGTTCTAATCTGAAGGCTCAGATATTCAAGCTTGACACTAACGGACAGCAAACGGTTCTAACGGAAACAACATTTGCGATTCAAACGGCAAGCTACTTAGAGCAAACATTCAGCATTGCACTAACAGCACCTGAGGAGGTTCTATTTGCTGGAGATAGGGTTTATTATCGTTTGTGGGTAGACAATCAGAGCCTGTTAATTAGCAGCTTAATAGGTCAACCACTTCCGCAGTCTAATTTCTTTAATGACTTTGAGATAACAGCAACGGAGGCGGAGTTCAGCAATGAGGCTATCATAGACGCTTTTGAGGGCGACCTTTTGGACTTTTCAACCATTGCGCCTGACTGCACTATGGCGGACTTCCTGACCTCGATTTTCAAGATGTTCAACTTGTTTGTGGAGGTCGACCCGAACAACGAGAAGAACCTACTCATTGAAACGCGGGACACGTTCTATTCAAAAGGGGGGACAAAGGACTGGACGTATAAGCTAGCAAGGGACAGAGACATAACGCTTGAGCCGTTGGGAGTTCTTACCGATAGGGAATACATCTACACCTATTCGGAGGATGGGGACTATTATAACGACCGATACCAAAACAACAGAGGACACGTTTACGGAAGGGCGAGAATAGAAGTAGACAATGACTTTGTGCAGAGTTCCAAAGAGGTAGAGATCATCTTTTCGCCTTCGCCATTGGTCAATGACAACCCAAGCAACAGACTGATTCCGAAAATATACGATGCGGACATTTCTGAAGGCGCACAGCCAACGGATGCAAACATTCGTATTCTCTACTTTCAGAACCTTCCAAGCAACCCATCGTGGGAGTTGGCGAGTTATTTCAATCCGACACTAACGCAAACGACCTACCCATACGCTGGGCATTGGGACAACCCGATAACGCCAACGATAGACATCAATTTCGGGCTACCTTACGAACTGTATTACCAAGCGAATAGTTACACGGGAACGCTGCAAGTAACGAACGCGAACCTTTACAACATCTATCACCGCAACTACATCAACGAGGTAACGGATAAGGATAGTAAGGTAATGACTGCAATGTTTTACCTTGAACCCACCGACATCAACAAGTTAGATTTCCGCGACCAAATCGTAATAGACAACTCTTACTGGAGGCTCAACAAGGTAATGAACTACAACCCTTTTAAAGAGGGTTTAACGAAGGTGGAACTAATCAAAATAAAGGAGGCGGTTACCTTCAAAAAGGGAAGCAGAAGTCTGAACGATGGGGGCTACTTAGGAAAGGAAAAGATGCCTTCGCCTTCCACCGAGATAAAGACCAACGGCAACAAGTACCCACCTTTTCAGGGCAAGGTAAGCGGAGCGGACAACAGAGTAGGCGATAGCGTTACGGCTTTCAAAATAGTCGGAAGCGGAAATACCATCGGAGAAGGGTCGAACAACATAACCATCTTTGGTAACGATAACCAAGTAGCTGGAGGGCTGCACAACGTCCAACTGATAAACACCAATGGAGTTCTTGTAACGCAGTCAAACACCACTTACATCAACGGCAAGGAACAGGACAACGTGGAGGTCTTGGACGGTGGATTAAATGAAGTCCGGGCATTGAATGGAGGCACGAACATCTTCACGGTAGATGGAGGCGAGGACATAGTGCAGAAACAATTCTCGGAAACTGCTATTTACATAATAGAAGGTAACTAATGGCAACACAGGATTCACGAATCAAAATTAAGCGGTCAACGGTAACGGCAACCGTTCCAACAGTTCCAAGTAGCAACGACCACACGGATGGCACATGGATAGCTACGGACATATATAAAGGGGAGTTATTCTTCAATCAAGCGGATGGAGTTCTTTGGTCGCGAGATGATAGCGGAGTAGTTTGCTTGGGTGGGTCGGCATCGCTGACCATTGCAAGCGCGGACGTTCTAACGCTGAACACTACACCTATCACTATTGTCGGTGCGGTTGCTGGTTACGCTATTGAGGTCGTTTCTGCAAGTGTTAAAATTGACTTCAACACACACGCATACGCAACCAATACATTCATTCAACTGATAGTTAACGGTGCTACGACCGCCCAATATGGTGGAGGTATTCTTAACGCAACAGTCGCAACGACCAAAAAACTGCCCGAAATATCAACGACATCGGCAACCACTACGCAACTCATAACCAACGCGGCTCTTGAAGTGTCAACATTAACAGGAAACCCAACTGCTGGAGATTCAGACATAACTGTTTACGTTAACTACCGACTAATTCCAGCTTAATGGCTACAAAAGTTGCAATAGAGGTAGACGTAAAAACGGGCAATGCGAGCGATGAGATAATCTCGTTAAGGCAAGAACTCGAAAAGGTTAAGGCTGCTCAGGAAAAGCTATCTGATGAAATGAAGGCTGGATTCCAGTCTGCCGAGAAAGGCGCAAAGAACGCGTCTAAAGGCATGAAAGGTTTCGGTCAGTCAATCGGCTCTGTCATCAAGTCTTTGGGAATTATGGCGCTTGCGCTTCAAGTTCTTGCCAAAATAGGTGAACTGCTTCAAAGCAACCAAAGAATATCCGATGGATTGAGCAAAGCGATGGTAACGCTAGAGGTTGTTTTTGGGAATGTTGCTTCTGCTGTTCAGGATTTGGTAGATGGGTTGCAAGACATCAAGAACCTTTCGTTTGATGATATAATACAGAAGTTCAGAAACTTCGGTAACGCACTTCTGAACGGTGCAGATGGTGCGCTGAAAACGGCTGAGAACATTGTCAAGATGCGTAATGAGTTGCAATTGGCAGAAGCTGAACAAAGAAGATTCATGTTGCAGAAGCAGCGCGAAGCGGAAATTCAAAGACAAATACGCGACAACATCGAACTTGATATTGAAACGAGAATAAAAGCCAATGATGAAATTGCAAGAATACTTACGGAGCAGACAGATGGCGAATTAAAAATATCTGACCTACGCATAAGGTTGAGAAGTGCGGAATTGGCTATAAATGAAGAATCTATTCCTGCACAAGCGGCAAAAATTGATGCCTTGGCTGAAGAAGAGGACATTCTCGAAAGGATAGCTGGAATTACTTCCGAGCAGAAAACAAACGCAGCAGCATTACGGGAGGAGGAAAGAACACTTTCGGAAGAGCGATTAAATGCTCTTTCCACTGCAAGACAATACATTTCTTCTATTGAAGACCCTTGGTATGCAGGAATAAATTCAGAATTAAGTGCGGCATTGGATGAATATTCAACTCATCTTCAGTCAATGCGTGAATACCTCAAGCACCATAATACTGATATGACGGCTGAACAGATTGAAAACCACGAAGAAATGATTCAAATTGAGCGAGCATTTCAACTAAAGTGGCATAGAATTACTGAGGAAGGTGCTGAAATGAGAAGGCAAGCGCAAGTAGGCGCTGCAACAGAAACAGCCAACGCAATAGGAGCAATTGGACAGCTTGTAACACAAATGGCTGGAGAGAATGCAGCCGCAGCGAAAGCGTTAGCAATTGCCGAGTTGGGTATAAATACAGCCGTTGCCATAAGTAACGCAATAGCGACAGCATCAAAGGCAAGTAATGTATACGAAATGATTGGGGGAATAGCGGCTGGTGTTGCCGCAGTTGTTTCTTCAATCGCGCAAGCGGAGCAGATACTTAACGCAACACAAGTACCGGGTGGAGGAAGCGCACCATCTGTTTCTTTTTCTGCACCATCTGCGCCAGCTTTGCAGCCAGTAACCACAAACACAACCGAACTCGGAGGAGTTGAACAAGCCCAACTTGCACCGATACAAGCCTATGTCGTGGAGACAGAAGTAACGGGCAACCAAAACAACATAAGTCAAATTGAATCACAAGCAACATTTGGAGGATGAACAAGCTACCAGTAATCTACTTAACAATTGACGAAGACCACGAAACGGGTCTTGATGCTATCTCTTTAGTTGACCATCCAGCCATTGAGCGTAATTGGATGGCGTTCAACAAGAAGCAGAAGTTTTCGCTAAATGAAGAAAAGCGAATCGTAAGCGGAGCGGCAATGGTTGCCGACTATCCTATCTATCGCAGAGATGAGGATGGGCGCGAGTACTACGTAGTCTTTGACTCGGATGCTATTCGTAAGATAGCCTACAAGTTTATGAAAGAGGGCAAGACCAACGCTACCAACTTAGACCACTCAACAGATGTGGAAGGGGTGTTTATGTTTGAGAGTTTCTTAATTGATGAAATGAAGCCAACGCCAAAGGGATTCGACAAGCTACCAAACGGGTCATGGTTCGTAAGCTACAAGGTCGATAATGATGACGTTTGGGCACAAGTAAAGGACGGCACTTTCAAGGGGTTCAGCGTTGAGGGAGTATTCTCAGAATCTCGCCAAATGGACGTAGACAAGATGATAATTGAGGAGGTGGAGAAAGCACTCAGAGCATAGCCAAGTGGCACACCTTTTAAGAATTGCTATTTAAAGAAAAACACGCATGAACATTTCAGAACTTGTAGGGTCTAAATTGCCCGAAATCAAGAAACTACTTTTCAGCGAAACAACCGAAGAGGCTTTCGTTGATGCTAAACTCGTTGATGGAACTATCGTAAGAGTTGAACCAGCTTTGGAAATCGGTGCATCTGTTGCCGTTATCGGAGAGGATGGCGAAACCGTACCAGCACCTGACGGAGAACATGAACTCGAAAGCGGTGAGGTTGTAAGAACTGAAGGCGGTGTTATCGTTGAGATAATGACTCCTGAACCAGTAGCCGAAGAAGCCGAAGAAGTTGAGGAAGAAATGGCTGCTGAGGAAGTTGCTGCATTTGACCCTGAGGCGTTCAAGTTGGACATCATGGACTCAGTTGCTACTCTAATTCAGTCAGAGGTTGCCAAATTTGCAAAGACTGAAAAAGTAAGCGACATAGAGAAAGCTGTTGGTCTAATCACCGACATCGTTGAGAAGATGGCAGCTACTCCTAAAGAAGAGCCTTCAAAGAAGGTAGCTAACCCATTTAACAAAGGCATCGACTACTCAGATATGGTTGAGAAGATGCGCGCAATCACTAAGAAATAAACCTATAAAAACTATAAAAAATGGCATTTGATGTATCAGGCTTAACAGCCTACATTGAGGAACAAAATTTTCCTCTAATCACGAAAGCGGTAACTGGAGGGCGTACAGCTTCACTTATGGAGAAGCAAGTAGGCGTAAAAGGAGCGACCAAAATCAACCTAATGGATGTTGACGTAAACTTCCAAGATGGTAGCGGTTGCGCATTCAACGCTGATGGCGACATAACTTTCACGCAAAGAGAAATCAGCCCAGCTAAACTAAAGTTGAATATGGAGTTCTGTCCAAAGACTTTGGAGGGTTACTACCTACGTTCACAACTTCCAAGCGGAGCGCATTACGAGTCTATTCCTTTCGAGGAGCAGTTCGGTGCTTACCTTGTGGAGAAAATCCAGTCTGAGTTGGAAGTAATGATTTGGCAGTCTGACAGCACTTTGGTTTCAGGGAACCTTAGTTTCTTCAATGGTCTTATTGACGTTATCGGAGGTGGTTCTTACATCGATGCAAACACAACTGCATTCGGTTCAGGTACTGCTCTTACTACTGCTTTGACTGCAAACAACATGGTTGAGGCT
>Ga0208019_1001776_pt1 | contig 11219 bp, 3 predicted proteins | sample CB_VirMetaG_5_FD_184540 | JGI IMG/M metagenome (GOLD analysis project Ga0208019, IMG submission 184540) | Freshwater to marine saline gradient viral communities from Chesapeake Bay - CB_1508_1D Viral MetaG (SPAdes) (version 4) | ecosystem: Environmental > Aquatic > Marine > Coastal | place: USA... | reverse complement strand
GCTAGTGCCGAGCTATTATATCTTTGTGCAGTTAGTGTAGGAATGGATTTTGGTCCTTATGGAAGTAGTAGTACAATTAGTAGAACAACATCTGCGTCTTATAATTATTTTAGATACACAAAACAGGTTCCACAAACACTTTGAAAAATGAGTTTTTCTGAATATACATGAGACCAAATGATCAGAGAACAGTTGGAAGCTGGAAATCCACTTATTTATAGAGGACAGGGTAGTAGAGGTGGACATGCTTTTAATATAGATGGATGAAGGTCAGATGGCTATTATCATATAAACTTTGGTTGAGGTTGTAGTTATAATGGATGATATTCTTTAGGTGCAATTACTCCAGGAAGTTATGATTTTACTGCTATTCAGGGAATGATAGTTGGTATGGAACCAGAGCCAGAAAGGTTAATTACACCAAGAGATGGAGATGATAATATAGATCCTTTAGAACATTCGTTTATTTGATTAGAACCTATAGGTATCAAGGAATCTACCGTTCAAATCTCAACTGGATTAGCTTTTGCTCCAACACAAATAGTTCAAGAAATTGTTGTTCCAAGTAGAGGACTGGAAAAAAATAAAATACTTGTAAAAGGATTAGAGCCTAATACTCAATATTATTGAAGAGTAATTTATACTCTTTCAGATGGTAGAAAACTAACACCTAATCCGGTGTATACATGTGCTTTTGAAACATCAAAGAAAACAGATATTCAAGATTTACCACCATTTATAAAAGATCCTTTTTGATTGAAACCAGTAAAACCTCAACCTTCACCAACAGAAAAACCTAATTTTATTAAAATAGTTCAATAAAATAAAAATATAAAGGGGGTGATAATTCACCCTCTTTTTTTAGATAATTCGTAAAAAAAAGATTATTTAGATTTAGAATAAGAAATTATAAAATTAGAAATAGTACTTGTTGCAGATTGCCCTTTATCGTCTGTAGCTGCAACTTTATAATGAACAGTTGTGCCTGGAGCAAACATAGTAAATGTTTTACCTTGTCAGATATCGCCTGAAAATATTGACATGATTAAAGATGTTTCTGTAGATCACGCATTCGTTGTATAATAAGCTGTTGCACTTTCTACAATTCCATCATCTGTTATTTCACATCTAATAATAGGGCTGTCGACCGATGATGGATATTGTGGATCGGTATATGGTGTTCCAAAAGTTGGTGGATAATCATATTGAAATTTATACGTTGATCGAACGCATTTTATCTGAGTTCCATTATAAAACCTTAAACTTGAACTAGCTGAATCATTTGTATCAACTAAATCAAAACAACCAACTGTAGATCCATCAAAAAATCTTAACCCGTTATAGGTTATATCGCTTAAATTAAAAATAGGAAGTTTTCACCTATAAATATCATCGACGGCTCATACAAATCCAATAGGCCTTGCCTCTCGACTTGCTTTTTCATCATAATCATATTGACTTCAAGCAAATTGATCTAAAACTTTACCATCAATAAACTTCTGTGTTCCACCAGGAAAAACAAATTGATCATAATAGGTTCCATCAACAAATACCATAATTAGAAAACCCTTATATCACTAAATGCAGCGGTGATAGATGGATCAGTATTAGCGATAGTAAAGTGAATTTTTTGATCACGCTTTATCTCACTGCCACTTACAGAAACTTGTAAAACTGTTCAATCTGTATTCATAGAACCACTAGAACTTGTTATAATACCTTCACCTCAAACAGATAAAGTTGCATCCTCATGTGGTGTTCCAAAAACCTTTGTATAAGCGCTGATAGATACATCATATCCAGAACTTACTAATAGATCAAATGATTTACTACCAGCACCATCAATCACAAAACCTGGACCTGTAGAATTATAATGATTACTATCAAATGACTCTGAAACTCTATCAACAACATATGGACCTATCATCTTATCACCATTTACACCTGCAGTAGGTTCACCAAATCGATCAGCAGTTAATGTAGCACTTAATCCCGCGTCACCTATACCAACAAGACCTATATTATCAAGTGGAAGAAACGCTTTGAATAAGTGTTCACGTATTCTATATGGATCTCATCTTAACATACCCGTTTGAGTTCAATTAGTTGTAGTTGATTCATATGTATCTTCATAATTTGAATCTCAATACCCGGTTGTACTATTTTCACACGCTCTTGATAAAAATCTACTATTTTGTACTAATACATTATTTAATCTTGCGTTAACATCTACATCATTATTATAAGGACCATAGTATGAACTATGAAAAATAGAATTATTTACATCACATTGAACTGTTGCATAAATTGCACCAAGATTGATACAATTATACATTGTTGTTCTATAACCACAACTATATCCACTTGTTAAAATACACCCAGTTAAAGATGAAAATCCTGGTAGTGCAGAACCATATGATGCATAATAACCGGACATAATAACACTATTTTTTACTCTACAATCTTGAGCAGCGATATATGAAGAACTAATAAAACTATCATAAACTTCAGAACCAATAACGGCGGATCTACCAAAATTTGTTCATGCACAGTTATAAAATGCAATACGTCTAGATGTACTCGCATAAGTTCCACGAGATAAATCAACTATAGATAAATCATTGTCTGAATTACCATCAAAGTGCATATTATAAATCTCTCACTCATCTTCTCCTCAAAGATCAAATAAATGATTAGGTTCTCCAGGACTTCCAGTAAGCGTTGTCATCTCATCAGCACCTGTAGCAGCAGTTACTCGAATATACCCTGGGTTTTCACCGGTAAACTGTTCACAGTGCATATCACCTATAATTTTTATAGGATTGCCCTCACTACCAGACTGTCCACTTCCCCAAATAGGACCACGATAAGTTCCCGGTGCAATATAAAGTATATCACCACCCGTTGAGAGTAAATCAAGTCCTGCTTGTATTGTAAGTTTGGCAGCACCTACACTTGTGCCCGCATTTGCATTATCACCTGTTTGTGCTGATACATAATAAGTTGCCATATAAATTCCTTATGAGCTTATAAATCAAATTTGTCCTGTTTTTGGTGAAGCTGGATCAGATGCTAATACTGGAATAATCAGTTCATCTATAAAAGTTGCAGAAAGCGAGGATATTGATGCTGAATATACCGTATCACTAGCACTTATACTACCATTTACTGTAAGTTTATGATTAGGAGTTGAAGTTCCTATACCAACTTTATCTTCAGATCCATCAACATATAATGTATTTGCATCAGTATTGCCTTTTACTTGAAAGTCATAATCACCACTACTATTATTAAAAACAGTGTTTCCACTTGTTACAATAAAAGGAGTACTACCGGTTAAAGTTCCTCCACTAAGAGATAGATAATTATGTGTATGACCGGTTAAAGAGTATTCTTCAGGTAATTTTGCATTAAATCTGTCTGTATCATCAGCGGTTAGAGCAACCAGAGCACTACCATTACCAGAAAAATAATCAGCAATAACTGTTCCTCCGTCAAACCACGCTTCAAATGGATCCCCGCCAGCATATTGAAAAATTATGCCATTATCGTTTAAATTAAAAATAGTTTCACCTTGAAAAGAAGAAGAATCAAATAGATTACATTTTAACCCACCAGCAGAATTAAAAGTTGTTGATCCAGTAACCGTACCTCCACTAAGAGGTAGATAATTATGAGCGTGATCTGATGTTGCAAAGTATGAAGCAGGATGATTTTCTAATAAATCAGAATTCCCAGCAGTTAATGCAGATGCATTTCCTGATAATGTAGTTGCACTAAGACCAGTAGTGAAATAGGTTTCACCATCTACAGTTCCTCCACTAAGAGGTAAATAAGGATGAGTGTGAGCAGTGTTTGATATATTTGTTCAAGTAAGATCGGTTAAATAACTGCCGTCACCACTAAAAGCTGAAGCATAAATTATGTCACCAGCACTTATACTACCTGTTACCGTAAGTTCGTAATTAGGATTGGAAGTTCCTATACCAACTTTACCTGTAAATCCATTAATAAATAACATATTTTGATTAGCTGGACTAAAAAATTTAAAATGACTATTATTTGATCAAAAATCAATACCTTTTTGTGCAGATAATGAAATCTTTCCATCATTATCACCACCAGTTTTTACTGAAATTAATTGAATAATTCCCGCACTTAAAATCATCGCTGAACTTGAATCATAATTTAATAAAAGATTACCATTAGTTTGATCTTCACTAATAAACCCACTAATTTCAGTTTTTCAACCAGAAATACTTGTTATATCACTTGAAATACTTGTTACACTACTAGAAACAGTATCAAGACTGGTTTTTGTGGCTGCAGCTATTCCAACAACATCTCCGATAGTATTTTCGCTTGGATCACCATTACTGTAATAAATTAGTAAATTTTCGCTTAATCCACCACTAATAACAACTCCTGTTTCTACATTAATAGAAAATACATTTCCAGCTTCAGGATCCGTATTTGTATATGAGTTTGGATTATAAATTGAAAAACACGGTTCATTATCTTCATATTGATCATCTATTTCTGTTATTCAAGGAATTTCATAAATCATTAAAGGATCGTTTAAATTATCGTTTCTAAATCATCCAAATTTTGCCCTTATTGGATCATTTTTATCATAAAATAATTTATTTGAAACCGAGGCTCTTTTTGATGTAAGCGATGCATCACTTCAATGTTCGCTTGTATTTAACGATCATAAAACCTTTGCATCATTAGGCCAAACGGTTATATCTTTTGTATTACCATCACCTTCATCTATTAATTGGCCAGCATAATTTATAGCAGATAAAGTAAATGTTCATAAGACTCCAATTGTTGTTGCATTAATTCATTCATTTGTTACTGAATTAAATATACTTAAATTAAAGCAAATATTTGAAAAAGTAATTGATTGATATTCGTTTGAAAAAACTTCATTTAAAAAATCATTATAAGTCTCATTTTTTAAAGACAAAGTAAAAAAACATCGTGTAATATTATTGTTTGTTGTTACAAAATTTAAATCTTCAAAAGAAAATAATCCATTTAAATCTACATTATATTGTGGTATATTAGAACTACATGATTGAAATTCAATTGAAAAATCTGTTGCGCTTATTGAATCTGGAAAATTTATATGATATAAGTCCGCCGTACCACTTTTATCATGATATGACTTTTCAATTTCTGGATTTTCTATTAAATTTTCTCAATCAACATTAAAAGTAATTGAAAAATATCCACAAACGTCTGATGATTCATTATTATTATTTTCAAAACTAACCGCTCCAAAAGGATTAATAGGGTATATAAATGGATCATCATATCTAAATACTCTTTCACTTAAAACAGTAAATGCGTCTTCAACAGTTATTTTTAACTCATAATAATTTTGCGCCGTATGTATATCAACGTCTCCAGAAACAGTAACAAATTGAAATGGGTTTGGATAAGATTCCGAATTATATCCTTGATATGTAGGAGAACTGATGGATTGATTATATAATGCATCGATATGTGATTTATGACTAAGTGTATATGTAAATCATTTACCTTCAGCAACAGGTAATAGTATTCCACCATAATCAAAAACTTGAGCTGTTAATTGTGAATTATATCTTATTCAAGATACTTGTGGATCTCAATGAATATCTCAATCTCAATCATCATTTTCTCCACCACCACCGGAATTTTCCGCTAATGGTTCTATACCAATATTATCTATTATTGGGGTTCCTGGTTGAGTTTGTGGTAATTCATAATTTGAAGATGATCTTATGCCTCTATTTTTTGTTACTGTTAATGTACCACTATCACCAATATAATAATCTAATTCAGCAGTACCTGATTCGTCTGTTTGAGCTCATACATGTCCTGGATGTCCCGTATAAGAATTGGGATCTAAAAGTTCATAATCAGTAAGTGAATGCTCGTTTATTTCTTCAAAAACTGGGTTTCAAAGATATGATTTTGAATCGACACCTGGATTCTCTCTTAATCAATATAATTGTTGGATGAGATCAGTACCTGCTGTACATACAAGATCATATTGAGTTAGGTTTGGTGGTGTATATAACGATTTATCAGATAATTTATAACAAGAAGAAAATCTTCGTGATTCGCCGTCAATTATTTTTCTAGTTTTATCTGTATAAATATATTGAGTAAAAAGATACCATTCATGGGCTCCCGGTGTATTAAATTCTGATTCTTTTCCAGATAATAATAAAATTGGAGTATTCATATTAAAACTAGTTTTACTATTATTGTCATATTTATAACCTCTTAAATATCCCCATGGATCATAATAAAATTCAAATGAATTATTATTGTTTCAATTAGGTTTATAAAATCAAGATATTCTAAAAACTTTATTTGTAGCAGAAAAACTTTCGGCTATTTTAATACTGTCATCTAATGAAGTTACGTAAAAAGCACGTAAAAAAGCTGATCAGAGTTTATTATTAAATTCAAATGAATTATCTAATATTCCAAATTTATTTGATGTTATAGAAAAAGGAGTTTTTGTATTGGAAAACGAAATTGTTTCACTCGCAGAGTTAGTATAATATCATCAACCATTATTATTACCAAATAAATCATTAGCATATGTTGAGTTTAATCCAGTAATAGGAATACCATCATCTGGTATTCTATTTACGCTACCCTGGTATCCTTTATTAGAAATTATTCCAGAATAATTGGTATTAGATCATCAATTGATCAAAGCTCTATTTATAGGATAACCAGTATCTATATCTGTTACTTTGATATAATGTTTTTTTGCCATTATTTTTCAATCCTTAGCTGAAGTTTATTCACATCTATTCTTTCTGCATTTATTTGTATACTACATTCTATAAATTCATCTTTATTATTTCTTACTATAATACCTTTTTCTGTCACTTCATATCATAATTCTTGTCATCTTCCCATTGGTGTTATAATAACTGTGATAGAATCTGGATTTATAAGTCATGATCAATAATCTGGGAATTCTATAAGATGACTATTAGAATTAGATTTTATGACATTTCTAATATATACGCCATGTTCTGGTCCTTCCAAAGATCCATGTTGTAATAACATGTTATTATTATATTGATCTGGAATCACGAAACTTTTTGATGCAGCTTCAAAATGATTTAAAACTCTTAAATTGTTATTAACTAATAAAGACTCTGATATCAAGCTTGTAGTTTGTAAACCAGGAATTCTTCTCTGGCCTAATAAGTATTCAACAACTCTATCTGAATCTATAGAAGCTGATCCATCAGATGTAGCAAGACCTGTTATTAAATTTCCATTATCAAAAACTTTTTCTAAGTCATTTTCATTATTATAAAATTTAATATTATCAGCATTAATAAACGATTCACCTTGATTAGAAGAATAAAGCGCAAAATCTTTTAGATATGCTATAGAATTAAGACCTAATTCAGCCTCTCCTAAATTATACGGATCTCTTCAATATCATCTAAAATTAGTTTTTATAGAAAATTCTAAAACTATATTAGTTGTTTTGTCAGCACTTAATGAAAAATTCTGATTTCAGTTACTTGCATTACTTAGGTTAGGAACTTTCACTTGCATAGTGTTTCAACATGTACCACCGCTTAATGGTTCAAAGTTTGTGCCATTTATACCATTATTAGTTGGATAACGTCTTCCTGGAATATAACAATGTGAAAAAAGTGAATGACCTATATTGGCGGTTAATGGTGAATCAGTAGAAATAACATGACCAGCATCTCCAGAAAATGATCAAGCTCTAATTCCTAATCCAAGACCATATTTTAGTTCTTGTGAAAGTTCAACATATATTTTTGATAATAAGCTTTTTGCTTCAAAAATGTATTCACTATCCGCAGGAAACGACATTGTTAAAACAGGTAATTCTATAACTTCATTATTTGTTCCCCATTCATCACCCATTGTTTGACCGGCGCCATCTTCAGATTCAGGGGCTGTTCATCATGATTGTATCAAATATTTAAAATTTAAAATATTATCATTACGTATATCTTTATACGCAAAATCTTGGTCTTCTTCAAAATATAAATCACTTTCCTGAATTACGGGTAATGTTTCATCTATAATAATAGAATAAGATACATTAGTTGTTAAAAAATCATCATAATTGTCATTTTCTGATGGATCTACTCAAACATATCTTCAATAACTACTATAACCATTACCATCTTCATCTCATGCCCAAGATTTTTTTAAAACATTTCCAAGTTTTATTTTTAAATTACTACTTTCATCTTCTTCTCAATCTAATATAGAAAATTTATGAGTTCTTCATTGACTTTCAGTAGGAACACCTGTTGTAGCATCATAAAATACAAAAGAGCACTCTTTTAATTCATCTAAATTATAAATTCTTGTCTTTATTGCTGATAAAGTTTCACTATTTGCTATTGTAATTCAAATACTGGACGATATGGATCCGCCACCAAGGAAAGCATCCAAAACTTCTTCACCATTACCATTATTAGGACACGCACCACCCTCAATGAGAGGTGTTAAATATTGAAAATCATCAGAATACTGTGTATTTAAACCAACTAATTCTGAAAGATTACTTGCAGAAATAGATATAAATCTATCGTCGTACGTTTTTATACCATAGTTAATACTTATTGGTGAATAAGGATCAAATGTAAGTCCGCCATTACCCTCACCTCTATTTAATCTAGAATTTAATGCTCCTAATAGATTTGTCGTTCTTGCTTTTGTTAAATTTCCAAAAGAAGAATCTACAGTAGTCATTTGGTCTAGAAAAGTTGTGTAACCTCCAGCAGATGAAGCCAATAATGCGGCATCTCACGCAGTCGCAACTAGGTTAGGATTTACTCTTATATGAAAGTTTTTAGTGTTAACAAATTGAATTAAATTAGTTTTTGAAAATTCTAATTCTTCTGCAAATGTCGCTGAAGTACTATAAAGCGAATCAGATCAAGTATCATAAAGATCGGTAAAATCTTGATTTCAATTACTTGTAACTGGATCAACTATAAGATCGTTACCTACACCAGTTGTAAAGTAACTTGAAACACTATTAGTTATAGTATCTGATAAATCACCTACACCAATTGTAAAGTAACCTGAAACAGAATCAACTATATCATCTGTTAAATCACCTGCACCAGTTGTAAAGTAACTTGAAACACTATTAGTTATACCTGTTATTTGAGTATTAACCATATAACTATTAATCGAAGCACTAACTGCATCTGAAATATCTTGGGTATAATCCACATCGTTTATTAAATTATTGTATACAGAACTAGAGATAGAATTTTTATAACTATTACCAGTTGAATCTATAAATCAACCAAAGAGACTATCAGAAGTATCGCTTGTTATACTATTTCTATAATTAGCTGCGTCGCCACTGGTTGCAAATCAATCAGTAAGATAAGAAGAAGTATCGCTTGTTATACTATTTCTATAACTAGCAGCATTTTCGTGATTTTTAAATCAGCCATAAAGATCTTCCCCAGTATCATCAGCTATATTAGTTCTATAAGTAGATGCGGCGCCATCGGTCTCAAATCAATTAGATAATTCGGTAACAGTTTCTCCAGTTATTCCATCTATAATATTATCATCTGAAGAAACTAAGTCATATAGATCACTAGATACTTCACCGGTTATGGCACTGGTAAATTCTGTATCAACAGCTGACCATAAACTAGAAGAAACCGCGGATGATATACTTATCTTAACTGCGTCAGTATTTACAATATTATAAAGACTGCTAGAAACTGAACTTGAAATACCAGATTTAATTGGGTTTGTATTTACAATATTATAAAGACTGCTAGAAACTGAACTTGAAATACTATTTCTATAAACGGCGGCATCTTCGTCATTCTCAAATCAATAAGTAAGATCAATAGAAGTTTTAAAGACTATATTATTCATATAAGCCTGGGCAAGGCCATCAGTTGTAAATCATTCATAGAGATAAAAAGCAGTATCGCCGACTATTTCATCTCTATAATCACTGGCTTCACCGCCTGAAAATTCAAACCATTCAGAAAAACTTACTACTGTTTCTCCAGTTATTCCATCTATAATATTATCATCTGAAGAAACTAAGTCATATAGATCACTAGATACTGCGCCGGTTATGGCACTGGTAAATTCTGTATCAACAGCTGACCATAAACTAGAAGAAACCGCGGATGATATACTTGTTTTCACTGCATCAGTAACCACTAGATCAGATAATTCTGTTTTTACATTACCTGAAATAGCTGATTTCACTGCATCAATAACTACCAGATCAGATAATTCTGTTTCTACATTACTTGAAATACTTGACATTACTGCATCAATAACTACCAGATCAGATAATTCTGTTTCTACATTACTTGAAATAGCTGATATCACTGCATCAGTAACTGCTTCAGCAGTAAGTGCATTAAAAGTATCTGAAGTTAAACTAGAAGATATTGCATGAGTGTTAGTTAAAAACCCTATGGCTCCATCAATAATTAAAGAACTTTGTAAAGTATATGCTGACATTGCCGCCAATTCTGCAGCAGCGCCAGAAATTGCACTAGATCTTAAATCTCATGCCGAACTACCCGCAAGTTCTGCAGCAGACCCCGTTATAGCATTTACATTATTTGCATAAGTCAAACCACCAACATACGCGCCAGCTAAATTTGATATATAAGTTCCAGAAGCTGTATAAATTTCTGCACTTACAGAAGAACTTACTCCACTGATAAGCTGAGATACTTCTGAAGACGTTAAATCAGTAGAGTCAAATTGTTGTGAAATAGCGTTTATTAAGCTATCATTATCTAATGAATCGTAAGGATAACTATTAACTATATCACTGGTTATTCCACTAGTAATACTATCTGAAAGAGCTAATTCATCATATAAATCATTAGATACTGCACCAGAAATTGCATCTTTTACATCGTTAGTATTTACTTGATTAAGTAATTGTGTTTCTACATTGCTAGAAATTGCAGTTTTAACTACATCAGTAACTACTTCATCGGTAAGTGAATTTAATGTTAATGAAGTAATTGAGCTTGTTACTGTATCGCTCGATAAATTATTATAAATTTGAGCAGAAACTCCACTAGTAATTGCATCATCTATAAGACTATTGCTAAGATCACTGTAAATTTGAGAACTAACTGATGAAGTTATACCGGATTCATTAGACGTAATATTTAATTCGTCAAATA
>Ga0208019_1001775_pt1 | contig 11224 bp, 16 predicted proteins | sample CB_VirMetaG_5_FD_184540 | JGI IMG/M metagenome (GOLD analysis project Ga0208019, IMG submission 184540) | Freshwater to marine saline gradient viral communities from Chesapeake Bay - CB_1508_1D Viral MetaG (SPAdes) (version 4) | ecosystem: Environmental > Aquatic > Marine > Coastal | place: USA... | reverse complement strand
AGCGACAATCCATTGCAGCTCTTTTCTTCAAGCGACTCAAAGACATTCTTGACGCAGAACGAATTGAGTATGATAACAAAGTACTCATTGAACTCATCAACAAACACTTCCCCGATTGGCGACGAGTCCTCAACGAGTGTCAAAGATACTCTGTGGGTGGTAAAATTGATTCGGGGATTCTTGCAACCTTTTCGGATGTCGCGGTAAATGATCTCATTAAAAGTCTCAAAGAAAAGAACTTTCCGGAAGTTCGTAAATGGATTGTCGCCAACTTGGACAATGATACTAGCGTACTTCTTAGGCGTGTTTATGATTCTCTTTATGAATCGTTGGTTCCTGGTTCCATTCCTGCTGCTGTGCTTGTTCTCGCTAAGTATCAGTATCAGGGGGCGTTCGTAGCGGACCAAGAAATAAATATGCTTGCTTGTATGACAGAACTAATGGTGGAGTGTACTTTCAAATGAAAAACATTGTTTATCGATATACAATTTACGGGAATTATGCTGAAGATTATAGAAATCTTTCTATTGCTGTAAAAGAAGGTAATGAATTATGGGTTCCTCATCCCCTAAGAAAGGATGAAATTATTGGTGGTATTTGTAAAGCAATTAAAGAAGATACTTTGGAATTGATTTATGAAATATGGGAGATTGATGAAAATAAATTTAAACACCCATCAGTCTCTGATTATAAAAAAGTTGAGATAGAAGTGGAGCCAAAAGTGACAAAACTTCCTCCGGGAAAAACGAAAAAAATAAATTGGAAGAGTGCTAATAGAGGTGGAGGAGTTAGGCATAAAAATTTTGATAAGAAGGCAACAAAAGATTGCTATGCTCCTCTCGTAAAACAGAGTTTAGATTACATTTGAACCTTATCCAGAAGAAAAAAATGAATGTAAAACTGATTCGTATGTGGTCCGGTGAAGATGTCATCGCAGACCTGATTGAAGAAAAAGATGACTCTGTGGTCATTTGCAATCCTATCGTTGCTATTCCTGCTGGACAGGGGCAAATGGGATTTGCTCCCTGGTCTCCTCTTCTCAAAGGGAAGGGTGAAGAATTGGAAGTGACTAAAAAGTATATTGTGTATATTGCTGATGCGCAGGAGCAAATTGTGGAGCAATATGAGGAAATGTTTTCTCTAATTAAGTCTCCCAGTAAAAAATTGGTTCTTTGATTATGAAAAATAAAAGTCATCAACTCAAATCTAGATGGTATTATATTTTTTGGGGTATAATTGCCGTCGCCGTTGTAAGCGGACAAATATATGTTGGTAGCGGATATCGACAAATGTCTGGAAGTGTTAATCGTCTTACTGGACTAGTGATTACTCTTATGGAGGCAATCTAATGAGTCTCTATAAGATTGATAAAAATTCCTTATTGGAACCTAAGGCAAAAACGACACCAGAACTGGTTGACCAGGCAAATTGGGCACTGTTTCGTGCTAAAATGACATTGCCTGCCGCCGCAAAACATTGTGGTATGACCCAGAAAGAAATGAAAATGACTTTCTGGGAATTTTTAAAGTATCATCCTATTGATTATGAAAATTGATTTTGAAAAATTTGATCTTAAAGAGTTTTTTGGTTGTGTTGAAGCAACTAACACATCTCAGATGAAATCAAATGCCTTTAAGACATTTCGAACATATCTTCAAGAAAAATCATTTTCAAAGTGGTCCGGAGATCAACTTGATTATGTTGGCGATTATGAAGATGGAAAGGACTTTGTTGATAAGAACGGAACTTTTTATGAAATGAAAGGTTCTCTCGGACTATTCAATAAAAATGGAAGTTGTAAAAGGGTTGTTTTGATTAACAAACGTCCAGGAAAGAAAAAAACAACAGTTCTTAAGAAAGAAGATCTCAAAAAAACTTTTGAGTATATGTTTCTTGTAGATACTAAAAATATGAGTATCGCATATACTGATTGGGAAACGGTATATTCTAGGGTAGAATGTGATGGTGCTGGTGCAACTTTTAAATTGAAAGCAGGTGACTATCAATTACTTGCTTCCAATGTTACTCCTAATAAGAAAACTATTGGAGCATCCGAACTTTTAAAATCTATTGAGCATATTTTGTGATGAAGATAACTCCATTACTAAATAGAAGTGGAGTAGTTTATGATTTATGGCTAAAGGCACTATCTACGAACATAGAGAACCAACAGAAACTGAACTTGCTTGGGTCACTGGTATATGGGAAGGTGAGGGATCTTGGTCTTATAAAAAAGGAAGAACAAGAACCTTTGCTAATGGAAAAACTTATACTGAAAAAGATTATCTCTCTATGAGTATGTCTATGACAGACCAAGATGTTATGGAGCGTGTTGCTGCTATAATGGATGGTAGGAAAATAACTTACACTGACGGTGGTCCAGTTCATAAAGCAGCAGGTCAAAAACCAACCTATTGTATAAATCTTCAAGGTGAAGCAGCAAAAAGATGGACTGAACTTATGAAACCTTATCTTGGTATTAGACGCCGAGAAAAATATGACCTTATTATGGAGAAATTAAATGACTTATACGCAAAAGTCTCTTAAAACCTGTCTCAGATATCCTGGCGGAAAATCACGCGCATGTGTGAAAATCGGGAAGTTTGTTCCCGATTTGCGTGATTATAAGCAGTATCGTGAACCATTTCTTGGTGGCGGTAGTATGGCAATTCATATTACTAAGATGTATCCCCGAATTCGTATTTGGGTAAATGACTTGTATGAACCACTTGTAAATTTTTGGACTCAACTTCAAGAGAATGGAGAAGAACTTCAGGGTCTTTTAGTTGATTATAAATCGACTCATGCCAATCCAGAATCGGCAAAAGAGTTGTTTGTAAATGCTAAAGAATGGGTAAATGATAGAACCAAATGTAATATTGATCGTGCCGTAGCATTCTATATTGTAAATAAATGCTCATTTAGTGGACTGACAGAAAGTTCTTCATTTTCTCCAAAGGCATCTGTAAGTAACTTTTCTCTCCGTGGCATTTCCAAACTTACTAGATATTCTGAACTAATTCAGAAATGGCATATTACGAATGAGTCATATGAAAATATGCTCACGAATGATAAAGATGTCTTTACTTATCTGGATCCTCCATATGATATTAAAGACAATCTTTATGGTAAGAAAGGTGATATGCACAAGAGATTTGATCATGATAAGTTTGCCAAAGATTGCTCATCACACGAGAGTAAAATGCTTGTAAGTTATAATTCAGATCAACTTGTGAAAGATCGATTTAAAGATTGGAATGCTGCCGAGTTTGATCTTACTTACACAATGAGATCAGTTGGCGAATATATGCGTGATCAAAAACAACGTAAAGAACTACTGCTTTTTAATTATGGAATTGAAGGATTGGTTGAACAGTATCAATCAGACAAAGAAGCATCTAATTGATGAAGACCGTTCACTTGAGAAGGAATATCCTCCATACATTATAAATCGATGTTTCTCTGGACACATCGATACCTTGATGTTTGCCAATGAGATGAATAAGTATCACTTTCTTCCAAAGAGACTTCAATACGATTTCTTTATAAATATTGTGAGGAAAAAGAAGAGATTCTCTCCCTGGATCCGACAAGATAAAATCCAAGATCTTGATTATGTCAAACGTTATTATGGATATAGTAATGAAAAGGCAAAGCAAGCTCTGAAGATACTAACAAAGGAACAACTGAAGTTCATTAAATCTAAATTTGATACTGGAGGAAAAGCATGAGCGTTGTTAGAGAGCCTGAAGTGAAATGGTCACCAGATAAAATGGTGGAAGTAATTCTGGGAGAACCAGACGATTTTCTTAAGGTTCGTGAGACGCTGACACGCATTGGTGTCGCATCACGCAAAGAAAAAAAGATTTATCAATCTTGCCATATTCTACATAAGCAAGGTCGTTATTATCTGGTACATTTTAAGGAACTATTTGCACTGGATGGTAAGCACGCAAATCTAACTGTAAACGATGTTCAGAGACGAAATCGTATTGTTCAGTTGCTTGCCGACTGGGGACTTATTGAAATTGTGAATGTTGATTTGATTCAGGATATTGCTCCATTGAATCAAATTAAGGTTCTTTCTTATAAGGATAAGGGAGAATGGATTCTTGAGACCAAGTATAATATTGGGTCTAAGAAGAAACGTACAGAAGAAACCGAATAAATATGAGCGGGTTACCACACCCGCTTTTTTGTGCCTTGTGTTAATATATACTTGTGGATGCCGTAAGGGTCCACAAAACACAAACTCGCTTTTTTAAGGAGCTACAATAATGACTAACCTCACAAGGTATACTGCTGCGGATCTTCCTGAATTGATGGAAAGAATCACGCGCAATTCTATTGGAATGGACGAATATTTTGATCGCCTGTTTAATCTACACGAAACTTCAAAGAATTATCCTCCATACAATCTTATTCAGGTAAATAATGTTGAGTCTAGATTAGAAATCGCACTCGCAGGGTTTAAGAAAGGAGAAGTATATGCGTTCACAGAGTATGGAAAACTTTTTGTCGAAGGACAAAAAGAAGATTCTGAAACGGACAGGACATATGTCCACAAGGGAGTGGCTAGCAGAAGTTTTAAACGAGCATGGACTCTATCCGACGACACAGAAGTTAAGGAAGTCACCTTCGAAGACGGACTCCTTGTCATCACATTAGGTAAAATTGTTCCAGAGCATCATGCGCGTAAAGATTATTTGTAAATGCTAACAATTAGTTTATAATTTAGTTGCCGTTACTACAAAATGGTATAATAGCGATACACTTTTGATATATAATAATGTAAGAGTTTGGGAGAACACCATGATCTTAACAACAACTACAGCACTGCTGGGAGCGATTATGACTCTTTTCAGTCGCGGTAATCATGCGAGTGTGGGCATGTAATACTTCCTGAATAAATACAAGTCCAATAGGCATTAATACTCAACTATGGAAATTTTAGCAATTCTCGCTATGATTGGTGGGGCAACTTTCGGGGCATATAAGATGACTCCAAAAAACTGACTTATAAATAAAAAGTCGTCGTCGCATGACAGAGGGGATACTGGCACAATCCAGTTGACTCCCCTCTTTTTTATTGCTATAATATATGGAGGAACTATAGTATTATGTCTGTAAAACTTTCTATTTTAAAATCTGGAGAAACTGTAATTTCTGAACTAAAAGAATTGGTTTCTGATGACAAAGTTTGTGGATATCTTTTTGAGAATCCTCAAGTAGTTTATATCGAAAAATCATTTGTTCTTCTTGAAGAGGTTAAAAAATCAAACGAAGAAGAGATTTCTGTTACGATGAAACCTTGGATTGACTTAACATCTGATACTAAAATTCCGGTTCCTCCGGATTGGATTGTTACTATTGTTGAGCCAATAGATAATCTTATAAAACTTTATGAGGAAAAAATAAATGGAAAAAACAATCAAAGTTTTGTTACTGACTAATAATGAAAGATTAATTAGTGAAATTATAGAGATTAGTGCTGATATTGGAATGCCAGATTGCAAATTAGTATCTCCTCATGAAATTTGGGAAGGTCCTAATCTTTGCCCTTGGATGATGGATCATACTGATCAAACAGATTTTATGATTAGTTCTGATAAAATTATTACTATTGCCGATCCAAAAAAAGATTTACTTGACAAATATCTAGAAAAAATCAACTGATGCGATTCTACACTAATGTTCAAATGGTCGGGGATAATTTCCTTGTTCGCGGTCATGAAAATGGAAAACATTTCATGATCAAAGAGAGGTTTGACCCGACTCTTTTTGTGCCTTCAAATAACCAAACAAAATATAAAACTCTTAATGGAGAGTATGTTGAGGCAATTCAACCAGGATCTGTAAGAGATTGTCGTGACTTTATCAAAAAGTATGAAGGTGTAGAGAACTTTAGTATTTACGGAAATGATCGATACATCTATCAGTATATTTCTGATAAGTATCCTGAAGAAGAAATTAAGTTTGATACTAACAAGATTAAGATCTCAACAATTGATATTGAGGTTGCATCAGAGAATGGATTCCCTGATGTAGAATCCGCTGCCGAGGAAGTTCTTCTTATTACGGTTCAGGATTATGCTACTAAACAGATCCGTACTTGGGGTAGAGGAAACTTTCTAAACAAACAACAAAATGTTATCTACAAAGGATTTGAAACTGAGTATGAATTGCTCAATAGTTTCATTCACTGGTGGATGGTTGAGGAAAATTGTCCTGAAGTTGTGACTGGATGGAATAGTGAACTTTATGATATGCCATATTTGGTTCGTCGTATTGATCGTGTTCTTGGTGAAAAGTTGATGAAGCGTATGTCTCCATGGGGACTGGTGACCGAGAAGGAAACTTTTATCATGGGGCGAAAGCATATTTCTTATGATGTTGGTGGAATTACTCAACTTGATTATTTGAACCTTTATAAGAAGTTTACTTATAAAGCACAGGAATCATATCGCCTGGATTATATTGCCAGTGTTGAATTGGGGCAGAAGAAGTTAGATCACAGCGAATTTGATACTTTTAAAGACTTCTACACAAATGGATGGCAGAAGTTTGTAGAATACAATATCATTGACGTGGAACTTGTTGACCGTATGGAAGACAAGATGAAACTCATCGAACTTGCTATTACAATGGCATATGACGCAAAGGTAAACTTTGTCGATGTGTTTTATCAGGTAAGGATGTGGGATGCCATTATCTACAATTACCTGAAGAAGCGAAATATTGTTATTCCGCCAAAGGAGGATTCTTCCAAAAGTGAAAAATACGCAGGAGCATATGTTAAGGAACCGATTCCTGGAAAGTATGACTGGGTGGTGTCTTTTGACCTTAACTCTCTGTATCCTCATCTCATTATGCAATATAATATCTCACCAGAGACTCTTCTTGATGAAAGACATCCCCGTGCGAGTGTTGATCGAATCCTCAATGAGGAGATAACATTTGAGATGTATAAGGACTATGCGGTATGTGCTAATGGTGCCATGTATCGTAAAGATGTTCGTGGTTTTCTTCCAGAATTGATGGAGAGGATTTATAATGAAAGAAAGATCTTCAAAAAGAAGATGTTGAAAGCAAAACAAGATTATGAAAAAACTCCAACGAAGGTACTGGAAAAAGAAATTGCCCGTTGTAACAACATCCAGATGGCAAGAAAGATTCAACTTAACTCTGCTTACGGTGCGATTGGTAATCAGTATTTTAGGTATTATAAACTGGCAAATGCTGAAGCAATCACTCTCTCGGGTCAAGTTTCGATTCGCTGGATCGAAAATCGTATGAATGAATACCTAAATAAACTTTTGCAAACGGAGGAGGTCGATTATGTTATCGCATCCGACACTGACAGCATCTATCTTAACCTTGGACCTCTTGTTAGTAAATTTTTTGCTAATAAGTCTGGCGACAAAACAGCAATTGTGGGGATACTTGACAAGATCTGCCAAGAGAAACTGGAACCTTTTATCGAACGTTCATACCAGAAACTTGCGGACTACGTACAGGCGTATGATCAAAAAATGCAAATGAAGCGTGAGAATATTGCAGAGCGTGGTATTTGGACAGCAAAGAAGCGTTATATTCTCAACGTATGGAACAGTGAGGGTGTTCAATATACCGAACCAAAACTTAAAATGATGGGTATTGAGGCAGTCAAATCATCGACACCAGCTCCTTGTCGGACAATGATTAAAGATGGACTCAAACTCATGATGAATGGAACAGAGGATGAGGTAATTGAGTATATTGATAAGTGTCGTAAGGAATTTAGAAAACTTCCACCAGAACAGATTGCTTTTCCGCGATCCGCCTCTGATGTGAAAAAGTATCATTCTCACGCTGACATTTATTCAAAGGGCACTCCTATTCATATTCGTGGAGCACTTCTTTTTAATCACTATATTAAAGAGAAAAAGTTGACGAATAAATATTCACTTATTGCCAATGGTGAAAAAATCAAGTTCTTGTACCTAAAGAAACCAAATATTATTCAGGAGAATATTATTTCTTTTATTCAGGACTTTCCAAAAGAACTTGGTCTTGACAGGTATATTGACTATGACCTACAATTTGAAAAGAGTTTTCTTGAACCTTTCAAAGCAATCTTAGACGCCATCGGTTGGAATGTGGAAAAAACTGTAAACCTTGAACTATTTTTCGGATAATGGACTTCTTAAAAGATATTGTAAAAGAGATCGGAGATGACTACACAAAACTCGCCGCAGATATTGACGAGACTGAAACATATGTTGATACGGGTTCGTACATTTTTAATGGACTTGTGTCAGGTAGTATTTTTGGTGGTGTATCTGGGAATAAGATTACTGCTATTGCTGGAGAGTCTTCTACTGGAAAAACTTTCTTCTCTCTCGCTGTGGTTAAGAATTTTCTTAATTTTAACCCCGATGGTTATTGTCTCTACTTTGATACTGAAGCTGCCATTACTAAGTCACTCTTGGACTCAAGAGGCATTGACACATCACGGTTTGTCGTGGTTAATGTTGTCACAGTAGAAGAGTTTCGCAGTAAGGCACTCAAGGCAGTTGATATGTATCTCAAAAAACCAGTAGAAGAACGCAAACCCTGTATGTTTGTGTTAGACTCTCTTGGAATGCTCTCAACTGAAAAAGAGATCACTGATGCCCTGAACGATAAGCAGGTTCGTGACATGACGAAATCTCAACTTATCAAAGGTGCTTTCAGGATGTTGACATTGAAGTTGGGGCAGTCTAATATTCCTATGATTGTGACAAACCACACCTATGATGTCATCGGTTCTTATGTTCCTACTAAAGAGATGGGCGGTGGTTCTGGTCTTAAGTATGCTGCCAGTACCATCATATATCTCAGCAAGAAAAAAGAAAAAGACGGAACAGAAATTATCGGAAACATTATCAAGGCAAAGACTGCTAAGTCGCGTCTAAGTAAGGAGAATAAGGATGTTGAGATACGTCTCTATTATGATGAGCGTGGGCTTGATCGATATTATGGTCTTCTGGAGTTGGGTGAGATCGGAGGACTTTGGAAGAATGTTGCTGGACGTTATGAAATGACTGTTAATGGCGAAACTAAAAAAGTTTATGCCAAAGCAATTCTCAAAGAACCAGAAACCTACTTCACAGAAGAAGTAATGCAGAAACTTGACGAAATAGCGAGGAAGGAATTTAGTTATGGAGCGAATTGAACTTACAATTCTGCGCAATCTTCTATACAATGAAAACTATTCACGAAAGGTAATTCCTTTCATTCAACCAGATTATTTTGAGCAAAGGTCTGAAAAAGTAATCTTTCAGGAAATTGTTCATTTTATTGTTAAATATAACTCGGGCATCACAAAAGAAGCACTGACTATTGAACTTGAAAATCGTATAGATCTTACCGAAACAGAAGTAAAGGAAGTTCGTGATATTGTAGATGCTCTTCATGATGCCCCAGTAGACTATCAATGGTTGCTGGATACAACAGAAAAATGGTGTCGTGATCGAGCCATTTATCTTGCTCTTATGGAAGCCATTGGTATTGCCGATGGTAATGATGAGAATAAGAATCGTGATGCAATTCCAAGCATTTTGTCAGATGCTTTGGCAGTGTCTTTTGATAATAATATCGGTCATGACTACTTAGAAAACTATCAGGAAAGGTATGAGTACTATCATCGGAAGGAAGAAAAAATTGAATTTGATCTCGAATATTTCAACAAAATTACCAAAGGCGGTTTACCTCCTAAGACTCTTAACATCGCGCTCGCTGGTACAGGTGTCGGCAAGTCTCTATTCATGTGCCATGTTGCTAGCTCCGTGCTGCTCCAAGGACGGAACGTTCTCTATATTACAATGGAGATGGCAGAAGAAAAAATTGCTGAACGAATTGACGCAAACTTATTGAATGTTCCTATCCAAAACTTGACTGACTTGCCAAAGTCAACATTTGAAAACAAGGTAACTAGTCTTTCAAAGAAGACTCAGGGAACACTTATAATTAAAGAATATCCCACTGCATCGGCACATAGTGGACATTTTAAAGCACTGCTTAATGAACTTGCACTTAAGAAGTCATTTAAGCCTGATATTATTTTCATTGATTACCTTAATATATGTGCTTCCTCCCGCTATAAGTCAGGCGTTTCTATCAATTCATATAGCTATATCAAGGCTATTGCTGAAGAACTTAGAGGATTGGCTGTCGAGAAAGAAGTCCCTATCGTATCTGCCACCCAGACCACTCGTTCTGGTTATTCTAGCAGCGATGTTGATATCACTGACACTAGTGAATCCTTTGGTCTCCCTGCTACTGCTGATCTTATGTTTGCCCTTATTTCAACTGATGAGCTTGAACAACTTGGACAAATTATGGTAAAGCAGTTGAAGAATCGATATAATGATCCAACAATGAATAAGCGATTTATTGTTGGTGTTGATCGTGCCAAGATGCGACTCTATGATTGTGAGCAAAGAGCGCAGAACGACATACTTGACTCTGGTCAGGAAGAGGAGTATAATTACGAGGAGAAACCCAAGAAATCATTTGAAGGATTCAAGTTTTGATTTACTATACAGTTTACGATAAAAATGGCAATAAACTTGCCGATTGTGGGGGAGAGAATGATGCCAAATGGTTGGCAGAGTTGCGTAAGGGCACTTATAAGACCAACCGACTTGAATGGAATCGAACTATTGATGTAAAAACTTCTAAACTTGAATTGCCTACCAAAGATATTATTGTAAATATGGATGGTGGTGTCGGTGGTTCATGGACTGTCGAAAGTTCACAACTGAATGAAAACAAACAACAACCTTTTGAAGTATAAAAAATGACTGAACAAAAACATATTCAATTTGAGCGATACACCGAGTTTGTGGATGCCGTCACCTCCGATGCCTCCAAGGACTTTGTTGCTCTTGCCGACCGCATGGTCGAACTTGATGAAAAAGGTGCTAACATTGAGCGTCTCCTGACATCTGCCGTTGGTATTAATGCCGAAGGTGGCGAGTTTATGGAGATTGTCAAAAAGATGATCTTCCAAGGCAAACCTTGGAGTGAAGATAATCGTGAGCACTTGATTATTGAACTTGGTGATGTAATGTGGTATGTTGCGCAAGCATGTATGGCACTTGAAGTTTCTTTTGATGATGTAATCGCAGGTAATGTTAAGAAACTGGGTAAGCGTTATCCAGAAGGCACTTTTGATATTTACTTCTCCGAAAATCGTGCT
>Ga0208019_1001773_pt1 | contig 11227 bp, 14 predicted proteins | sample CB_VirMetaG_5_FD_184540 | JGI IMG/M metagenome (GOLD analysis project Ga0208019, IMG submission 184540) | Freshwater to marine saline gradient viral communities from Chesapeake Bay - CB_1508_1D Viral MetaG (SPAdes) (version 4) | ecosystem: Environmental > Aquatic > Marine > Coastal | place: USA... | reverse complement strand
AAAGTCATTCATAGATAAGAAAAAATCATCATTAAAGCCATAAATAATATTATGAACGATTATTATGGCTTTATATATCTCTGGACCAATACCCATCCTGACGTAAAAAAGCACAGCAAGTATATAGGTCAACACATCGGTAAAGTTGATGATGGGTATATTGGTTCAGGGACTATTTTTGTAAAAAGATATTACTCTAAAAAGTATAAAGGTTTTTGGGTTAGGACTATATTACAGTATTGTAAAAATCTAGATGAACTCAATACAGCAGAAGCTTTTTGGATTGATAGGTATAATGCTGTAATAAATGAAGATTTTTGTAATTGTAGATTTGGTGGTAAAAATGGAAAAAATGGACCCGAAACAAGAGCTAAAATATCTTCAAAACTCAAAGGTAAGGTAGCTTGGAATAAAAATAAAGTAGGTTGTTATAAACAGTCTAATAAAACTATTAAAAAAAGAATAGATAGTCTTATTAAGAACAAAAACTACGATAAAAGAGATCAACAAATTTTAGATTATATTACTGAAAACACTTGGTATAAATTATCAGATCATATTTTTTTATCAAAAAGAAAAGATGCAGATACAGTTAAAAGATTAAGAGATAAAAAATTAATCAAAATCGAATACTTTGGAGTAAATGATGTTAGGTATGTTTTACAAAATTGGAGTTTAGAATATCAAATTAACAAATTTATAGAAAATAATGACAAATGCACTAAAAAAGAAGTTGTTGATTTTGCAACAGATAAATTTAAAATAACAAGAGGCAAGGTTAATAAATTAATGACTAAAATGGTAAAAGAAAACAAAATAATAAACACTAGAGGTTATAGAGTTAATCTTTGGTCAATTAAGTAATTTTATGGCAGATATAGAAAACAAATACCCGGAAAACGTCGAAGGTGAATACTATGTAGATGATCAGTGTATTGATTGCGATCTTTGTAGAGAAACCGCACCTAATAATTTTACCCGACAAGAAAGTGAAGGTTATTCATATGTTTATAAACAACCTGAAACGGATTTAGAAAGAATTGAATGTGAAGAAGCTATGGACGGTTGTCCTGTAGAAGCTATTGGTGATAATGGTTAAACTATGCTCAATATCTTTGAAATTTTAAATGATATAATTGTTACTAAAAAAGGTAACCTTTTGGATAACGTTGAGGATGAAGATCAGTTCCTTCCTTATATTGTTTGTAGATGGTTGAGTATGTACTCTCCTGAATATGCTCAGATTATTAATGAAACTACTAACAAACATTATAATGTATTTGATACAAAGAGGGAATGGTATGATTATCTAATCAAAATATTACCAAAAGGTTCACCTGGACGTATTCATTATATTAAAAAAGAGAAAAGAAAAGACATCAATAACTTTGACGAGATAGTAAAGTTTCTTGCTAAACGTTTTGAAATATCTAGACGTGAAGTAGAACAATATCTCGACTCAGGTAAAATAGATATAACTAAAATAAAATCAGCATTGAAATAAATTGTAAAGCTAATAAGTCTTTACATGTCTAAGGCAGAAAAAAGTATTGACTTATTAGCTCCTAAAAAGAGTCTAATTGACTTATCCGACCCCACGCATGGTTTTGATACAACCTTGATGGGGTTTTCTTTATCAACATTGATGGAGGATGTTATTTTAGTTCGATATGTTGATGAAAACGAAGACGGTACAGCTCTTTTAAGGAATGGTATTATGGTACCTCTTAATGCTGATACTAAAGCATGGCGTATTGGAGAAGTATTACTTAAAGGTACTAAAACAGAATATGTTGAAGTTGGATGCCATGTTATGTTTCCTAACAACTTAGGTATTCCTATTAACAATATTGATGTTGATGGTATTGGTAAAGTTAAAAAGGGTATCTTTTTAAATGAAGCAAGAATTTTCGGTATTGTAAAACCAAATGCTAGTTAGTAGAAGTCAACTTATAACTATTTTAAAGGATAATGTCTGTGAAATAAAATTTAACAGACGTTATCCAGTGCCGGGTAAACCGCTAATAAGACGAATGCTCTGCACTAATAGTTTTACTTTACTAAATAGTGAAAACGGCAGATTAACTTTAAACTATAGACCCACTTCTAGACTACCAAATTATAATCCTGCAATAAAAGATCTTATTATAACATGGGATATTTTTATGCAAGATTATAGACAAGTTAACTGCAACCAACCGGTAGATTTAATTAGAACAATTCCTGCTAATGAAGAGTTTTGGAAATATTTTACAGAAAATCTACAAACGTTGACTGCAGAACAAAAACTTAATTTCCAGAACACATGATAATCAAAGTTATAGAAGAGGTTGAACAGAACTTTAAAAATTTCTTTTTAAATAATGTTAATTTTGTAATTAACGAAAAGGTAATTAAAAAAGGCAAACTTATTAATATTGCTATAAAAGACTTTTTTATTTGCTTTCAATTAGAAATACAAAAAGGTGGTATTAAAACATTTGAAATTCCATATCCTTATGAGTTAACAACAAAAAAGAAACACATTCTTTTTGATTACAGAATAGAGACTCTTACTCATAATGACCTTACTAAATTTGTAAAGGCAAAAAACTTTAAACCAAAAAAGAACTCAAAATTTTTTGATGTTCAGATGGTAATGAAAATTGTATGAAAAAATATTTTAGCGTTTTTAGCGGAGTTATATACGAACTAGATGAAAAATATACAAAAAATCTAGATTGTGGCCAACTCGAAATTACTAACATGCCTAAATCAAATTGTAAGAAATGTTTAGGTAAAGGTTATATCGGTAAAGATCTTAAAACAGATCATTACAACATGTGTCCATGTACATTAAAGGATGCATCTCCTTCTTTCTTAAAAGCAGCTGCAGAACATCAGATTCAAGACGTACAACTTAATACTAAAAAAACAGACTTTGATTCTATTGTTGATGACATATACTCATAATATATGTTTAGTAAATATCTGAGTAAATTTCCTTATGGTTACAATCCATCTGAATCTCAAGTTAAACTAATCAAAGAAATTGAAAAAGCTTTCAATGATGGTTATCGATTTGTTATTGCATCAGCTCCGACTGGTACCGGTAAAAGTTTTGTACCAAGAACACTAGGTAATGTTAGTGCAAGACCAACTCCTGCTTTTAAAGAATTAATCAATTCTTATGCAGCATATGCTCAAGATTTTGCAGGTAATTATACTAATGAAGCTGAATGTCTATCTGAGCCTTCTTTTGGTACATTTGCTCTTACAATAACTAAACAGCTACAAGATCAGTATAAAAAACTTTTTGATGATATTGACGTTCTTAAAGGTAAACAAAATTATCTTTGTGATATAGATGATTCTTTTGATGCTGACACTGCACCTTGTACATATACTAAAAATCTTAAGCAAGAATGTTGGGGTAAAGGTTGTTGTAACTATTATACAAATCGTAATAACGCTTTAACTAGTCAGTTTTCGGTTCTTAACTATAAAATGTTTTTGAGTTTACCCGGTCATGTTAAACGTAAAAACTTTTTAATTTGTGACGAGGCATCTGAACTCGAAGAAGAATTAGTAAGACGGTTTAGTGCTCATATTGACTACACTAGACTTAATCTTAATAATGTTGAACATACAATTTTAAAATCTGATAAGTATGATGTTCAGTACAGGTGGTTATCTAATCTTATTTTTAATATAACGGAGACTATTGAATCCCTTACGAGTAGAAATAATAATAAAGTTATAACACTATCACAACCCGAAGCTGCTAGATTGAAATATCTACGTAATTTACATGGTAATCTTACAACTGTTGAACAGACTTGGCATAAATGTGAGTATATAGTAGACTTTACAAAGAACGGTGTTAATTTTACCCCATTAAAAGTTAATAATTTAGCAAGTAGTTTGTTTGATTATGGTGATAATATTTTATTAATGTCAGCAACTATTACTGATCACGCATCTTATGCTAAGACGTTAGGTATTAAAAGGTACAAATATATTGAAACACCGTCAGCTTTCGATCCTAATAAGTCACCTATTCATTTGATGACAGAACCGGTATTAAATTATAAAAATTTAGAAAAGAATTTACCAAAGATAGCAAGATATTGTCAGTTGTTATGCGATAACCATCCGAATGAAAAAGGTATTATACATACACACTCATTAGATATTTGCAAATATCTTCAATCTAAACTTAAGGGTGATAGATTTCTTTTTAGAGATATTGAGTCAAATAATGAAAAATTATTAGATGATCATTATTCAACTAATAAACCTACTGTATTAGTATCACCGTCACTATCATTTGGTACCGATTTAAATGGAGATAAAGGTAGGTTTCAGATTATAGTTAAGACGCCATACCCACCTCTTGGTAATAAACGTATTAAAAAGATGGCCGAGTTAGATCCTGATTGGTATCAACAAAAGACGTTAAGTGCATTTATTCAAACTACCGGTAGATGCACTAGATCTAAAGCTGACTATTCAGTAACGTATGTAATTGACGGTAAAGCTAGAAAACTTCTATTAGATAACAAAGATAAGTTACCTAAACATTTCATTGAGCGGTTGAAATGAATAAATATTTTCAATGCGCTGGAAGTCAACATACTTCGAAATACAAGATCTTATTATACAGTTTGCTAATGCATTCGATAGTATTGTAATAGGAAGGTATAATAAGAATAGAGAGCAAAAAGATAGAATTTTTGTTAGATATCTTTATGCTCCTAAACAACGCGTACTTTATGATATTATAAATAAAGCAAAAACAATTACTTTACCGGTAGTAACTATTAATGTAGCAAGTATTACAAGAGATAATGAAAGAGTTTTTAACAAGTTACCAGATGTTAATAGTTTTTATTTCGGTAATGAAAATGTAAGTAGTAAGTATAATGCCCCTACGCCAGTAAACATTGATATTAATTTTTCTATTATTACTAGATATCAGTTAGATATGGATCAAATCTTATCTAATTTTATTCCTTATAATAATCCATATATTATTATAAGCTGGCCAGTTCCAGCAGGTTTATCTGATTTATCTCAAAAGCAAGAAATAAGAAGTGAAGTTTTATGGAGCGGTAACATTAATATGAGTTACCCCATAGAACTTAACGCTTCAGACAAAGCAAGAGTAACAGCTGATACAACATTTACTATAAAAGGTTGGATATTTCCTGCTGCTCAAAATGCTGTTGATAATATATACGTTGTTAATTCTAATTTCTATTCAGTAAGTGGAACTGAAAATACAGGAACAGTATTAACATTAGATAATTACCCAACTTTAAGAACCCAGTTATCAGGCTTATCTGCTATAACCGAAACAGTAACCGTTTCAGCTACTCAAAATGAAATTGAAGCATTTGAGTTAAACCAATCATAATGAAAAGATTCGGACAAAAATTTAATGTTAAGAGTGATTCAAGTAATAAAATAATTTACAGTGAATTTCAAAGAACTTTTGTTTTTAAGTCTCCTTACATAGGTAAGATAGGTGATAATGGTAATACATTAGGATTACCATCTACTTATCAAGTTTATCTAAGTGCTGCTGAAACTTCTTTTTTATCTGATTCTCTATCAAGCGCAAATTTAAGCAGTGTTGATTTGTATTCTAATTTAAGAACATTATCATCAACTTATCCTGCATTTTCAGGTTATAATGTATCTGATTTAGGTATAACACCTTATTTTGATGTAAATTCAAGTACCGTGGAGGTAGGTTTAGGAGCGTTATCAGGCTTAGCAACTGGTCATTTTAGATTTATTTTATCCGGACCGGGTGGGTATCTTGTTTTTCCTGGCGACGGTTATGGTAATAATACATATGACAGCCCGTTTTATATACAATCTCGTTTAGTACCGGTAACCCCGACACTAACTCCTGGAGTTACACCTACCCAAACAAGAACACCAACTTATACTCCAACACAAACAAAAACACCAACTTATACCCCAACACAAACAAAAACCCCTACCCAAACACCTACACAAACTATAACACCTACACAAACCCCCACTTCAACAATAACACCCACTCAAACCCCTACCAATACAAGAACCATTACTGTATCAATTACTAATTGTGTAACACCGACAACTACACCTACCCAAACACCGACAACTACTAGGACTACAAGTCAAACACCCACCACAACAATAACCCCTACTCAAACTGGTACCTCAAATGTTACTAGAACTAAAACACCAACAAGAACAAGATCTCAAACCTCAACTCAAACCCCCACAGTTACTAGAACATCTACTCAGACCCCTACACCCACATTAACTAAGTCACCTACAAGCCATTCAAATCAAATTTATATAAGATACTACAATGATTAATATTAATAAATTAAACAAAAAAGCTTTAGATCTTTTTAATTCTAATGAAAATTGGGAAAGTGTTGTTGTATCTAAAAAAATAACTAATGGAAATGAAATTAACGAACCATGCGTTACATTATTTGTAAAACAAAAATTACCTATTGATCAAATAGAGGAAAAAAATCTTTTTCCATCAACTATCGATATCGAAGGTGTATCAATAAAAACAGATGTAGTTGAAGTTGCTCAATTATCAGCAACTGGTTGTTATACTTTACCTTCTCCAGGTCAACCTCAAAGTTCATGGCAAATGCCTGTAAGTGGTAGTAGAGTTGAACATAGGCCTTTAGTAGGAGGTATATCTGTGGGTTCAATTCCACCTGATGGCTGGGGAGGAAGTAGCGTTGATACAGGAACGTTAGGTGGTTTAGCAGTAGATTTAGATGACTATACTCTAGTTGGTATTAGTAATAATCACGTTTTGTCTAAAAATACTTTGGCAGGAAGTGTAGGCGGGGCTTTTACTAATGATAACGGATTAACATTTTGGTCTTATTTATCAGCAAATGACACTACTTCTTCCCCTGGTGATAGTAGATATCCTGTTTATCAAAGATCTACTTTCGATAAATGGACAACAACTCAATCCGTTATGCAACCTTTAACTATAGGTACGGTTAAAAAAGCATATCCTTTTACTATAAGCAATAATAAAGTTGACGTTTGTTCGGTATCTTTATCAGGAGCACACTTTCTTAATTTATCTGGATCATCTATAAATTGGCAACAATATCAGTTAGATATATCTGAACCTATGGACTGGGCTACAGATGACGAAATAGATTCTTTATTAACTTCAGAAGAGGGAGCCCCTGTTTTTAGATCAGGTAGAACTGAAGGACCCGTTGGTTATCCAGGAAGTGACCCTTACGGTATTACATGTAAATTAAGCGCATATGCATTAGGTAATACAGTAGTTAGTTATGGTGGTAATTTAGGTAATTTAGTTTTTTACGATCAAATATTTTTTAGAGGTAATTCATCTAGTTTATCTCCTTCTTCTGGTGGTGATTCCGGTTCGTTTGTATGCGCTCTCTTTAATTCCGATAACCCTGCATTATCAGCTTGGAAAGTAATAGGTCTTAATTTTGCTGGTAACGGTGTTGTAGGGGTTGCTAATAGAATAACCAATGTTGCAAATATGTTTAGATTATCTGCATATAAAGGAGATGAAATAGATATAGGTTATAAAGGCTATGATATGCAAATTATTGAAAGTAGACAAACAGCATTGACTGCTATGATAGGTGGTAAAGTTTATTGGCAAGCAGGTTCTACTGGGTTTCCTGCTACTACTTCATTTGACACCTAACGATAAAGCATAAATATTATCGTGGCAGGAATACCTACATTTAGAGACTTAATAAGAAGCGCTAATCCAGGACCTCAAGTAGGTTCTAATTGGTCGAAAGCTAATGTTCATGGTATACCCGATAAAACACCCACACTAACACCTTTTGTAACGTTTTCTCCTACACTTACGATTACTGCTACGTCTACTCGTACCAACACCCAGACAGTTACCCCTACACCTACAATTACCAGAACTTTAACAAGAACACAAACTCCAACTAGATCAAATACACCAATACCTACTTATACTAACACCAAGTCAAGTACTCAAACTAGAACTAATACAAACACACAAACGGTAACTTGTACTTTTACAAGAACGCAGACCCCTACACAAACTAGAACAAGAACTCAGACCCCAACACCAACCCCAGGTGTTACTGCATCTCGTACATGTACACCATCATATACAAGAACCAGATCACAAACACCTACACAAACTAGAACAAGAACTCAAACCACAACCAATACTTTAACCAAATCTTGCACACCGGTAGTTAGTGGTTATTCAACTCCAACCCCTACTTGTACAAGATCTAGAACAGCTACTCAAACACCAACAAGAACAAAAACACCTACATTGACTTTCAATTGTGCAACCCCTACCCCTACACCAACTCAGACGAGAACAAATACACAAACCAGGACAAGAACAAAGACAATAACAACTTCAATTTCTTCTACTACTACATAATATGGGAAAAGGTAATAAAAATACATTCGGACGTTCATTAATGAAGTATGTTAGCAGCAGACTTCCTTATCAGTCATATCAAACTGTTGACACACTTAATGACGTCAATCCCAAATATAAATTGTTTCAAGGTGAAGGTAGTAGACGAGAAGATGCTTTACAAAGACAATCTATTTCATCATCAACACCTATTAATAATAGTGCAGTTGGTGATATCGCAATGGACAAGGGCTTTCAGGAGTTCATGTATGCTAATATCCAACAGGATAAAGCAGCAAGAATTCGTGATTATAGAGTAATGGCAGCTTTTGCAGAGGTTGCAGATGCTCTTGATGAAATTTGTGATGAAGTAATTAATAAAGATGCTAATGGTGAAATAATTAAACTTAAGTTTATTCATAGAGAGTTTAAACCTAATGAACAAAAATTACTACAAGATGAATTTCAAAAATTTATTAGTTATTTCGATTTAGAGCATAAAGGTTGGGAATATTTCAGACAATTATTAGTTGAAGGTGAGGTTTATTGGGAACATATTATTCATAAAGACCATCCTCATGAAGGTATTTTAGGTACAGTTCAAATACCTACTGAACTTATCGATCCAATTTTCGGTAATATTCAAAATAGTATCATTCAAGGTTACCTTTTAAGAAAGCCCGTCTTTAATGAACAAAATCCAACTAAGGTTGAGGATATGCAACTCATTCCTATGGATAAAAATCAGGTTACCTATATTAACTCTGGTATTTGGAATGATAATAAGACAATTAGATTACCTTACTTAGAGAATGCTAGAAGAGCTTATAGACAATTATCTCTCATTGAAGATGCAATTGTTATTTATAGATTAGTAAGAGCACCTGAGAAGTTAGTATTCAATGTAGATGTAGGTAATATGTCACCTCCTAAAGCAGAAGGTTATCTTAGAAACCTACAGCAAAAATATTGGAGCAGACATACATATGATACTGATAGTAGTGGTCAGGTAATGAAATTTTCACCTCAGTCAATGCTAGACTCATTTTGGTTTGCTAAAAGAGCAGGTAGTGAAGGTACAAGTGTTACAACATTAGCAGGTGGTCAGAATTTAGGAGAGTTAGAAGACTTAATGTACTTCATGAAGAAGTTATATAAGTCACTAAAAGTACCTGTTACCAGATTAAACCCTGAGCAATCATTTCAAGATGGTACAGATATATTAAGAGAAGAGCTTAAGTTTGCTCGTTTCATTATTCGTATGCAAATGCAGTTTGCTGCAGGGTTAAGAAACGGCTTTATAACTCATCTTAAACTTAAGAAATTATGGGAGAAATATAATCTTAAAGAACTTAATTTAGATTTGGAATTTAATGTTCCTTCTAATTTCTTTGAGATGAGAGAGCAACAAAAGCTTGAGCTTAGAGTTAATAACTGGTCAGGGTTAACTAATAGTGAGTTTGTTTCTAATACATGGGCTCAGAAGAAGTACTTAGGGTGGTCTGATATCGAAGTTAAAGCTAATAGAGAATTTTTACGTAAGGATAAAGAACTTCAATGGGAATTAGCTCAAATTGAAGCTAGTGGTCCTAACTGGAGAGAAGCTATGACAGCTGGTGGAGCCGAAGGGGGTGAAGGTATGGAAGCTGGTGGAGGAGCACCTCCTGCTGGTGGTGGTTCAGGCCTACCCCCTGATTTCGGTCCCCCACCAGAAGGAGGTGGTCCTGATGTAACTGGAGGCGACGTTCCACCTGAAGGAGGCGCCGCTCCTGCCGCAGAACCAGCCCCGGTTCAATAAATAGTTATATGGGAATTTTTAGAAATAAATCGATAAATAGTTATATGAGCGATTGTAATTACTCCTGTTGTTGCGGTGGCAAATCTTCTAGTAGCCAAAAATCTAATAAAAAATCTACAACTTACCCTAATAGCTGTGGCACTTCTTGTACGTGTTCTAACACTTGTTGTACAACTTGTAGTACTGCTACAAATAACCCAAGTACAGCTGGTAGAGCTACCTATTGTTGTTGTAGTTGTTAATAAATAATAATATGTCAAGACAAGATATAGGCACAATAAAAGGTTATTTCGAAACCGGGGATGTACCAACAGCAGAACAGTTTGGTAATCTTATTGATTCAACATACAATTCAACATCCGGTATTGAAACATTATCTACAGGTTATTCTAATTTAAGTGTTATATCTCTTAGTGCAGAAGAAATAATTATAAATGATTTGAGGGGTTCAAGTCAAGATTTAGTAGTTAATACCCCAACTGGGACAGCTACTCTTACTATTACAAACGGTATCATTACAAATATTTCTTAGTATATATTGATTATTCTCAAAGCCATCTAAATACTGGTATGTTAAGTTTTGGATGGCTTTTTCGTCTTTTAAAAAGAAATAATTCTTCGTGCAAGTACGTAAGTAGAACGTGTTGTACACTTGCTCCTACTGCAACTAAAGCAAAGACTTACGATATTAAACCTCAAAATGTTTATTCATGTGGATGCTCTACAGTAAACACATGTTGTTGTGGTAGTAGTAATGGTTATAGACAGTCGCCTTACACTAAAAATTATAAGAAACCTGGTTCTAATAATCACGGTTATCATCCAATTAACACTACATTCTGTAATACTTGCTGTTGTGCTGCTCCTGCACCAGCTCCTATCCCTCCTACACCTACATCTTCTTATAACTCACCTACACCGACACCAGCTTCTACTTCATGTAGTTGTATTAATTTTTATGAAACTCAACAACAAGTTAGCTGTGGTGTAACTCCTACACC
>Ga0208019_1001771_pt1 | contig 11232 bp, 13 predicted proteins | sample CB_VirMetaG_5_FD_184540 | JGI IMG/M metagenome (GOLD analysis project Ga0208019, IMG submission 184540) | Freshwater to marine saline gradient viral communities from Chesapeake Bay - CB_1508_1D Viral MetaG (SPAdes) (version 4) | ecosystem: Environmental > Aquatic > Marine > Coastal | place: USA... | reverse complement strand
TTTCAGAATATTGTTTTAATAAATTTAATGAAGAATCTTTATCTTCCAAAATGCTCTGTTTAATTTCTTCTAAAGTTATTTCACATAACGAAATATATTCAGGAGTATAAATTTCCTCATCACCAAAAGCATCTATATCTCCCATATAAGAGTTAGATAAGTTCTCTACGTTTTCTTTTGACAATTTCATAAAATCTATTCTTTAATTCATTTATTGCTTTCTTAAGTTGTTCTAACTTTTTCTTTAAGAAAGACTTTTGTTGACCAATTCTAAGTCCTTTAAGAGGTAATTTTACATTTTTTAACTCAGGTAAAAGATATTTACTATAAGTAGCTCCTGCTAATATTATAAATTCATCTTCTTCTAAGTTGATTTTTTTATATTTCATAATATCTAATACCTTATTAGCCCATTCTTTTTTTTCATCCGCAGCCATATTATTTAATGTTACATCATATGGTTTAATTACTTTTTTTAATGGTAAAAGGTAATGTTTAGCCGATAAAATATACATTTTATCAGGATTTAAACTTTTTCCATAATTTAATGTTTTATGGAATAAATCAGAGTTATATAATTCTTCTGCAGGGAGAGCTTTATCTCTTTTAGTTGCTACACAAGATATAAGGACTATTTTATTAGGCATGCTAATACATATTAGCTTCTTTCTTTATATGCAGGATTTTTATACCATGGTAATCCATGTCCACTTCTTTTAGCCTCTTTCCATTCTTCTTCAGTTTTTTTTATCCCATAGAGATAATATTCTCTTAAACGATTATTACCCTCAGGAATTAAAGCGGGTCCTTCCCAATTATGAAGTTTATTATCCCAATAATAAGCTATTGTACCATCAGGCGCCTTTAATCGTTTAGTTTTAGGAAACGTTTCTTTACCTCTTAAACGATTTTGTTCATCAATAAGACGAGCTTCTTTAAGTCTTTTTTCTTCGTTTTTATCCATTTCTTATTAATTTAATATAAAATACATTGATATCAAAGCTCCTATAGTATATCCTATTGAGCTAGATAAAGCTAGATAAAATCTACCCTTCCATGTTTTTTCGTCAGCTACATAACCAGCAAAAGGTAATGCTATAAAAGGACCTAAAAATGCCCAAAACATAGTTGATGCCATGTTTTTATCTGCTACTGAACTGATATACATTGTACTACCTATTTCTAATGCTAACGCAGAAAAGAATATAATAGGGTATTTTTTAAGTTTTAAATTGTTTTCCAATATTCTGATTTTTCTTTAGGCATTGTTAATCCGCCAATATAGTTACCATCTTCTAAATGACTAAATAATTCTTCATTATGGCAGTGAATAATATATTCAGCAACATATGTTCCTTGTGCTCCGCTTACTGTGATGCCTCTTGCTGAAAGAGCATCGCCTACAAAGTGTACATTGTTAAAGTCAGCAAGCGCTAAAGTATCGTAATCTACAAGTGGTTCAGGTGAAAGATATTTTACTTCGGGCATATAAACACCCCAATCATTTCCAAGTGTTGGGAATACTTTTTGCATATCCTCGATAAAATCAATAATATATGTTGCATTATCACCAATAGCATCATATAAAATATCCATATTATCTACGATTTCTGTTTTAACATAATCACCTTCACTTGTTTTAGATGGTACACGTTTGCTAGGTGAAAAATAGGTGCCAGTGCCATTAATTTGGAGTTTTTTAACTGCTTCACGAGACCAATCAAATGGTTTATCGATACCCTGAATTTCCATGAGTATACCGAAGTTAGTCATATTATTTCGATGGGCCTCGTCTTTTTTAGCATGTCCGTTGTAGCTATGATCTCCATACGTTTCTTCAACGGCTACATAAGCTGCGTTATTGTTAGTACAGAATGAACGAAGCGATACGCCTTCATCATCAAACTTACGGTACAATTTAAAATCATAACTTACATCAATAAGTTTTTGAAAGTGTTTTTGTGGCGCTTCAAAACGAACCCCGATTTGTACTGGTTTTGCTTCTGTTGGGAGGTTATATTGTTCAGCGAGTGCTTTGCCAAAATCAATACCTGATTTACCTACACCAAAGATCAAACGATCATATTCAATACCTTTAACACCTTTTGATTCTGGGTGGTTATGTGCGTAAAAGGCTATTTGATCATTAAAATCAATTTGTTCTACTTTATGGTTCCAAATAAAATTAACACCTTTGCCACAAAGGAAATCATACCAATTTTTACCAATTTCGTGGAGGTAATCTGTACCTACGTGCCATACAGGGAACAATCGTAAACCAAAATATGGTTTAATAAATTCAGGTTCTGCTTCAGGATTTGAACATTGTACCGCTTCTGGTTTGGGGTGGAAGCGCTTAAAATTCTCAATTACTTCGTTAAATAACGACATAGCTTTGTCTTCACCACAATATTTGGACATATGACCTCCAATTGAAGTATGATACGTTAACTTGCCGTCACTCCAACCACCTGCACCCATAAACCCAGTCATTACTTCCTCTGGTTTACGGTTGTAAGGATCATTACCCATATCAATGATTGTGATATGGTCACCAGGATAACCATTGTCAATTAACTTAGTTGCAGCGTTTACGCCCGCTACACCGGCTCCGATTATTACTATTTTTTCCATGGTTTAATCTTAACTTTTAAATATAATAAAAAAAAGCTGTAACCCCAAATGAGGTCACAGCTCTCTAAAATTTTATTTGATCGACTGGCTATGAATCAGTCTATATGTTTATTTGTTATTGTTGTTGGTATTTAAAATTGTCTTCAAAGTCTCTCATCAATAAGTTACCTTCAAGGTATGCTTCTTTTTCCATATTACGAAGGTGATCGTCTTGTTGAGCATACTGAGGATTACTAGCGTCTCCCATTTGTAAATCGCCTCGTTCATTTTGAACGTGGTGAATTAATTCATGAGCAAATGAACGAAGAATATCTTTAGGGTGGCGACCACTAATGTAAAGAACAATTGTCATATCAGAAGGATCATAATAAGCAGTACGTCCTAATGTTTTAGCTCCGTTTTCTTCATCTTTACGAAGGACTAACCTAGGGGTATTTTGGATGTCAAATTTTTTGACGGCATCGCGATAAATACCTGCTGCTGCTTGATTAAATTTTGGATTATTATTCATTATGCTGCGGGTTCTTCTGCGGGTTCTTCACCTGCAGGTTTTTCAAATCCCGGTTCTGCTTCAGGTGGTAATTCTTCTGAACTAGTATTTGCGGGTTCTTCATCAGATGGGATGCTTCCTTTTTGCATTAGTTTTTCAAGTTCATATTTTGCACCATTAATATCATCGTCTCTATCTAAATCAAATAAAATACGATTAATATCAGCTTGCATATATTCACCGTTGTCAATTAAGTTAAATGTTTGACCATTTTCAAGAAAACATTTAAAAATTGGTTTAGGCGCTTTAACTATTTTAACATCTACAATAGCAGAAGGAGGGATACCTAATATATCAGAACCTAAAGCACTATATGCTCCAGGTGATAAATCACGTAATTGATATTCACGTTCTTCCCTTATTATTTGACGTATTTTACGTCTTAGTCGTTGTTCAGTTAATTTATTCATACTTCATATACATCATCATCAATTACAAGACCTTCAAATTCAGTATAGTAACCATATGATTCAAATTCACGGCCATCATCTGTAGTTCCAATGAGTACCCCTGCCTGATAATCTAATCTATTTTCATCTGGATTAGGCATTTCCCATTCAATATCTAATTGTTCCCATTCGTCTTTAGGTACTAAGCGATTTTCATTTATTTTAGAACTTTCATCTAATTTAGTAGCAGAAAGAATAAATTTAGCTATTTCTCTTTCATCAACATCTCTCATCATCATCATAGCAGCTTTTTTAAAATCTTCAGCTGTTAAATTATCTACTACTTGTTCAGCAGATTCTTCGCCAAGTCTAGCTACACTCATTAAAATACTAACTAATATTTCATCAGTATCCATCATTGATGGATTTAAATTTTCATCCATTTTAGATTTTTGATAATCTAAATAATGATAGACAGCAGACATATAATCAGAAGCTTTAGTAATTTTAGCTTGAACCCATGCTTCTAATTGTGTTTCATCATCTACCATATCGCACAATGCCGTAGCATATTTTTTCATTTTGAGCATCTGGCTTTTTGCCATTCCACCTTCATAATCTTTACCATCGTCACCTAAATAATTGCGAGCAGGTGCTTTAGGAAGTGCTAATGGGGTATCTTGCATCATATTCATCTCAAAAACTAAAGTAGTACCATCAACTTCAACTTTACCTTTATCATGAAGTTGTTGCATTAACTTTTTAGTAAGTTTAATAGTATCTTCTTTACCATGTTTTTGCATAAGATGCTTAAGATCAATAGTAAAAGTAGTATCTGCAGGTAATTTAAGTTCTTTTTCTTCTTTCACGGCTTTTTTGTTTTTAGAAGTTTTTGCTTGCTGAGCTTTTTTATATCTATCTTGGAGTTTTTGAAGTTCTTTTTTATCATATCCTTCTTTACCTAATTCTTTTATAAAAGAATTAAATTCATCTTTAGACATATCTTCAATATTAGATAATTTTTTAGCAAATTTTTGTAATTCAGTGTTGTCAGGATTATCTTTAAAAACTCTTTCTAAATCATCTACTAAATCAGAAAATGGGGTATCATATTCAACTCCTACAAATTTAGCAAATCCTTTATCAAATCTTTTACCTGCTACCTTAGCTGCTTTTTTGGTAAATTGTTTAAAATCACCTACGGTGTCTGTAGGACTTTTTAATGGTTTGTAACCCACAGCGCTTCTAAATCTGCCTTTTTCTCCTCTTGCTGGTTCAAAAATTGTATATTCAGGTGGATTATATTCACCACCTTTAGCTTCATCCATAGGAGTTTCACTATCAAAATCACCACTATCTAAGAAAATTAATCTTTTAGTCATGAGTTTTTGAATAGAATCTTGTTGAGCAGGATCTGCTTGTTCATATTCGGCTTGTAAACGTTGAATTACAGGATCATTTGAATTAATTTTATTCATTAATAAAAGCCCTGCGAGAACAGCTACACCACCTAATGCTTTGGATAATTTACCTTCTTCAAGATCTAAATCTCTTTTAAGGGTAACTTTATGCATTTTACCACTACCTTCAGGAAATTCAAATTCTTTTTTACCAGCATCTCTAGCAGCATCAGCAGCAGCAAGGTAAGCGTTAGCTTCTTCTATTTCAGTAGTTATAGATCCACCTTGTTTAAGAGTAGCAATAGCTTTAGCCTTTTCATCGCTTTTTAAAGCTTTGAATTCAGGGTCTTTTAAAGCATCTGCTACGGCGTTTTTTCCTATAAAAGTTCCTTCGTTTAAAAAGCTCATTTTATCCAAATTTTATCAAGTTTGTGTAATAAAACCCAAACTAAAGCAGCGCCAAAAGCTATATTAAAATCACCATTCCATGCTGGTAAAACAATAAACCCAATAGTTCCTAATTCAATAATAGACCAAAAGCCAATGTTAGCTCTCAAACGAGCAATAAATGATTTTGGTTCTTCAAGTAGATCTTCAATTTTAGCTTCTGCTTGATCTTCTAATTTTTCAACTTTAGCTTTGATAGCTTTGAGTTCTTTCAAAACTTTGTCGTCTAAATCGGTTCTGTTAAGAACGTTATTGAGTGCGTCTCTTAAATTTAATTTACTCATGATAATGTGTTTTTAATTATTTCTTTTATATATTGTCTGAGTTCAGATTCTGTTGTTTTACCCCATGATTTACCTTTTCCAGGATCTTTACATCTAGCAGCTGTGGGGCGACATGCTGGGTATTTACGTTTTTCGCCTTTTTGTCTACCGCAAGGTTTGTATCCTGTAATTTTACCATCTTTACGGATAGGTGAATTGCAGTCAACCCAACCCCCGGTTTTACCAGGGGCTCCTTTACGTTTAAACCATGTACGTAAGGTTTCTTTTTCTTTTTCATTTAATTGGCTATAGGATTCTTTTAAACCTTTCCAAATATCACCTTTACGACATCTAACTACTGCACCACTTTTATAAGCAGATGGTTTTTTAAATTTTCTGTCTGCTATACGAAGACATCTATCACGTTTAGCTTTTTCTTCATATAGACCATCAAGCAAATCAGCCATTTTTTGTTCAAAGGCATCTTGACTTTCTTTAGCAGCTTTACGTAATTCTTTAGCATTAATTTTTAAAAACTTAATAGCTTTACCTACTTTATTATCAAATCTATCTCTAATAGGATCAACATATTTTTCAGCTAATTTACGTAGTTTTTCCATACCAACATAAATTCCTAAAGGTCCTAAAATTAATAATAAAGCAGAAATTATAGGTTCAGCGCTACCTAAATCAATATTTTCGTTTTTTTTAGCCATTTTTTCTGCTGTAGCTATTTTTACAGACATCCAATCTTTACCATAACGCTTTTTAAATTCAGCGTCTGGCAATGATTTGGCTATTTTTTCTACCGATTTTGATAGTTTACGTTCTTCCATGTTTAATTATACTAACCATTAATGGCCCGTCTCCTTTTATAAGACGATGCCATTGATGTCTCTTAATAAATATAGGCTTGTTTAAAGGAACAGGTAATTGATCTTCTAATTGGAATTGCCAATTATTTGGGCCAAGAGGTTCAACAATTCGATCCTCATCATCCATATGCCATTTTAATTTTTCAGGCTTAATTGAAGCAGAAAACAGACGACTTATAGAGCCGTCTGATTCTTTTATGTCAGTATATGGCTTACCAATATCTGGAAGCAGGTTCACCAAGACCCAATTGCTTAGCGTAGCGAGGTAAGTTACAACTCCAGTAACTAGCTTTAGTTCTATCTTTTTTCTGATCACAATTATGGCGTTTTGCGAAAGCTTGGGCTGCTTTCTTGTTACTAATTTTTGCTCTTAAACCACCAGAACCAAACGTTACTTTTTTAATTCTTTTAGATTTAGGATCTCTAACATAAACATAATATGCTTTAGGACCCCCACGTTTTGGTTTATTTAATGGTGGATTTTTTTTCTTTTCAGCTTCCATAACATAAGGTAAATCAAGAGGTACTAATTTACCTTCATACATTCCTTGACGACCCGCATCGGTGTGCATAAAATATTCGTCAGCTTCAGAAAGTTGCATTTTACCTGCTTCCCAAAGTTCTCTGACTTCTTTAAATAATTTAACGTGAGCATTAGAACTAATTCTAAAAATTGACTCACCTAATGGAATTTTATTATCTAAATGATATTGTAAATTTTCTGAAATTGTAGTTTGTTCGTTAAGTTTGGTGCCTTCACAATTACCACAACCACAATCGCAGTCAGGTTTGCCAAATAAAAGTTCTCTTAATTTAATCATTTGTTTTGTTGTTTTTGTAATCGTCAATTTTTTTTCTAAATTCAGAAAGATTTTTTTCCATATATTCTTTAAATTCTTCTTTATTAATTCCACCTTTCCACCTTTCAACTTCACCTCTTTCAGAAACGTATTGAGTATTTGATATATTGATTGCTTCTAATAAATATTGTTCTAAATCATTTAAATAAGATTCAGCATTATTTGCTACTATAGTACGTTCATATTCTTTAAATTTACCTTCATTTTTAAGTTTAGCTTCCATATCAATAACACAATCAAAACATGTTTTATGTATTTTATACATTTTAACATCATTACGTTTTTTCATCATAGAACCACATGAAGGACAAAATAAAGGCATAATAGCTTCTTTTTTTACTTTATCAAGTTTAGTAGCAGTTTGTTTGATACCATCCTTAATAGTCCATTTCTTACCATTTTCTTCCCAAATATCACCTTCTTTGTGATCTTCTTTTTTGGCAGTATAGCCAACTTGTAACTCAGAGGATTCACCTGATTTACCTTTAATCAGGTTACGCATACGTTCTACGTCCTTCTTTTTAAATTCTTTTTTTAACATGACTTTTAACTTACATCAAATTCAGAAAAAGTTACATCTACCCCATATTGAGAATAAAATTCTTTAGGATAAATATTATTAGGTTTGCCCGTAGCGTCGTAAAATTCGTCTAAACCTCTTTGTCCTCCATCTAAATTAATTTGTCCTTTTTCAGTAAAGAGATAACCTCTATAAATACGATCACTCATTCCTACAGAAGCAATGTCTAATCTTTTTAAGGGTAAACCATTTACTATAATTTGATCTCCTACTACTTCAACCTCGATACCTCGGCTAATAGTAACTTCGTTTAATAAATCTTTTAGTTTCATTTTGTTTGGAATTGTGAGGAAACACCTCCTGTTATAAATTTACCTGTGATTTTAAATGGGCGGTTTGATATTTTTTCGTCTCTTATAACTACACCCTCATGATCATTAACTGAACCCATTGGTGAATCTAATACATCTAATATTGCATCGCCTAATTTTTCAGTTGCAAGATATGTTGTAGCACCTTGGATTGCTTTATTAACTTCTTGTTCATTACTAAATAATGAATCTACATTTTCACCACCAAATACAGCGAAGTATACTTGCTTGCTTAAAGCACCAACATCTTTAATAGAGTCGGTTTCTTCAATGTTCATTTTTAAACGATCAGTTTTAGGAATATTGGTAACACCATCTAACCACTGAGCTAATGTTTTAGTTTGATCACCTTCAGCAGTATCAATAGTATATCTTTTATTTAATACCGATTTAAAATCAGGATCTTTAGTAAACCTTGTTGGAACAGATCCATAGATTTCGAATCCTTTCTTTTTAGCAAATGATTCTAATTTCTTAAGCAAATTATCCATATCACTTTGATTAAATCCTTTTTCAGAAGTAACACGTTTAACTAACATTTGTCGTGCACCTTGAATTTCTTTAGTTTCAACGTTTAATAAACCATGTATTGCTAAGAAATTTTTACCATAGTCTTGGACATTTGATTTACCTGAGACATATTCCATATTGAACATAATATTTGGATCATCCCACATACCGAGTGCTTCAAGTTCAGGTTGAATTGTATCCATAGCATCGTTAAAAATATCTAGCACATCACCACCTGCTTTAATCATACCATGGCCAGGACCGAATCTGTCTTCTAGGTCAGCTTTAGTAACGCCCTTTAAATCGAGTGCCTTTTTAGAGCCACGATCCATGGCGAACTCACGTTTACCGTCGAAATTTACCAATCTAATCGACGCATTTACGCCATCTATTTTAACGCTACCCGGTGTTTTTTTCAAACTATCTGCAGCTTGTTCGAATGATTTAATTAGGTCTTTGCCTGTATTAACATTTGGTAAATCAAATGGGTGAGCCATATGTCCTGCGGCACCACCTTCGTTTAATAAGGTTTCAGAGATTATATCCATCCACCAATCTTTTGAGAATAATTTCATTTCTTCTAGTCCTAATGTTGCTAATTTGGTATAATATTTTGGGTCCTCTGCTAAATGGTCTAAAGCAATTTTCATTGCTATTCTAAGATCGTCAGTGTGTTCCTTTTCTACCTCAATTCCTTTTTTTAATTCTTCCCTATCAATTCCAGCTTCTTCTAAATAACCTAATTTTTTAGCTTTTTTACGATCATTAGTAAACGTATCACTTGCTTTATATCTTACTTGTTGAACTTGATTTGCTTTATAAGGAGGAAAATTTTCTTTTTTTAATTGTTGTGTTTTCTTTTTAGATGCTTCTTTACGTTTTTCAGCATAATCTAAGGCTATTTTTAAACGTTTTTTAACATCAGGATCTTTAGCCCTATTATATGCTGCTCTAACACGTTGATGAATTAAATTAATAATTTGTGATTGACGAGCATGTGATTTAGATTTAAAAGATTTTTTAGATAATGTATCAACTATATCTTGTCTTGAGCTAAATTTAACAGATACTGTATCTGTTGGATCTTCATCTGTGTATAAACGTCTTCCACTACCTTTTGGTTTTTTACCTGTCCCGACTTTAGGATCACCTTCATCTAATTGAGCTGCTGGTAGATTTTGTTTAGCATAATCAGTCCAAATTAATTTAATTAATTCTTCTTCTTTATCTGTAAGTTCAGCAGATCTATCAGCTAAAAATTCATCAAATACTTGAGATAAAGGTAATTTTCTGGTTTTAGCTTGTTTATATAACCCTTGAACGAACGCTGGAATTTCTTCTTCTGCGGTGTAGTAATCAAAACCTTCAAGATCCTCACCTTCAGGGTAAGCATCTTTATCAAATTCATATTGACCAACATGTTCTAATTCATGACGAATAGCGTCTTTAACTTCATAAATTAATTTATTATAAGCTTCAGGAAATGAATCTGGATTATATACAATTTTAACATAAATTGAATTAGGACCTGCATTAGCATAAATATCAAAAGGCATTAACTCTAAATCTTTATCAGGAACAAATTCTAAATCTAATTTATAACTTAATTGAAATTCTTTAGGTTTTTTCTTTTGTGTAGGTGTTCCTTTTAACCAACCAATATAACTTTTATCTGATTCACCTTTAAATTCTTTTCCAAATTCTTCTTTAAATTTATTAATAACAAAACGAGATTGTTTTAATACTTCTTCATCATATCTACCTTCATTTAAAGCTGTAGGAGATGAGATTGGGTAAAAGATTCCTTGTCCTATAGAATGAGCTTGGGCTCCGGGGAAGGCTTTTTTAATAAAAACATCATATAACTTAAATCGTCCTGTATTCATATTATCTGCTAAGTCTTCACTATCACGTTTAGTAGGTTGGAAAGAAATAGAATTAAGCTTGGTTGTTTTGATTTCTTTTAATAAGATTTCTCTAATAGTAGCCATTAAACGAAACATATAAACACGATCATTAACAAGATCATATTCACGATTATTTTCATCTATAGTAAAATGTATATTTAAATTTTTAAAATTATCACCTAGTAATTGGATAAGATTTTTTATTTCTTTATCTGAGTAATTTATACTTTTATAATAAGCTTTATCACCATAATGACCTAATAATTCTATAGGTATTATTTCTTTTTTACCTTCAGATTCAGTATAAGCTTCTATTTTATATATAAATCCTCCTTTATCACTTGGTAAAATATTTGAAAATTTATCAAGAAATTTATCAAAGGCACCAAAATGAAATTTTTTATAAGTAAAAGGTTTAGAACTACCTTCACCTACTTCATATAATTTTCTACGTAATCCTTTAGTTAATTTAGTAGGAATTTGAGTCATTTGATCTCCTTGTTTAG
>Ga0208019_1001769_pt1 | contig 11242 bp, 13 predicted proteins | sample CB_VirMetaG_5_FD_184540 | JGI IMG/M metagenome (GOLD analysis project Ga0208019, IMG submission 184540) | Freshwater to marine saline gradient viral communities from Chesapeake Bay - CB_1508_1D Viral MetaG (SPAdes) (version 4) | ecosystem: Environmental > Aquatic > Marine > Coastal | place: USA... | reverse complement strand
TCGGTGACGAGGCGCACCTTTTTAAGAGTAAGTCTCTAATCAGTATCATGGATAAATTACACCATGCTAAGTATAGGTATGGGTTTACAGGTACTTTAGACGGCTCACAGACCCATAAGTGGGTCTTAGAGGGACTGTTTGGACCATCGTATAAAGTTACCCAAACCAAGAAACTTCAAGATGAAGGACATTTAGCATCTCTCGATATTCAATGTCTTGTTCTAAAATACAAACCCAAAAAATTTGATACTTATGAGGATGAAATACAACATCTTATTTCACATGAAAAAAGAAATAATTTCATATCAAATTTGGTAAGGGATTTAGATGGTAATAGTTTGGTGTTGTATTCCCGAGTAGAATCTCATGGAGCCATTCTATTTGACTTAATAAATAAAAAGGTAAGTGAAGATAGAAAAGTATTTTTTATCCATGGTGGTGTGGATGCTGAAGATAGAGAACAGGTAAGAGAAATTACCGAAAAGGAAAAAGACGCTATCATTGTTGCATCTTACGGAACATTTAGTACTGGTATTAATATTAAAAACCTTCATAACGTAGTATTTGCCTCTCCATCAAAATCAAGAGTAAGAAATTTACAAAGTATTGGTAGAGTCCTTCGTAAAGGCAAAGATAAGGTTAGTGCAAAACTTTATGATATTGCAGATGATTTTACTATTGGTTCAAGAAAAAATTACACACTGAATCATTTCATAGAACGTGTAAAAATTTATGTTTCGGAACAGTTTAATTACGACATATTCACTATTGATATAAAAGACTAGAAAAAGGAGATTGTATGATTGAAGAAGATTTTTATGCCACAATCAAACTCAAATGTGGTGATGAGATTTTTTGTAGAGTAGCAGCATCAGAAGAAGAAGACAGAACCATGTTATTGGTTTCTAATCCAATCTGTATTCAACCAATTAAAACTAGAGGAAATATTACTGGATACAAGTTTGAACCTTGGTTGAAAACTTCTAATGAAGATCTCTTTATTATTAATCTTGAAGATGTATTAACAATGTCTGAGTCTGAGAACATTGAAATGATTGTGAACTATCAAGACTATTGTAGAAAGTCTAATCAGTCCAACTTCCAAAAACTTGATAGAAAAATGGGTTACTTAGGAAATGTAAGAGATACAAAAGAAGTCTTGGAGAAGTTATACAAGTCTTCTTAATAGAACCTATAGTATGATTATCTTCTGGGACAAGCCTAGTCTATCGGGCTTTTAGGACCTTGTCAACACTTGATAATCCTGGTATAATAAAAACAACAAAAACAATAATTATGCCTAAACCCAGAAATGCTGAACACTATGTAAATAACAAGGAGTTTCTGAACGCTCTTGAGAACTACTTTGCACGAGTGGAGAAAGCAAAACTCAATGATCAACCAAAACCAGAAATTCCTCGTTACATTGGTGAGTGTTTTCTGAAGATCGCAAATCACTTGTCATACAAACCAAACTTTGTCAACTACATGTTCAAAGATGACATGATTTGTGATGGTATTGAAAACTGTGTAAGATATATTCATAACTTTAATCCAGAGAAGTCAAAGAATCCATTTGCATATTTTACTCAAATCATTTATTATGCCTTCCTGAGAAGAATTTCTCAAGAAAAGAAACAACTTGAGATTAAAAACAAGATCCTTGAGAAGACTGACTTTGATGAAGTTTTCGATGCAAACGAACTTGACAGTGGAAACTATTCCGATTATAACAGTATTAAAGATGCAGTACACCAAAAATTGAGGAACTCATGATCGGTAATCTTGAACCTGAAGAACATATTATGGAACCCACTCTTATTGAACAACTTGCGATAGTAATTAATAAATTGGGGTGGAAAGAAGGAGACCAGATTGAAGTAGAGATTGGTGGTACTTGTGTATCAGGAATTGATGTTGGTGAAAACTACAATGAAAAGTGGCAATCACCCCTCGGTACTCGTAAGTATAATAAAGATGCATTTATTGTGATTGCAAATCAGTCACGTCGTGATTTTACAAAATCCAACCCCATGGAAGAGTTTAAACAAAGACATCCGTATGAAAGTAGCAATAATATCTGACACGCATTACGGCGCCAGAAAGGGTTCTAAACTTTTTCATGACTTCTTTGAACAGTTTTACAAAGATATCTTTTTTCCCACCTTGGATAAAGAAGGTATCAAAACTGTTATTCACATGGGTGATGCATTTGATAGTCGTAAAGGAATTGAATTCAAGGCACTGAAGTGGTCCAAAAGAGTTGTGTTTGATCCTCTTAAAGAAAGGGGTATCAAGATGCATTTGATGGTTGGTAACCATGATGCATACTATAAGAACACAAATGAAATCAATGCTGTAGATTTGCTTCTGAAAGAATATGATAATGTTGAGGTTTATTCTTCTTGTACAGAAGTATCTGTGGGTAATCTCCCCGTTCTATTCATTCCTTGGATCAATGAACAGAACGAGAAAGAAACTATCAATACTATCAAGAAAACAAAGTGCCCCGTCGCAATGGGACACCTTGAACTCAACGGATTCGTTGCAACACCTGGTCACGTCATGGAACACGGTCATGATGCAAGAACGTTCAATAAGTTCGAGAAAGTCTTTTCAGGACACTATCACTCTCGATCCGACAATGGGACCGTTTTCTATCTCGGTAATCCCTATGAAATGTTCTGGACTGACGTGCAAAATACCAGAGGCTTCCATATTTTTGATACTGAGACCCTGGAACACACACCAGTAAATAACCCTTACAGGTTGTTCTACAACATTTACTACGAAGATACCGATCACCAAACGTTCAATACTTCGGAGTATGAGAACAAGATTGTCAAGGTTATTGTAAGGAAAAAGACCGACACAAAGAAGTTTGAAAAATTTATTGATAAACTTTATTCTGTTGGTGTGGCTGATCTTAAGATCGTAGAAAACTTCCAACTCATGGACTGTGAAGATTTTGAAGCTGATGAGTCAGAAGACACTATGTCTATCTTGAGTCGTTATATTGATGAATCTGAAACTGAGTTAAATAAGACAGTAATTCAGTCTCTCATCAAAGAAATATATCAAGAGGCGTGTGAGGTCGTATAATGTTCATCATTGCGGTTGCAGGTAGAGAAAAAGAAGGAGCATACTCTGTGATCGATGATGATGGAGAACAGGTCCTTTATATCTTCTGTAATGAAGATGACGCTGAAAGATATGCAATGCAACTTGAAGAACTTGACTATCCAGAGATGCATGTGTTAGAAGTAGAAGACGAGATAATGATTAAAACTTGTGAGATACACGATCACAGGTATACTATAATTACATCAGATGATATTGTGATTCCTCCTGACAAAGAATATGATAACCTTTAAAAAGATTTCTTGGCAAAACTTTCTCTCAACAGGCAATCATAAAACCGAAATTAAATTGAATGAGAAGTCTACCACTCTCATTGTTGGTTCTAATGGTGCGGGTAAGTCCACTATTCTAGATGCATTGACTTTTGTTCTTTATGGAAAGTCGTTTAGAAAAATCAATAAGGCACAGTTAATTAACAGTACCAACGAAAAAAATTGTTTTGTTGAGATTGAGTTCAGTGTCAACTCTATTGATTGGAAGATCGAACGCGGAATCAAACCCAATATCTTTAAGATCTACCGTAATGGTGATGAACTAGATCAGTCTGCATCAGCAATCGACCAACAGAAGTGGTTGGAACAAAATGTTCTGAAGATGAACTATAAGTCTTTCACACAGATTGTGATCTTAGGTTCTTCTACCTTTGTCCCATTCATGCAACTTCCAACTTCAAGTCGTAGAGAAGTTGTTGAGGATCTATTGGATATCAAAATTTTCTCATCAATGAATGATACGATCAAGAGTAGAATCAGAATGATTCGTGAAGACGTAAAGACTCTTGATCTGAAGAAGGAAGGTCTCAAAGATAAAGTTGATATGCAAAAAGACTTTATTAGTAAAATGGAGTCTCAAACTAAGGATGGTATTCAGAGAAGAAATGATAAGATTAATGCTCTAAACGAAGAAATTCAAAATTGTTTTCATAAAAGTCTTGGTAAAGAAAATGAACTTTCCAAACTCAAAGAAGACTTAAAAGAGTTTGAAGACGCCCAAGATAAGCTCAGAGAGTTTGGTAACGTCAAAGGTAAACTGTCACAAAAAATACAAAGTATCGTTAAAGAACACAAATTTTTTAATGAAAATACGGTTTGTCCCACCTGCAATCAAGAAATAGAGGAATCGTTTAGGGTAAATAGAATTAGTGACTCTCAAAATAAAGCGGAAGAGCTCCGAGATGGATTTGAAAAACTCCAGTCGGCTATTAAAAACGAAGAGTTGAGAGAGTCACAATTCAAAATTCTTTCAACAGAAATTACCAAAAAACTTAATGACATTTCTTCTTTCAATGTACAGATCACTGGTCTTCAACGACAAATTGCTGGACTCGAATCTGAAATTCAGACTATTACCAGTCAGCTCCAGAACAGAAATTCTGAACATGAAAAACTAGAAACACTCCGAGAAAACCTTGATGTCACTTATGATAAACTTGCCAAACGTAAGGAAGACATTACCTATCATGATTTCATCTATAGTCTTCTTAAAGATGGTGGAGTAAAAGCAAAGATTATTAAAAAGTATCTTCCACTTATCAATCAACAAGTAAATAGATATCTTCAGATGATGGACTTCTACATCAACTTTAAGTTGGATGAAGAGTTCAACGAAACTGTAGAGTCTCCCATTCATGAGGACTTCTCTTATGCTTCATTCTCTGAAGGAGAGAAGATGAGGATTGATTTATCCCTTCTGTTTACTTGGAGAGAGATTGCCAGAGTCAAGAACTCTGTAAATACCAATCTACTGATAATGGATGAGGTCTTTGATTCATCACTAGACGGTTTTGGAACAGATGAGTTCCTTAAAATTATTAGGTACATTATCAAAGACGCAAACATCTTTATCATCAGTCACAAGACTGGTATGGACGATAAGTTTGAAAACGTTGTTAAGTTTGAGAAACATAAAGGGTTTTCACGTAAAATTTAATAAATGTGTCTTTTTTACATAAGTTCATTAAGATACACAAATCATACTATATAATATGTGATTGGAGGTTATTATGAAAAATCTGATCTCACGTAATGAATTAGCATCTTGGAAGTGGGACGAAAAAACATCTGTCAATGACAAATACGACCAGGTGTCCGAATACTTCCAGTGTATTTCAGAATGTGGTATTGTCGATAGTACAGCTAGGAGGTTCTGCAGACACGTCCTTACGACTAATTAATAACCAATAAGGAGATAGCCACTAAAGTCCCGAGGTCTAAAAGCCTCGGGATTAGTCTATGTGCCGATATATAAACTGTCCGACCTATCACTAAAATGGTAGGTTTTGTCGTATTATAGATTCATCGAGACAGACCACGATGATCAACTACGAAATCAAATCCCAACTCGCAAAACTGTTGGCTACCGAGAATATGGTAGTTGAGAATCGTAATGTTCAGACCGCACAGTTTGATGTTGAGAAACGTATTCTGACTCTTCCAATGTGGAAGAGGGCATCTAATGTTGTGTACGATATGCTTGTGGGTCACGAAGTGGGTCATGCTCTCTTCACACCTAATGAGTGGGGTTGGGAAGATCGTATCCCTAAACAGTTCGTCAATGTAACTGAGGATGCACGTATTGAGAAATTGATGAAACGTCGGTATCCTGGTCTGTCCAAGAGTTTTTACAAGGGTTATCAAGAACTTGCGGAGAATGATTTCTTTGAAATTGAAGGACGTGATCTGTCTGATATGAATCTGGCAGACCGTGCAAACCTTTACTTCAAGATTGGAAATTTTATTAAAGTTCCTATTGCATCTGGAAAAGAGCAAGAGATCATTGACATGATGTCTGAAACTGAAACGTTTGCGGATGCTGTCACTGTTGCAGAAATACTGTTCAAATATTGTAAAGAGCAGATTGACGAAGAATCAGTAGACTTCCCTGTTTCTAGTAACAATGAAGGTGAAACTTCGGGAGAATCAAGTTCTTCTAACAAGGAATCTGATGAAAGGACTGAGGATAACTCAGAACAAGAATCTTCTAATGTAGAAGGTGGTTCAAGTGAAGATATTAAATCTCAGAGTAAGGAATCCAAACTTGAGGTTGAGACTGACGATACCTTTGAGTCTGGTTCTCAAGAGTTCAACGGAAATGTTGAAAATACTAGGAACGTCAATTATATTCAGATTCCTAAAGTGAATCTTGAGGAGATCGTTATTGGTAACAAAAGAGTTCACGAAGAACTTGAAAATAAGTGGATTGATGCTTCTACTCCCAGAAAGTACTGGGATGCTTATAAGCAGATGCATAAAGAAACTAAACCAGTCACGTTTGATATTCCTGACACCGAATATACAAGTTTCAAGAAAACTGCTCAACGAGAAGTTAATTATCTGGTAAAGGAGTTTGAGTCTAAGAAGTCTGCAGATTCGTACTCTCGATCATTTGTTTCTAAGACGGGAACTCTTGATTGTACTAAACTTCATACTTATAAGTATAATGAAGATCTCTTTAAGAAGGTGAATATTATTCCAGACGGTAAAAACCACGGTCTTATCTTTATTTTGGATTGGTCTGGATCCATGGGTAATTGTCTGATGGACACCATCAAACAACTCTACAACTTGGTTTGGTTCTGTGACAAAGTAAACATTCCTTTTGATGTTTACGCATTCACCAATAATTACTATGACGAAATCAAACAGTTCCATAAATTTGATGAAACTACAATTCAGGAAGTAATTGAATATGAATTCATTGTTAGTCAAGACTTTAAACTTCTTCACTTCTTGACCAGTGGTGTTAATCGTAAAGAACTTGATCGACAACTTAAGTCTTTCTTCCGACTCTGTGTTGCTCAATGTCGATGGGTTGACTACACAATCCCAAATGGATATGGGTTATCTGGAACTCCTTTGAATGAATCTCTCATCTGTCTTCATCAAATTATTCCTCAGTTCAAACAAAAGTACAAAGTTCAGAAAGTGAACACAGTTATTTTGACTGATGGTGAAGCAAATGTTCTTTCATATTTTAAAGAGAACAATTACTTTGATGATACTCGAATGGGTATGGGAAGAATGTATGCCGGTGATTATGTTCGAAATCGTAAAACTGGACATACTTATAAGGTCGAACACGAATACCATAAGTTTTCAGAAATTCTCTTGAAAGATCTCAAACAGGTTTTCCCCGATGTAAACTTTATTGGTATTCGTATTGCTGATAGCGGAGAGTTCAAAGGATTCGTTCGTAAGTATATTCCCGATCTTACTGAAGAGCAGTACAAGAAGATTCGAAAGGACAAGTTTGTTTCAATCATGAACTCTGGGTACACTTCTTATTTCGGAATGTTTTCCAAGTTCCTTCAAAATGATACTGAACTTGATGTAGAAGAAGGTGCATCTAAATCTAAGATTCGATCTGCATTCACTAAAACTCTTTCTAATAAGTCCCTAAATAGGAAGGTTCTCAGTCAGTTCATCGATATAGTTAGTTAACCAGTTTGATTACTGGCACGAACCACTCCCACAGGGGGTGGTTTTCGAGTATATTAGTATTGTTGAAAAAACACAGTTATGTCACTCTCTACCGAACACGTCATCTCGTCTCTTCAAGAACTTTATGGTGAGACTGTCACCTCTGGAGATATTCGTGCATGGTGTGCAATGAATGGTTCCAACTATCAAACTGTCACTAAAAAACTCGAACAACATAAAGTCGGTCGTGGTAAATGGAATCTTACCGTTCGGGAACAAATGGAACAAACTTACCAGACTAGTCCCTCTATTATTCCCGATCGGGAACCTGAAAATCTGATCCCACGGAAAGATGATACCTTCGTCAAGTTTGGTAACTTTACTGATATTAAAAAGATTATTCAGTCCCGTCTTTTCTATCCTTCATTTATTACGGGTCTGTCGGGTAATGGTAAAACGTTTTTGGTTGAACAGGCTTGTGCTCAACTCAAACGTGAACTGATCCGTGTAAACATTACTATTGAAACTGATGAAGATGATCTCATTGGTGGCTTCCGCCTTGTTGATGGTGCCACAGTCTGGCACAACGGTCCCGTTGTGGAAGCCATGGCCAGGGGTGCCGTTCTGCTCCTTGACGAAATCGACCTTGCTTCGAACAAAATCCTCTGTCTCCAGTCCGCCCTTGAAGGAAAGGGAGTTTTCCTCAAGAAGATTGGCAAGCAGATTACGCCCGCCGAGGGTTTCCAGATCTTGGCAACAGCCAATACGAAGGGTAAAGGGTCCGATGACGGTCGATTCATTGGGACTAACGTGCTTAATGAAGCTTTCCTAGAACGTTTTGCTGTTACCTTCGAACAATCTTATCCTACCGCAGCAAACGAATACAAGATTCTCTATAAAGTTTCTGCGTCTCTTGGAGTGCTTGATCTTGACTTCTTGAAGCATCTTTGTGACTGGGCAGATATCATCCGTAAGACCTTCTATGATGGTGGTATTGACGAGATCATTTCTACCCGTCGTCTGGTTCATATCATTCGTGCATATTCCATCTTCGAAGACAAGTCGAAAGCGATTCAGGTTTGTATTAATCGATTTGATGATGAAACCAAGTCCGCATTTTTGGAACTGTATGATAAGGTTGATGCAGACTTCCAACTAATTGACAATACTGAAGAATCTTGATAAAATGAATGCATGGTCTCTATTGTATGATGAATTAAACATGGATAGTGATTTAGAGTGGGTAAAGGCCAATGGGGGTTTTGATTACACTCCCATGGTTTCTCAACCCGATAACCACTACAAGTTCTGGGAAGAATATTACTACCCAGAAGAATCTGCAACTTTTTCAGTAAATATGCCCGAAGACAAAATTGAACTTCCAGAAAATATCAATGGATTCTGGAAGTATGAAGAAGATCTGACTATGAAGGAGGTTCGGGACTATCTGTCAGGAACCTACCGTTCCCATTACACCTCTCAAGAATCCAAAACTCAAACTCTTGATTTGATTGAGAGTATCGGTGATGCAGAGGCCTTCTGTCGTTCGAATGCGATCAAGTACCTTTCACGTTTTGGTAAGAAGGGTGGAAAGTCAAAACTTGACATTCTGAAAGCCATTCACTATTGTATTCTTCTGTATCACTTCTCTGGTCTCCACAAACCTTCCTCTTCTAATTATGAAACTTTCTGAATCCACTGTATCTCTCCTAAAGAACTTCTCTTCGATCAATCAGTCTATTCTGTTTAAAGAAGGTAAGAAACTCCGAAGTATTTCGGTAATGAAGAACATCTTGGTTGAAGCCAATGTGTCTGAAGAGTTTCCTAAGGATTTTGGTATCTATGATCTGAACCAGTTCCTCAATGGTCTTTCACTTCATTCTTCCCCCGATCTTGACTTTGATAACGAACAATATGTTGTAATCAAAGAAGGTCGTTCACGTTCAAAGTATTTCTTTGCAGATCCTTCTGTGATTGTTGCACCTCCTGAGAAAGAGATCACTCTTCCTACTGAGGATGTGTGTTTCCAACTCACCAGTCAACAATTGGAGAAACTGAAAAAGGCTGCTTCTGTTTACCAACTTCCTGACATCTCTGTTATTGGTGAAAACGGTGTCGTTAAACTAGTTGCACGTGACAAGAAGAATGACACTTCTAATGATTTCTCAATCATTGTTGGTGAAACTGAAGATCAATTCGTATTCAACTTCAAAGAAGAGAATCTGAAGATCGTTCCAGGTAACTACGACGTAGTTGTTTCTGAAAAACTACTTTCTCGTTTTCGGAATCAAAACATTGATGTGACCTATTACATTGCACTGGAACCTGATTCCACTTTTGGATGATGAGGCATATCCTTTTTACACTAAAAGGTTGTTCTGAGGTACTTCTTGATGATGAGGCACATATACGTAATGTACTTATTCATGCAGCACAAGTCTGTAAAAGTACATTGTTAAATGTCTCATCACATAAGTTTGAACCACAAGGTGTGACTGCTATTGCTCTTCTTGCGGAGAGTCATATTAGTATTCACACTTGGCCAGAAAATGGTATGGCAGTATGCGATGTCTTTACTTGTGGAGACCATACTGTCCCTAGGGCAGCAGTGACTTACATGTATGATATGATGTGTGCCACTGATATAGTAAGTGAACAATTTACGAGACCCTTATCATGACCAACTGGAAAGAAAAATTCAATGAATTAACTGATAGTGAACTAAACAAGATTGCTATTCTCAGGGTCATGGAATGTACAAATGGTATCATTCAGCATTCATTTCGTGATCAGACTGAAGATTCCTTTTCTGTTGAAATAACACGAGAGGTTATGAAGTTTAGTATGTCATGTATGAAAAACATGACTATTCCTCTTAAAGAAGAAACAATTACCTTCAAACCCAATACAGAAGAAATATTACGTAGAGCAAGAGAACTTTATGTAAGTGGCGTCAAACACAACAATGAAGATGACTACAAAGAGTTTATGGAAATCTCAAAGGAATCTGCACAAGTTTGTGGTATGCAAAGACTTCTTGATGCCAAAAAAATTCTTGAGGAAAACGTTGACGTGTTTCCACCTGGTACATTAGACTGGGGTGTGTCTTATCTTATGCAATTTTTTACTGATGAATATCTTCGTGACTTCTTCGAATCCGTGGGAGAGCGCAAGGGTCTTACCTGACAAACATATTGTCAAGATGCCCCTAGAGACCTGTCAGATGCTCTCTATCGTTGCTTCTGATAAGTGGGGTCATGGATTTGGAACTTTACCCAAAGCAGATGGAACACCTTACAGTACTGAAAAAGGTGCATTCCGTAATCATCCCTGTACAAAATGGGCAAGTGAGTTTGTGAACAACTGGCAATGGTTGATTCAACATGGAATTGCCTTGTGTGATGAATACAAACTGAGGTATGGAAAACATCATACTTGTTTTAAAACACTAATTGTTGCGAAACAAATTTTTCCCACAGCAGATCCACAAGGTCGTAGTGGAAAAGAGACAACACCATTTGTGAGGGCAATGCCTGAGGAGTACAAGTTTGATACTAGTATTTCTACATTTGATGCATATAAGATGTATATTTCTTCTAAACCTTGGGTAAAGGATAATTACCTACGTATACCATCAAGGAAACCAGAATGGGTATGAAAACAACATTAACTATTGATGAGGA
>Ga0208019_1001767_pt1 | contig 11244 bp, 10 predicted proteins | sample CB_VirMetaG_5_FD_184540 | JGI IMG/M metagenome (GOLD analysis project Ga0208019, IMG submission 184540) | Freshwater to marine saline gradient viral communities from Chesapeake Bay - CB_1508_1D Viral MetaG (SPAdes) (version 4) | ecosystem: Environmental > Aquatic > Marine > Coastal | place: USA... | reverse complement strand
GCTTTGGAAAATCTTCATACTCTACAAATCCTACTGTGGTGAAACCTGCCCAACCTGCAGCAAGCGCAAAACCTCCAATCCCACTGAAGAGATCGAGATGCGTTCTCACTCCTCGTCCTCCTTGATCCTTGATGGAGTGGGACCCACCTGTCCCTGATACTTCCCTCGGTATGGTCTCTTGGATTGTCCATGTAGCTGGTGCATCACCAACTGGCAGATCCGCATGTGGGGTTTTAGCAACACGGGAGCATTGGATTGGTTCACTAGTTCCAAAGTGATCTGTCCGGTGAATCCTGCATCAATGAATCCGGCATTCTGTACCTGGATCCCGAGACGTCCCACACTCGATCTCCCATGCACGACGGCACACATATGATCTGGAATCTTGATCAGTTCATTTGTGCTTGCCAGCACAAACTTGCCTGGATAAAGAACAAAACTCTCCACTGGGGCCAACTTGTGGGGGTAGTCTTCTGTGACCGTGATGTACGGGCGATCGTCCGGCAAATGTGGCACCAGGTAGTCCTCGGCCAGAGTCAGATCCACACTGCAGGGTCCGAGATGTACATCACTGGGGATGTAGCCAGAGTGGATCAATTCCATCAGTTTCTCATCCGATAAGACCATTCAATTGCTCCTTATATATATGGTATGAATTACTGGGGGATTTATGGGGAATTTGGTTGGAAAAAGTTGGAACCTCAAACCACTCCTCCTACGTTCCTCCTGCGGCCTCGTTTCTTCCTCCGATACTGCCCTGATGCTCCTGCTGCACTTGATGCGAATGTGAGGACCAACGAGTCTGCAAAGTCGGTCGATCTGCCCAGACGTTTCTTGGTCTCGGCCTTCGATTCAACGATCATCTTGCCTGATGAGTTGAACGAGTACCGTGGTGCTGTCAGGTCTGCAATCAGACTGTCGTCATTTGGGATCTGCACTTCTTCCGCGAACCATTGCTTCGTCAAGTCCCAGAGTTCTGCACGGAGATTGGCATATCGATCTGCCATCGCTGGGGATTCACTCACATTTACCCCTCTGGCACTGATGTCCAACTCCCTGAGACGGTCCAGCACTCCTGCCCCCAATCCGATACTGTCCACCAAAATTTCCTCTGGAGGTTCGTCACTGCTGTGCAGGAGATCCAGCACCCGTCCTGACAGTTCCATCAAGGACAACTTCTTCCAACTGTGCAACTCGATCAGGTGTCTGCCCTGGCGGATACAGAGGACACTGGCATCGTCTCCGTACCTCGCGACATCCAATCCCCAGACTACGGGGGTTCCTTCCGGTTGTTCGACTGTGCGTTTGCTGGCCTGCTCCACGGCATGGAGGGAGATCAGGGTGTCGTCTTCGGCAGTTGGAAACTCACCATATACTCGCACTTTCATTGCGTTGCTGCCTATACCGTACTTCAGTTCCATCTCCTGGATGAAGTCTGGAGAGACCAAAGGAGAATCAAGGCAACTGACCTGTTTCGTCCACCAACTGTCCCGCAGTCGGGTGTGCGTTTCGTAGAAATACCCTGAGGATCGGGTGGGGTTGCCGAGCAGAATCGTTGTGGCATCCTTCCCAGACATCGAACCATACGCTGCCTCAAAGACCGACTCCGGTACTCCAGATGCCTCGTCTACGACCAGCAATACATGGTCTGCATGGACTCCTGCCAGGGATTCTGGGGATTCGGATCTGGAGGTTCTTGCACTGATGAATGCCTCCGTGGGAGAAGAACCCAACTCAATTCGGTCGGATTTCATTTCCAATAAAGATTTGATTGGGGTGGGGAGTTCCTTGATCCATCTCTTGCACTCGGCAAAGAGAGCATCGAACAACTGGGAGGCTGTTGGTGCTGTGACCACGATCTTGACCGGATACCTCGTCAGGAGGAACCAGATCATCAACCAGGATGCACAGGATGATTTTCCGACTCCGTGGCCTGAGCGGATGCTGCACCTCCGCTGTCCCTTTGCCACTGCAGACATCACTTCTCTCTGCCAGTCCTGGGGGGTGACTCCCAGCAAATCCTCAACAAATAAATCTGGGTGCTTCTCGTAGGTCAGGATCAGTTCAGAGAGTTGCATTATTGGTCCTGTAGGTCGTCAATGATGATCGCACCTTCCTCTCCCCAGACCTTTTCTGCACTGATCTTCCAGATTGAGGAGTCGTCTTCGCGGAGGCAGTCGAAACTCTTGATGAAATTATCGAGGTCCGGTCTCTGTCGGTGTGGGGTTGAAACCATCTGCAGGCGTTTGCGTTTGGACCAGGACCTCGGCATCGGCACGATAAACCGTACATGGAAGGCATCCGGTAGTTCCCAACCCTCGGATTGAGAGCGCATTGCATCGGCAAATGCTCGGTATGCCAGCACCGAGGGTCTGGTTCTTCATCTGTCGGATCTGGTCATCCTCGGCTTCGGTTGTGGGCAGATTTTGAAAATTTTTAGCATCGGGGTGCCGTTCTAGGTTCTAAGGGGTACGGGGGGAGTCAAGATTCGATACCCTGTCCGACCATCGTACTTTGTCCTCTTCAACAAACCTGCTGTCTCCAGCACCTGCGTGGCCTGCTCCAACTCCCCTTCCGACATCCCCAGCATGATGTGATACCTGCCCTGTGGGAAGAAGGTCTGCAACTTCCCATGCTTGTGCCGCATCTTCAGATGCCAGTACAAGACTGCCGCATCATATCCATGCTCTGCCTTGATCTGACGATCTGCCTGCAGAGACGCAATCTCGCACATCCTCTCATCGTGCAGCATCTTCTCTGCTTGGGGATCTACTCTGGGCTTGCGTCTCTGCATCCCACATCTGCGTTCTGGACCTTCGTATCTGGGGGTTATCGTTTCAAGGTTCATTGGTTCTCACACTTGGAGGTTAGAATTTCCACAATCTGGGCAGACCCAGATCATCACAGGATCACCCTTTTCATATCCTTGGGGAGTCATTGCACCGAAACACTCCCTGCACCGAAACTCGCAGTCGCATTCCTTGATGTGCCTGTCGCACGAATCACACTGGTATCTGCTGTTCTCTTCCTGCTTAATCAATTGGTCTTTGTAGTATCCCATTTATCTCCTAGAGGTAGAGGGGTGCGCATGCACGCCACCCCCTCGGTTCGACCACCCCTGGGGGGGGTCTGCGAAAATCTGCGATCTGGACCCAGATGTTGCCCTTTTTGTTGCCCTTATCGGTCATATCCTGCTCGATCCCAGTGTTTCTGCGGTTTGTCGGTTCCCACCCTCGCCACCAACTGATAAAATCTATATGTTCGATAATATATGATATCGAACTCATGCCCCAGTATTTATGCGGCACAGAGCAGATAAAAGTTGTATCAGAATCGCGCACACGTTAACCCTCACCGCCCTCTGTTTTTCCTTCATCTTGCAGTTTCTTTTGCTCTTCAATGCGTTTCTGTGCTTTTGCTTTCAGTGCAGCAAGGTGTTTAGTTTGCTCATCATTGACGGTAATCTCGGTAGCACGACGATCCCCAAAGATGTCTGGAGTCAAGCGACTTGCCATCCATTGACTGGCCTTGATGGCAACATCGGCAGTCTTGGCATCAATGCGCTTGTTCAGCATGTCGGTCACATATTGCTCAGTCTGCATGGCATGTAGCACACCTCTCGCTTGCAATGCTTCTCGGTATGGTTCTTTGTTCTCTGGTTTGTTCATCCACTTCCAGAGAGCAACAGCAGAGACTCCTCGTTCCGTAGCAAGTTCTAGTAAGGTCTCCCCATTACCCAGACGATCACAAAGTTCCTCGATCTCGTAAAATGGTTGTGCTTTTCTGCCTGGGTCTTTTCGTGCTGGCATTTTAAATCTCAGTTCTATTTCCTTAATCAGAATATTTTTTATTATTTAAATTATTCCCATGGGAAAGATTTAATTTTTCCCACTAAAATGGGAAAGATTCTAACCCCGCAATCCCAGATGTTTGCTAGGGTAGAATATTTTTCAAGAATATAATTCCCAAATTCCCACCCACTCTCTTTCCCTCCTCCTTATATTATTTTTAATCAATAAAAAGACTCACCCTCTTATATATGGGAAAAATTAAAAAAAATAATAATATATATAAATATATCCCAGTATTTATGCGGCCTAGAGAGTTTCTGAATCTTTCCCATGTCTATAGGAAAAACTTGGGAATATTTCCCATTCTGATTATTTTTATTTAATTCCATAAATTTTAGTAGTGGAGTTGGTTTTCCCATCTTCCACAACAATTCGGATAAGTTTCCCTTCAATCAACGTCTCCAGAATCTGATCTCGTTCCCACTTCTGAACAGTGCGAAACCGTCTGGCAACCTCAGACAGAGAACGTCCATTGCTTCCAGCATGTCGGATGTAGTCAAGGATCTTTCCAGTGTACCCTTCATCGAGTTTACCAGTCCCAGCAGCAAAGTGCCTCAGCACCAGTTCAATCTGATCCTGAATCAATGCCCAGCATTGTTGAAGGATGTTCAAAGGCATCTCCCTGAGTCCAGCAGCGGTTGCCGTAACCAAAGCCAACTTCTGGGCATTCAAGGGACCACGGACCCACATTTGATAATAAGGAATCTGTTCCACCTGTTTCTGATAAGTTTCCAGAGAGATTTCCTTCCAGAACTCTTCAGTATCCTTGGCAAAGGGCAGCACAGCAGGTCGGACATTCAGGGAAGCAATCGCCTGCTGGCTGTTCACATTTGTGCTTCGTTCTCTCAGCTCAGTGAGTAGCCGAACAAACCGATCAGGAACAGCAGAGGAATCATCAGGATGAAAGTTGATTTCTGGAGCATGAGTGTGTGCCTCAAAAGGCAGCAAACGATTCAGCAGGCCAGACTCCACATGCTCCTTTTCCAGTAGTTTGTAAAAACTGGTTGGTGTGGTCGTGCCGTAAAGGGAAAGGCAAGGCTGTTCAATCTGAAACCGTGGGTTTTCTTTCTCAGAGGCATATTCCTTTGATCGATACGCACGATTAGCAGAGGAGTAAAACTCCATCAGCACCTTTGAGATCTTGGCAACATGACTTTGTGTGTGAGCACCCAGAATACCTTTCAGGATCTCACCAATTTCATCCATCATCACGAGAGAGGTTGGTTCTCGGAGAGTAGCCTTGATCAATGCCGTTTCAGAAGTGAAGTCATTGCCTGTGATGAGAGACTCCAGATTTGCAGACAACAGGATTCGATCCAGGCACTTGAGGATATGATCCTTGCCGCTTCCGGTTTCTCCCAGGCCCAGCACATAGAGGTTTGTCCGCGCATCAGTTGCGGAGGCAACTCTCTGACCCAGCACAGACCCCAGTAAGGCAAGGCTTCCGCCCAATGCCAGGATTGGTTGAGGACGGTCTGCCGTGAGGCAGATCCAATCAGCAAGTTCTCCGACAAGTCCAGGGAATTGATAGAGACGCAGATTAACTTCCGGAAGATCCTGCTGGACTTCCGGTTCCGGTTCCTGAACTTCGACCTGTCTGCGTTGCAGAATTTTTTCAATGCTTTCCTTGGTGGCCTTGTGTGATTCCGGTTCAAAGGGATCACCATATCCATCAAGGGCATCACCAAAGAATGCTTCCAGTTGCTGGTAGCTCAGATTTTCACAATGGTTGTGAAAGCAATGAAATCCATGTCGTCCAGACCCATCGAGATTGACATGAACATTGGCAGTGTTTGCATTGGGATTAGAATGCTGTGCAGCATTGGGACAGATCACCTCCAGGCGTTCTCCGTACTCTGCGACAACCTCTCCACGGTCTCTGAAGAAATCCCCCCAGCGCACAGATCCATAGACATACTGTGATTTCTTGGGGAATCGGTTGGGAGATCCCTTGGGTCTTCCTCGTTTTGCTTCCTGAGTAGGCGGGAAGAGTTCCAGCAATTCATCTGGCTGGATTTGATAGATGTTGAAAAAAGAACCGGAGATGAGCTGATAGGGCATTCCAGAAGGATGGATGCTTGGAGGAACAACAACCTGTGCGCCATTGGATCGAACTTCTCCTGACTTCTGTCCGTTCATCTGCCAGATGTAGGTCTTGGTCTGTTCAGGGCACAGCATCCAGATGTGCAACCCTTTTCCGGTTTTGACCACAGGAGTCTGTTCAAGGATCTTTTGCGCCAGAGGTTGTGATTTCCATGCCTCAACATTGGCATCGATGTCTCCGCAGATCACCCCATGACTGGATGATCCACAGATCCCCCCAATGTTACATTTGGATCGACCTCGGAATCGGTTCAGAGTCTCTTCCAGGGATGCAAACGGCAAGGAGTTCCATTTCTCAATCACAGGTTCCTTCCCCTTGCTTTTCAAGGGCATCACATTGATCTGTGCCCTATGATACTCCTCAATGACCTTACGCAGAGATTCGGGCACGTTTTGACTCATCTTCAGTCTCAAAAATTTTGTCCACAATGCTGAAGTATTTCCCATTCTTGCGGACAATCAGAAAAGCAGGATGCTGAAAGGGAGAGATCTTCTGGTTATACATTTCATGCCAGGCCACCGAGTGGGTGCCGTTTGTCAGACCATGCTTGATCATGTCTGTCCAACCTTTCACAGTGATCTTATCAAACCGTTTGTGTTTCAAGAGCCAGGATTCACAGATTTTGGTTGCCCCATACTTAGGACTGACAAAAGGCAGGAACTCCTCAATCTTTTTTGAGAACAGACCCCCAAGGTTGGAGTCTTTGCAGTAGTAGGTGACACGCAGGACAGGATACTCTGACTTCAATGCCTTGTGATAAGTCCAATCCCAGGATTTGACTTCCAGAGTTTCGATTGGAATCTTCAACGGATCTCGACCTGCTGCGTCAACGGTTGCTCCTTTGCGTTCAGGTGGATCAAACTCAAATCCACACTCTGGGCATTCCAGCAATGCGGCATGGCAGAAGAACTCGCATTGTGGACAGGTCTTTCCTGGTGCAGTTCCATCCCCTTTTGACTGTTTTTCTCGGTGCCCTCGGATCTCAGGAATCGTCCCATGTCTTTCCAGATTTCCTCCGAAATCCAACAGCAGGCAATTCTGCTTGTCTTCACAGATCCGCATACCTCGGCCTGCCATCTGGACAAAAAGTCCAGCCGACTGGGTAGCCCGTAGAATGGCAACAAGATCTATGTGTGGAGCATCAAACCCTTCTGTCAGCACAGAGCAATTGACCAGGCATTCCAGTTGTCCGTTCTTGAACAACTCGATGGCACGGTCACGTTCTGACTTCGGTTGCTGTGAATGCACAACTGCTGTCTGAATACCTCGACGCAGTAGTTCCTTGCAGACCAGCTCGGCATGAGCAATTCCACAGCAAAAGACTACCCAGTGCCTGCGATCTCCGGCCTTCTCCACCATTGAGGCACAGTGTGTTGGAACCAGAGGGACAAAACGATCCTCCAACTCTCCTGCCACGTATTCCCTGTTTTGTATTCGGACCCCTGTCAGATCCGGTTGGTCCTGTTTGGCATAGGAAACCAGATCTGAAAGAAATCCTTCTTTAACCAATTTGCGGATAGGTGCTTCATAGATTAGTTTCTCAAAGAATCGGTCCTTGCCATAGACCTTGCCAGACTGCAGGCGGAACGGAGTGGCAGAGAGTCCAATCACAGGGACTCCATGCCCTCTCTCCTGCATACATCGCAGATCCTGCTCTTCAAGAAAACGATGGTATAGTCCTTTTTCCTTTGCTGGAATTCGGTGACACTCATCGACAATAATCAGCGAAAAACGATGAGGAATCTGGTCCGACTTCCCACTGATCGACTGTATGGAGGCACTGATGACCGAATGATGCAGTTCCTTCTTTCGGAGTCCTGCACAGTATCTTCCGACAGAAGGAAGGAATCGGGAAAGAGTCTGAGCATTCTGCTCCACCAGTTCCTTCGTGTGGGTCAGCACACAGACCCGCACATGCTCTCCAAAAGTGCAGGCCCATTGGCTCAGTTCTGCCAGGACTACACTCTTGCCTGAACCTGTGGGCAACACGATCACCCCACGTTCCTTATTCTTGAGTGCATCCTGTGCGGCTTCCACGGCATCCTTTTGATACCATCGGAGATCCATCACCACGGAACGTCTTCCTCAACAACAGTTTCTTTCTTGTCAAATTTGCGTTTTCCAATGGTAGGCTGATCCCGATCAAAGTCTGATTCAGGACCCCATGCCTTGATTTTGTTGGAGGGTCCATACTCCCCATCCCCTTGTTCAACAATCACAGTGATGGTCAGAGGGATGTTGTGCAACTCTTCGGTATCATCAAACCTTGGCTTGCCAACAGCCTTTGCTGTGTATCCAAGATCTTGTTTGCCGATCTCAACAGCCTTTTCAGATTTATTTTCCAGGTTGTAATTGTGCCAAACCCTACGACCCTTGGCAGGATTCAACATTTCAAAAGTCATGGAGAGCATGGTTCCACCTGATCGAGTTGCCTTGATCTCAGATTCAATGATCTCCGCGAGGTACTTGCCAGGTTCCAGTAAATTTCTTGAAGGAGTGTCAAATTCGTCTGCATTAAAATTTAGTCGTGCCATAGGGAATCTCTCATGGAACTGTTTTTCAGGAATGTAGTCGGTGCCATCCCACCAATGCCAACCATCAATGGGACACCAGACCGTCTTTAAACGTGGTCTATCCACGCAACCATTGAATAAAAGGTTGAAATGTTTCCACAGTAGGATTTGCGGCAACCACCCCCTGCATCTCAGTGCATCGGGTTTTGCTGATCTCCATCAGGACCTTGCCATTCTGGTTATTGAAATTGCAGACGAGGTCAAACTCATATTCGACTCCCTCCCGTTGCTCTGGGGCGAGTCCTATTTTCTGCATCTTCAGCTTCCCACGATCATCTTGACTGGTTTCATAGGCAGTCTTGCTTCTCATGGTGCAGATGACATGGAAAGGAGCACGGACAATGACACCCAACTCTTGTTGGTGCATCGCATTGCCTTCCTTCCATGCCTTCATTGAATTACCCTTGTATCGGGAATCGGTCAGCACATCGACCTGTTCCAATATCCCGTTGGGTCCTTTCCAGAAATGGGTCAGACTATCGACAACCAGGACGGGGTATCCTGCATCTCTTGCAGCACCAAACACTGCAAAGAAATTTGCAGGTTTGAAGTCGTCCACCTCCACAACATCAAAGACAAACTGATCACTGTACTTCGCTGCAGACCCTGCTTCGGTATCGAGAACAGCAAAAGGTTTCCCCTCTGCCAACTCGGTTGCCAACATCAGGGAACTCCAGGTTTTGCCAGACCCTGAAGTGCCTGTCAGAGCAATCCGTGCTCTGGCTTCTTTCTTTGTCGCTTTTTGGAACATGCGTCCTCATTGAATAAAGTTTAGAAAACAGAGACCAGCACCTTCTCGGCAGATCCTAAGTGCCGAATCATCAGTTTGGACTGCAGAACCTCTGGAAATCTCCATGTCAGTAACAGATTTCCTGCGCATGACGACACAACGTCGGAGAGAGCTGATAGCGTGGATGCCTCTCTCGATTTGCAGTCTTTTCACTGGTCTCTACCAGTCGCACGACATGCGACTGATGCAGATCAGTTCTTCTTATCTCCAACCCCCCACAGCAACCATTGAAGGTTATAGCCATGCTGTGCGAGACCCAGCATCAGGGACTTGGGAATCCCTCGATTTGTATTTTTTGGATTCTGAACGTTCCCCAGACTTTGCGGACTAATGCCCATCGCTTCACAAAATTCAGTTTTCGTCCGATAACCAGAGTCTTGAATGATCGTTGCCAGTCGTTGAAGAACAGGTTCCCTCTGAATATTCATATCGTCCTCTTGTTAGGTTGGGAGGTGCTGGGATCGTAGGGGGAGAAAACGCGAAAAACCCCGTATTGATTAGGTGGTACATGAATGAGGGGATTTTATTTTGGGAGGACTCCCCTAACCACTTTGCCCAGCACCGTTAAATTTCTAATTCAATCAGTTCCTCTTCCTCCTCATTGATGGTTGATCCAACTGCCCAGATAGGATGCAGGTACTTCGTGATCGTCTTCCCCTTCTTTAGATAGGCCCAGATCTCCTTGGCATATGCCGTGTCAACAGGACAATCTCGGACCTGGATTGATGCGTCGTCCCATTTTTTCTGCAACTCGACCTGGTTCTTCTGTTCCTTCTGGAGTTCATCAATCTTCTCCTGCCGTTTGGCAACCTGATACCCACCTCGGCATTTGTGGGAACAGAACTTTGCCATCGACTTCCGAGTTTTCGGTTTGAACTCCCCTTTGCAATGAAGGCAGGTCTTTGGACGAATCGGAGAATTCTGAGTTGCGAGTCTTCCACGTTCTCTCTGGGCATCACTGTTACAACTGGCGGAACAGTAGACATGCCGGGAGTGCTTCTGCTCAAAATGGAAGTTGCAGGACTTGCACTTCACCACCTTCTTCTCTGGAACCCCACGGACTTTCCAATTGTTCCACTGTGCTCTCTCCTTCCTTGCTTCCTCAAAACAGTCAGCACTGCAGTATTTCTGGTGACTCTTGAGCTTCGTGTAGTCACTCCCACAATGCAGACAGGCTACGATCTGGGGAGGTTTGCGAGGGTTCGATTCCCAGCATTTTCGTCCACAGAAACGATGACTCAAAGTCTTGGGTTTGAAGATTGTTCCGCAGGTCTCGCAGGGTTTCGGAGGTCGATCTTTTAGATACAACCCCAACCTTGCTCTCTCTAACTTCGACTGATAACTGCACTCAGCACTGCAGGAGATTGCGCGAGGACTGCCGTAAAATTCAGTGCCACACACTACGCAGTTCTTTGGTGGATACTTCCTTCCAATCCTTCTGTTCCGCCATTTGCGACTGCATTCTTCACTGCAGGTTTTTGCTCTGCGATCTGCCTGAAAGATTTCTTTGCAGACGATGCACGGTTTCGGATTGACCGACCGATACTTGAGTTTTTCTTGCTCTAGTTTGTATTCTCTGCTGCAGATCTCCCCGCAGGTTTTCTGTCGTGCCACCAAGGGGATGTACATCAGATCACAAACAACACAGACCCGCGGTGCGTTCCATCGCTTCTCAGTCACCCTTCTTCTCCTTCCGATCTTCATCCCATTCCCAAAATCCGCAGGAGTGTAGGGGTGCTTCATCTGCCCCAGTGACTCCACACATCCCCCAGATATAACTGCTGGGAAGTCGGAAATTACCCGCAGTTCTGTAGTGCCGACAGTTGCGGCACTGTCGATTCCCACTATGTGGAAAACTCATCCTTTAATCCTTTCACATGCACGGCACTTGGCTCTGCCAGGATTCCAATATGGTTTCCTGTTGGG
>Ga0208019_1001766_pt1 | contig 11246 bp, 2 predicted proteins | sample CB_VirMetaG_5_FD_184540 | JGI IMG/M metagenome (GOLD analysis project Ga0208019, IMG submission 184540) | Freshwater to marine saline gradient viral communities from Chesapeake Bay - CB_1508_1D Viral MetaG (SPAdes) (version 4) | ecosystem: Environmental > Aquatic > Marine > Coastal | place: USA... | reverse complement strand
AATAATCTATTAGTAAAGGATCTACATTGTTAAAATTGCCTGAGCTTATAGATCCTTGGTTCTCTAAAGTATTATCAGATATGATATTTTTTTGAATTGTTGGGTTAGTAGCTACTATTGCGAGAAAATCATACGTATTATTATAAAAAATATTATTATAAGCAGAAACAGAAGATGATGATTGAGTAAGTTGAGCACCATAAACACAATCAAATATAGTATTATTAATAAATAAATTTGCAGAACATCCTGAATAATAATCAGATATTCCTCTATTAGAATTTCTTATTATATTATTTTGAGCAGTAGAGCTTAAATTTCCTCCTAATAAAATAGCTCCAGAACTTATATCATGAACATAATTACCTTCAAAAAGATTTCTTGTCATGTATGGTCTATATCACGATCCTTGAGTACTTACAGTATTATTATTATTACAGTGAATTCCATATCCTTGATAATAATTGGCTTCTCCAGTTGCGTTCATTCCTGTATCATATATCTCGCAATACATTACTTTACAATCTGTAGCTGCTCTTTCTCCATAGTTAGGAGATGATGGACTTGTATCTCCTGATGATGAACTCACATAGATCGCATGTTCATCACAATTATGAATTTGACAATATCATAACTCAATACCTGTAGTAGATATTCCTAATAATGTATTGAATGATCTCGGTGTTCCATTAAGAGTTGGATAACCTCAATCATGTCTATTTTTGAACTCACAATTTCAGAATTTAATATAGGAACTGTGTCATGTGCACGAACCTAAATATGTAGTCGCACTAACAGTGCCTGTAGTTGATATTCCATCAAAGACAATATCTTCAAACGTAAAATATTTTTCACCAGTAAGCCCAAAGAAAAATGATAGATACTCATATCTATAATTTAATAGTCCTTGAGTTCCAACTCTTTTAATTGTAGCTGTTTCTCCGGGATATGATGCTATCGTGATATTTCAGTCTCATCCATTGGCATCATTATGATCAGCGTGCGCAGAAGCTCCACCTGAATATTCACCAATATGTTCATCATAATCACCTTGTCTTAAATAGATTAGCTCACCACTAGAACAAAGTCCAAAAGCTTTTTTAATTGTGGCAAACGGATTTCCAATAGAGCCATCATTAGAATCATCACCTGTTACAGAAATGTAATAGTTAGCAGTTGGTATATCGATTCCTTCACCACTCATACAGTTTGGAATAAACTGAATATACTCTGTTGTACCTTTTTTATAATTAAATTGTAGTCCTTCTCATATTTCCCCAACAGACTGAGGTTGGAAGTCTACCATCACATGAAAATATTGGTCTGGTGGAATTGTTGCATTGCTTACAGATCCTGGTTGTCATATAACAAAATTATCACTAGTTATAGAAGCAGTAACTTCAGTAATAGTTTCGCCACTTTCATTCTTTAAGAGAACAGTTTTTCTTGGATATTTTCTATATTGATAAACTTGATCTTCAAAATGAGCAGTTACAGTACAAGATATATCATCATTATCTCACTCATCTAAGAAATCAAATGGTCTTTCAATATCAAAAGTATAATTAAGATTAGGTATAGACTCTATAACTTGATTATCAGTTCCTCTTCATCCTGAAGTTGAGGTATTAAGGTAATTAACTCATTCATCAAGATTCATTAACGAATCATCAACTTCATCTTGGCGAATTGTAGCCAACATTGGAACTCACGCATATCTAGCAGGGCTTTCATTATCATAGGCAATGTATGAATAAAATTTATTGCCGGATACTGGAGCTTTGTTTATAGAAGCGATTGCATTAAGTGTATTTTGTTTGTGAACTCATCAATTCATCTCGGAACTCAAATTTTTCCACTGTTCATAAGCTATAGCACTGGTTCCTACTACAAACCCTCCACTAAGAGTAGTTGTAGTTTTATTTACAGGATCTGATCCATATCCAACCGTTGGATCGGTTGAATAGTTGTCTTCTATATATTGTAACGCCTCTTCATCTGATTTATATACAATTCATTCAATATTTCTTGTGGTAGTATCTCAATTATGAAATGTATTACCAGAAATTACAGATCCATCTTCTCCAAAAGGTGTTCAATCTGCAAAAACATTTGTATTATATAAGAAAAGTTCGTAACAGACAGACTTTCCTGATCTGTCATATTTTTTAGGAGTACTATTTTGAAATAATCCTATACCTTTAGGGCTGCTTCATTTTCTATCATCATACTCATAAGTCTCATATCCTAAGTTAAAAAGAGGATAATACTCTCAAAATGGTTCATCATCTTTTTGAATTCATCGATTATCATAAAATTTTCAATTTTTAGACTTTCCTCCATGAAGCCCTAAGGCATCACCCATACCAGAAACTGAAATATTGTCTCCATAAAGCCCTATAGCTGACAATGCAGCAGAAGCATTAGTAGCAGTTATACCTTCATTTCATCCGATAAATACTTCATCATCAAGCGTAGAATTTATAGCATATGCAGAATATATTGGTCAATATTGAAATGTCATGATTCCTTCTTGACAATTATAAATTGTGTTGGAATAGAAATTAAAATCATTGATAGCTCCCATACTTCCCCAAGAAGTATAGTCTCCATTCTCAATCTGTATTGGACTTTTTGCACCAGAAATTTCACCGAAAGAAAATAGTTTTGTAACGTTGGCGATTTTATTATTATAAATATTCACCCCAGAAATACTATCTAAAGTAAATGCATAGAATATAACAGAAGAAATTGATTCTCCCCAAGAAGTTATTTTTGTTATTTCGCTTAATTCATTTCCTAAAAGGATATTATCGTGAAAATTAGAATTAGCAACATCAGATATTCACATAATTGGATATGAATTGATATGAATATCTGAGCTTAGTGGTAAGTTGTTATCATCATTAAAAACAGCAAATTTTGATTGACCTATATAGCTGGATCCTTCAACATCAGATCTTACTTTGTATTCACCTTTAGAAACAATATTGTTATAGAAGTTTATGTTTTCTAATAATCTCGCCCTATCTCCGCTTATTGTATCTCCTATTGGATATGATGTTTTTCATGGACTAGTTCCTTCGAATAAGATTTCTACGTACATATTTCTAAAATAATTGTCGTGAATCTGTATATCAACACAGTTATGATGGAGAGGCATATGATAAGAAAGACCCCAAGCACCACCCATAAATTCTATGGCATCTGGATCAATATCGTTATAAATATTATTCCCTGATACTGTTGCATAACACATTATAAAATAAGGCAATCCATTAATGATAGTATTATCAATAAATTTAAATGGACCTTCATATGGATGATCGTATCCTATTGATACTGCATGCTTTTTATATGCAGGAGACAAATAATAAGGTCTTTCAAACGTACAACCAGATATAACCGCATTTGGGCCTAGGCTATATGCAGACGTTTGTCCGCCATATCTTCTAAACGTTGTATTTATTCATTCCATACCGCTAGAAGGCATTTCTAAATATTTTGTATTTTTTAATGGTCCATCTGCTGGATTTATTCCTCCTAGATTTGCAGCATAATGTAACACATCTTCAAAAGAACAATTTTCAATTTTATGATTTTGATAACCCGTTAGTGAAACTCCTCCGGGCATAAAGTTTTGAGTTGAACTATGGTCGTGTATAAAGGCATGTCCAAAAATCGATTTAAAATCACAATTATTCATTTCAACTCTTTGTGTACAATATGTTCTTACTGCGTATTGAAGTTGCTGATTAATTGTTTCATAATTTCTAGGTCATCCGGTTAATCCATTTACAGTAGCTGTTGAACTAGAAAAATAATCTACATAACTAGTTGCATATCATTTACCAGAAACAGAATCTGTAATTCAATATGGAAATCACGCCTTGCCTTCGACATCATTTTTTGATTTTGACATATCAAAAGCATGTTGACCCAAGAATTTAAAATCAACACTATCAATCTTAAATCTAGTTGGACTAGTTGAATCAAGTGAAAATAAACATACACCCATGTAATTTCTTTTCTCTTGAGGATTACATGCACTAGATGACAACATAGAAGCGGTCAAAGTGTTTAATACTTGTTCAAGTTTTTCAGTTTTTACTTTTAAGTATTGACCTTTTTGTGGTGTTTTTACATTTAGATCTCTATATTTTGTTATTACCGGAAGACCGTCAGATCCTGTATAGGTGGGATTTGTAATTCCAGTATAGGCCGTTTCAAACTCTGCCAAAGTAGATGGATACGATTCGTATTCATTTGAAGCTCTAGGAGAATAAAATCACTGGTCACTATAATATTTTCCATTTAAATACTCTTTGGTTGCATTATCTATAGTATTCAGGCTTCCAGTATTAGATATATCTAAATCATTTTGTCCAACATAAAGAATTTGATAATCTTTCCCTTCCGGTAAATCTAGATGAATTCATCTTAGAACATCATAAATTCTTGAAGCAGCGGGAACGTCATCCCTTCAATTTGCTAATCGCCCATCTTCCGCATAAATGGTAGGTACACAATATCCGGTTACACCTTGATATACGGGGCCAAATCTTAAAATTGTATATTGAGTGTTTGGAGTTCCGGTTAATGCATGAAGCATTGTTCCGCCATAATCGTAGCCTATTGGAGGGTTAATGTATTTGTCAGGATTATTGACTCAAATATCACCTTGATCAGTTGTTATTAGCTCTCCGCTAACAGAATATTTAAGAGCTGTTAGAACTGCGCCTTCTAAAGCTCTATCTCACACAGTATCGTATGCTTTAGAACCTTCTGCTTCAGATAAATCAATAGCATCTTGAATACTCATTTGATGAGTAAATTGAGCTTTATTGTTTGGATCTTGAGATCGTAATACAAGTCATTGATTTTCAGCTAATTTTAATTGATTTTCTCCATCTTTGTAATTATAAAAATATATGTATTCGCGAGCACCATTTGAAGAATCATAAAATGGTTTATGGTTGCCGGGCATCATCTCGATGACAATGCCAGTTATAGAAGCGCCAGATAATGAAAAATTATATCCTTCTGAATTATAATCATAATTGGTTGTTCCATAAGTTCTATAATCTATAGCATTGCGTAATTTATAAATTTTATTGAAAGTAAATCCACTGGCACTATTTCAATCATCTTCTGCATCTGCTGTTTCTGGATAAAGTCTAAAGATAACTTCTTTTCTTTCTAGATCAATACCTGCTGTAGTTGATAGTTCTGATAAGAAAGAGAATGGAGAAGAGATATCAAATGAATAATTAAGATTAGGAACTGCTTCTATTAATTCATTTTCTGTTCCTCTCATACCAGTTGTAGATGTATTAAGATAATTAATTCATCCAGATATTGACATATATCCGCTACTATTTCCGGTTAATCCATGTCTAGCTACAGCGGGATAGAAGAAATAAGAATCATTACCTAAATCAAGAACACCACCCGCCATTAAAGATGTATAGCCATAACTGTAAATATCATTTGAATAATGCAATCATCAATTTTCACCAGTTGAAGCTTTCTTTCAGGCGGCTCATCTTTCTGCACTGACAGAGTTATAGATTGGGCTTAAAATAGAATCTTGAGAACCTCTACTTTGTACTCCATAATAAGAGTCAAACATTGGTTCTATTGAATCGGGATATTCGTTTGCTACAACGGATTCTGGGTCATCTTCTCATACAATTCACTGAACACACTTTCTGTCACGCTCTTCAAAAAATGATCCATGAAATTTATTGCCAGAAATAGTTGAATTATCATCTGCTCAGAAAAAAGTTTCAGCCATTCTTCTTGGATTCATCTTCGAATCAAAAAAGAAAGAGTATGAATTATCAACTTGATCAATAATGGTGTTAACATCATTAATGTTTCTAAACATGATAAATCTATTTTGTCATATTCAACTTGAAGATGATTCAGTTCAATAACCTCTCCATTGTTCAACTGGAAGTAACTCGTTTGTTTTTCCTCAATCACTTCAATTTGCATCATGAATAAAAGTATTATCTAAAAACTTGAAATTTCTTGATTTTCCTTCATGAAGATAGTAGTTATCTCCTTGTCCTCTTATAGTTGCATTATTAATTACTTCAAGATGTGGTGTTCAATCAGTTATTGGATCATTTTGACTAGAAGTAACAGTATCAGGAATTGTAAATGTAGCATATGTTTCATAAATTCCTCATCGCATAAATGTTTGAGCTATCTGAAAAAGAGTATTTGCGCTAATTGTTATATCATTTAACTGACCTGATCCATCTGAGTATCCATAATCATTAAACCCATAATCATCAGTAAAATTAAACCTAAATGCAAGTGATGTATACGCTATTTTATTATTATGAATATTTATAGCAGAAGCTGAACCTAAAATGAATCCTGTAGAAAACTCTCCAGTTAATGGAGTTCCGTCTATGGCCGTTCCATATTGATATCCTTCTCCATTAAACTCATTACCAACAAAAACATTGTCATAGATCTCAATATCTCTTGAGTCTGAAATTCACATAAACCCATAACCTTGATGATCTCTATTAAACGTATCGCCTCTAATTTGATTTGCATATTGTTGTTTAGAAAAAATATTATCATAAAATTTAAAATAACTTACTAATCCCGGAAGATCTCCTATATAATAATCTTCTATATAATAATCTTTGTTTCATGTAGTTGGTGATCACGCAGAAGATGGACTATGACCTTCTAATAAAACATTTTGATATCCTTGATTTCTTATTTCATTATTAGAAACTATAGATCACTTTTGATTATCATAAATTCTTTCCGGACTAAAAGAAATTGTTGTTCAATTTCCTCTATCATAGTGATCAACACCAACTGTTCTATTAATTTTATTATAACTTAGATTTGTTTTAGGTAATCTAAAAGCAACACCATTATCCTCAAATGTACAACCAGTTACAGTAAGTGTAAATTGATTATCAGATGCAGTTGCTCCGTTTTCTGCAAAAAGCGCTTGACCTCTATCTCCATATCAAGCATTTAAGTTTCTACTTACTTCATTGTTTATAAAATATGAATTCGCAGGTATTCCTGTAAGATAACATCCATAAAATCCATTATCATTAAATTTACAATCTTCAATATGTCAAGCGCTTAGTGGCCAAATAGGTTCGCCGTTTGTTAAAATACTTGGATTAAAATCTATCCAGTTGTTTTCAAATTTATTTCAATAAAAACCATAAGCATAACATCCACTAACTTCACAATTTGTTGCCGTTAATCCTTTAGAAACACCTGTAGAAAGATCAGATCCATTATAATTACAAACAGAATTTCTTACTGAGGTATCTGATCCTGTATAATATGGATGTCTTATACCAGAATGAGTTGAAGCGTTTTTAACAACTACGTTATCAAGTAAAACATTTCCTCATGTATCAATTTGAAGAATATCATTAAATTGCGATGATCTTGTGTAACCTCCTGTACTATTATCATTAAAAAACATACTGTTTGTATATGTTTTTTCTAAAACATAACTATAAGTAACTGGATCACCATAATAATCATCTCTTAAACCTCTATCTGAATTTCCTGTTCACACTTGATATGCAAGCATTCCTATTGTATCAAAATGTATATCTTTTATTTCAATATCAACCGCAGGTCCGGCAGTAGATGAATCGCTGGAAGGTTTAATTCTTAAAACATCACTTACAACATTTACTGATGTTGGTACTATGTACGTCTCCGATCAATCTTCAAAAACAAAAGAACTTAATGGAGCATAGCTTGCTTTTAATTGAGATAGTACGGTGTCTCTTTGTCCTTTTTGTATTTTAACGTAAATACCATTAAATTGTGGTTCAATAGGTTCTTGTCAAATTTTTCTTATATTAATACCACTTAAACCTAGTGGAGTAGCTTCTCCTTCACTTCCACCAACTCCGCTAGATCATAAAAGAGGATTAGCTGTAGCTGGGTCTTCTGATCTAATTGTTTGATTATATAAATCTGTATGAAAATATTTTTTTCATCCTTCTAGATTTGGATCTTGCATAAGAGGTCAAACTCTCATAATTTCATATTCAGAGCCTGAAGGAAGAGCTCTTCTCATCCAATTTCCAAGATCATATCAGAATTTAATATTATCCCCAATAGATCCATCGGGATAATATACCATTGGCATATGATAAGGCTTGTAATCATCAACACCTATAACTCCTAATGTTCCTGATGTTGTGTCTGAGTTTTGAGGCTTTACATGACCGATAATTAATCAATCAAAACCAGAAGTAAGCGAATGTAAATCAAGATCTTCATAAATATAATTATAACCATCTCCATTATCATAAGAAGAACCATAGTGTTCTAAAGTTCTAATATACTCTCTATCTTCTCCAAACGCGGTAATTCCATACGAAGATGAAACAGAAGAGTGTAAGTAATCTTCATCATAAGGATATCAGTTACCATTTATAATATTTTCATTACCTGAAGCCGGTGCAATTCAAGTTCCATTGTGTTTTTCTATTACTGCGCTTAGTGCATCTATAAAATATGCTTCAGGAATAAGAGGAATTCCACTAATAGATTGTGCAACAATCGCAGCGGAAGCTGTTGTATAATCTGTATATTGAGTAAAAGTCGCTACTCCGTTACCAGAAGTACAAATTCTAATTGTCTGATCATCTCTTATTTTTAATTTAATCGCACTTAATGAAGGATCATAATTTTCATCTGTATATGTTATATCAAATACGTAGCTTCCATTAGAGTCTAGTTCTTTTGCAGCTGTAAGAGGGTATTCTAGTCCGGCTATAAGTTGAACTTCATATGCAGTAGTGCTTGTATCATTAAAAAGATCAAGATTTGATTTATTATACCTATAATGTTCCTGACCTCATGATTTATAACACATTTGTCTTCTAATTCATGTAAAATCTCAATGATGAATTCCTGTAATAGCTCAACTTTCACTAATACTATCTAAATATGAAGTACAAGAATGTTTATCTGGTCATAGATATCAGGTATATGCACTAAGTGACATAAAAGTCTCCTCTGTAAATAAAAAGGCCAGAGCTTATCTCTGGCCTAGTTAATAGCTGGTTGGTTTGAAGTTATTCTTGTAAACCTTTTCTGAACTCTATCATCATTTCATGTAACTTTTGTCGCCAATATGGATCTACTTTCCACTTCATTTCATCCCAAACACCTCTAGCGATAAGCTTATCTTTAATATATTTATGCTGAATTTGCTTTTTTTCTAGTTTGGAATATGATTTCTTTTTAAAACATTTCTTTGTAAATTCTGGAAAATGACGTTGACCTCCATAAAGCCTATATCTTCGCTGTTGTCGATTTAGCTTTTGTCCATCTTCATTTTGTCCATTTTCGATTTCAAATTGATCGTACATATGGCCTCCTTATTTATGACATACCATTTACTTTGTTTCTTTTTTTACCGACTTCTTTTTTTGAGTATATAAAGGCTTGGGGCTTTCAACCTTTTTTTCTTCTACTACTTCTTCAACCTTTGGTTCTTCTACAACAGGCTTTACTTCTTCAGTTGGTTGTGGTCTAATTCCTGATAGTTTAATAGGTCTACGCATTTAATTAGTCTCCTTTATTTTTTGTGCTAAAGCTAGAAATTGCTAATTCTTTTGGTAAAATTCCACCAGATTTGTTTCTAAAACTAAACTCATATCTAGTTAAATTTCCCATTTTATCTTCAAGTGTTACTTTATAAGTCAAACTCTTGTTTTTTATAGATGGATATTTTATTGCAGATGAAACTATTTTTGCATCTAATTTTTTTGCTAAGTCTTTTTTTGTTAAAAGAGGAATTAAATTAAACCCATCTGGACTTGATTTGTCTTGTCTAAGATATCAATATCCATATCCTCATGAACACTCTAAAAATTTTGTTAAATATTTTAGCTGTGTTGGTGTTACTCTTGTTTGCATTCAATCTGTGTCTAGCTGTCTTTGCTTTTTTTGCTGATAGTCATTTAACCCTAATTCAACTTTATTTCAATCTATAAAAGGCGCAATTTTAGAAAAAATATTATAAGCTGGATTTTCAGTATTTTTAACAAATATGATTTTAGATCTTTTTTCTTCAAATAGTCCAGTAGATCCTATATTATATAATGTATTTCCGTTTTCATTTTTAACACTAATAAATATATTTTTTCCATTTTTTAGTTCAACGGTAATGTCTGCAATAATTTCACCGAATTCTTTTGGATTTATATTATCGGCACCTGCTTTTAAATCTAAAAATTGAGATCTTTTTGTATTTGTTGCTCCTGTTTGATAAATCGCTTTAACCATTTCTTTTGTTATTCCAAGTTGGTTAAAAACTTTATCCTTAAAAGAATTCTTTTTCTTTGCACTTAAATCATCAGTAACCTGCTTTTCATATTTTTCACCTTTATTTGCTCCCTTAGCCAACATTACAACAGCGTCTTTTTCTGAATTCTTTATTTGTACAGGAACTTCCAAAGCATCAAAAGAATTAGATTTATTTGGTGGCTGTCCGGGTGGTAAATTAGAAACCTCTACAGAACCAAAAAGTGATTTAATAATTTTTTCAAAGTCTTGTGAAGTAATATCTTCTCTATTTGGTTTAAACCTCAAATCCGTTAGTGTACTTTTAAAATTCTTTACACTATTATTTGATCCTTTTTCAATATAATCTATTACATCACTATTTTTATCAAATTGTTTAATTTTTTCAGATAAAACATCTTTTAAAGATTTTTCTGAACTTTCCATCAATTCCATTCCTTTAGCAGTCGCCGTTACTACATCTGAATAAGTTGTTGCATTTTTTAATATATTACGAGCTCTATTAAGCTTAAAAGCATTTACTCGTAATGATTTTAGAATGTTTTCTTTCTTTATGTGATCGCTTTGAGAAATTTCACTAAATATATCTTTTAACTCTACAATAGCATTATCTATTTTTATTAAAATCTGCTGAACATTAGCTCTTTCACTTGTTTCGTGTTGTTGTAAACCTTTTTTCTTGGCGAACATCGATGATTTTGTTTTTAAATATATATCAGGATCCGCTCCAAACCTATCAATAAAATCTTTACCAACTTTTTTTGTTTTTAACCCAAGAACATCTTTTGCAATATATTCTCATACATCTGAAACTATTTGTGAAGCTTTAGAAATAGGTTCTCAAAGTTTTCTGTTTACTGCATTAAAATCACCTGTTAATTTATAAAGATCACCTTCTTCACCATAAAGCGCTA
>Ga0208019_1001764_pt1 | contig 11263 bp, 16 predicted proteins | sample CB_VirMetaG_5_FD_184540 | JGI IMG/M metagenome (GOLD analysis project Ga0208019, IMG submission 184540) | Freshwater to marine saline gradient viral communities from Chesapeake Bay - CB_1508_1D Viral MetaG (SPAdes) (version 4) | ecosystem: Environmental > Aquatic > Marine > Coastal | place: USA... | reverse complement strand
TCAGTACTCAGATTCTTTTGTGGCAATTTTGGAAGAGGAAGTAAAAGACCGCCCAATAATCAACATGAGCGAATGGTTTAAGGAGGACTTCAATGGCAACCGAGAGTATGACGATATTATCAGGGAGCTTGTTGATAAAAAAGCGGAACAGAATAACCAAATAGACTTAAATGCCTATGAAAGTGGTATGAGAGCATTAGTAAATGCGTTAGTAATAAAGGAAAAGGAAGAAATTGAAGCAAGGCTAAAAGAGATTAACGAAAAGCTGAAATTATGAATTGGAAACTATACAACAAGATTACAGGAGATTCTTTTGAAGGAACAGAAGAAAAGATTTTAGAGATGTACGCTGAACACACAGGACTTACCCTAAAGGAACTTGACGAAGTAACTGCTCAAGAGATAGCGGAGGAACTGTTTGGTAAACACGCAAAGGTTGAAAAGCTATGAATACAAAAGTACAAGACCCGATAGTATTAAAGGTAATGTCTAAATTCTACGAAAGAAGTCAAGAAGGGATTAAGAAGTACGGAACTACCTTAGAGGATAATAATACAGATGATTTCCTAAACCACTTACAAGAGGAGTTAATGGATGCGATACTATACATTGAGAAACTTAAAAGCAAATGAGAATAGTTGCCTACATTTTATTGTTTGATTAAAAAATAATCATTACATTGGTCAAAAATTAATCAATGATTCTATTTGTAGTTGAGTTTCTTACTAAGTCAATGTTAAGCGAGAGAAAGTTTGCTTACACTGAAGCACAGGAGCTACCACATGAGAGAGAGTACGTCTTTCAGAATGAGTTAACAGGTGAAGAGCTTACGCTACAAAAAGACAGTTTAGAGTATCACTTAACCAGACCAATGAGAAAAGATGAACTTACTTAACAAAATAGCAGAGCGTCACAGCTTTTGGGTAAACACAGTCAGGTCATTTGGTGTAACAGATTACGCTGAAGACATAGTGCAGGAAATGTACATAAAGGCGAATAAGTATATTGATGCAGGAACGTTAAGAGAGGAAACTGTAAATACTTACGTCTATACCATATTACGTTCACTGTCTGTAGACCTTCAGAGAGAACAGAAGAGGAAGCCTAAAGTTAGCTTAAACAACTACTACGATGAAGAGATAGAGTATTGTGATATTATAGAGTACGAAGAGCCGAACAGAGAAATGGAATTAGCATTTGAAAAGATATCTGAGAAGCTACACGATGAGATAGAAAGTTGGCATTGGTTTGACAAAATGTTATTTAAAGACATCTACATAGACCAAGATTTAAGCATGAGGGATATTAACCAAAAAACAAAAATAAGCCTTGCCACTGTATTTAATACTATCAAGCGATGCAAACAAAAGTGCTTTGAAAACGTAAAAGAAGATATAGAAGACTTTAAAAACCAAGATTATGAGCGAATATAATGATGAGTACTATGAGAAATTAGACAAAAGGTCTAAGGAGTACAAAGAATGGAAAAAGAACCACGCTAAAGAAAGCGAAGGATTAGGTGATACAGTAGAGAAAATAACAAGAGCTACTGGAGTAGATAAGTTGGTAAAGTTTATTGCTGGTGAGGATTGTGGTTGTGATGAACGAAAAGCGAAACTAAACGAAGCATTTAGATACAATAAGCCTGAATGTCTAACAGAAGAAGAGTATAACTACTTAGCAGATTTCTTTGAGGTAAGAAGAAACTCAGTAAAACCAAGTGAGCAAAAGCGACTGCTTGAAATTTACAATAGAGTACTAAGAGCAAACAAACAACCATCAACCTGTCAAGAGTGCTGGGTAGATACAATTAACCAATTAAAGCGAGTATATGAAACTTATCTATAGCATAGTAATGGCACTAACTTTGATTAGCTGCCAAAAGGAAGTGAAGTCAAACGGTCAAGACACCTGCAACTGTTACGAATCACATGAGATGATAGAAACATTCTACAACGGTCAAACTATCACAACATCATGGCAGCATCAATACAATACAACAGGGCAGCCTGACCTATGTGCAAAGGAAACAGGAGAGTATGTTTATTACAATAACAATAACTCACGTTACAAGGTAGTATGTCACTAAAGCAGTATTACATAAAGTACCCACTGAGCATGAGTAACGAAGAGCTAAGAGAGTTGCTTGTAAAATTGAATACACCTAAATACGTTATAGAGTTTAGAGGAGACATAGAAGAACCAGTAATAGAAGAGGTAACAAGAGAAGAGTTTAATAAACTAATCAACTAATGATCTCTAATAAGGCAAAAGAGTTAAGCTCAAAAGGGCATATTGATAAAAGCATACAAGTAGGGGTAAATGGAGAGAATGAATTTAAAAGACTTCTATTAAAGCATAATATACCATTCACAAGCTCAACAGATGATGAGAACATGAAAAGCCACATAGATTATTTTATATGGGGTAAACCAGTAGACGTGAAAGGACTAAAGAAAAGTCACTTAGATGGGTTTATAGTGGTTGAATTTAAGAATGTTCAAGGTAGGCACGGCTGGTGTAGTAAAGATTCACCTATTGAGTATGTAGCTTTTCAGTTTAAAAACGGGTTCGTAATACTAAAGAAAGATGAAATACTTGAGTACTGTAGAAATAACGTTTCAAATGAGTATGTGAATGACTTTAAAGACGCTTATAAGAAGCTGTACACAAGAAGTGGAAGAAAGGACTTAATGACAAAGCTCCACTTAGACGATATAGATAAAATGGAATTTGCAGTAATATTAAAATAATACAAGAAAATATGCCATTTAAGAAGGGACATAAGGAAGCAACTGGAAGACCTAAGGGATCCGAGAACAAGATTACAAAGGAAGCAAGGGAACTATTTATAGAAACTTTAGAAGGACAAGTACCAAACATAGAGGACGCATTTAAGAAAGTCTATAAAGATAACCCTGCTAAGTTTTTAGAGCTGTTTGCTAAGTACGCTCAATACTTTGTCCCAAGAAAGACAGAGAGCGAAGTTAAGGGAGAGGTTAACGCTTCATTTGATTTCAAAGAGTTGATTAAGTCAGTGCGTGGAGATAAATAATAAATATTTAGTTTTAGATAATGAAAGCCGTTATTATATCGTCACAGGTGGTCGTGGCTCTGGTAAGTCTTTTTCTGTTAACACCCTTCTTTGTCTTCTTACTTACGAAGCAGGTCATACTATACTTTTTACAAGGTACACGTTACGCTCTGCATCTATCTCGATTATACCAGAATTTTTGGAGAAGATTGAGTTACTTGGTAGAGCAAGTGATTTCTATATCACAAAAGACGAAATAGTAAACACTGTTACAGGCTCAAAGATTCTGTTTAGGGGTATAAAGACAAGCTCAGGAGATCAAACAGCAAACCTAAAATCTCTACAGGGTGTTACTACTTGGGTGCTAGACGAAGCGGAAGAGTTAACAGATGAGGAGACATTTGACAAGATAGACCTATCAATAAGGCACAAGACAAAACAAAACAGAGTAGTGCTTATACTTAACCCAACAACAAAAGAGCATTTTATCTATCAGAGGTTCTTTGAGTCAAGGGGTATAATGGAAGGAAGTAACCTAACAAAAGGAGATACTACATACATTCACACAACGTACCTAGACAATATAGATAACCTATCTGAATCATTTAAAAATCAAGTTGAGCAGATACGAATAAGAAGACCTGAGAAGTATAAGCATCAAATACTTGGTGGATGGCTTGACAAAGCAGAAGGAGTTATCTTTAGTAATTGGTCTATAGGAGAGTTTAAAACACCATCTTCTTCAGTATTTGGACAAGACTTTGGTTTCAGTGTAGACCCTACGACATTAGTAGAAACCAACATTGACAAGTCAAGTAAAACGATCTACGTAAGATTACACTATTACAAGCCAAGTTTAACCACAAGCGACATAGGTCGTTTAAACGCATCTTTTGCTGGTAAAGGGTTGATTGTAGCAGACAGTGCTGAGCCACGCCTTATAAGTGAGCTAAAAGCAAAAGGAAACAATATAGTAGGCACAATAAAAGGTAAAGATTCTGTAACGTATGGGATAAGTCTACTTCTTGACTATGATTTAGTAATAGACCCAGAGTCTACAGAATTAATAAAGGAGCTTAACAATTACTGCTGGTTAGAAAAGAAGTCAAGCACTCCGATAGATGACTATAACCACGCTATTGATGCTTTGAGGTACGCTGTAAGTTATCAGTTGGAAAACCCGAATAAAGGAAAGTATTTTGTGTATTAAATATAATTACTATATTTGCTTCTGAATAGTAGTTTTTTGTTAAACATTTAGGTAAGGGAATAGGGGGTGTGGTTGCTCCCTATTTTGTTTTTAAATAGTACAGATTTCGATTGTTTTCGTATAAGAAGTATGAAAACAGAAATAGTCATACCAGAATCATTAAGCGAGATAACACTTGCTCAGTATCAGTCATTCATTGCTAACTGCAAAGACTTAGATGGAGATTTACTAAAGCAAAGAACGGTAGAGCATTTTTGTGCTGTTCCATTAAGCCAAGTACTTCTAATCAAGCTAAAAGACGTTAACGATATTGCAGAGCATATTGATGCAATATTTTCAGTAGAGAAAGAGCTTGTTACAACCTTTAAAATCAAAGGAATTGAGTTTGGTTTTATTCCTGACATTGAAAATATATCATGGGGTGAATACATAGACTTAGATAACTATGTTAATGATTGGGAGAGTATGCACAAAGCCATGGCTGTAATGTATAGACCAATAACAGAGAAAATCAAAGACCAGTACTTAATAGAAGATTACGAAGGCTCAGACAAGTATTCTGAGATAATGAAACTTGCTCCTCTTGACGCTGCGTTGGGAGCGTTAGTTTTTTTTTACGATTTAGGGAGCGAATTACTGAGAGCTTCCCTGCTTTATTTAACCAAACAGGTGAAGGAGGAGATTTCTCAGAACTCAGTCAATTCAATAAACAATGGGGATGGTATAGCTCAATATATCACATCTCTGGAGGAGATATCGGAAGATTTGAAGAAGTCACAAAGTACAAACTTGCTACAGTACTTACACTACTCACCTTTGAAACTCAGAAAAACAGAATAGAGGAAAAGCAACTTAAAAGAAAACTAAATGCAGGAAGTACAAAAGGCATTATCTAAGTTTGGAAGGCACGTAGTAAAGGAAGCGAGAACTTCACTAACTAAGAATAAAAAGAACGCTTCTAAGGTGTTGTATAACTCCATTAGATATGAACTTGATGTGTATAAAAACTCTTTCAGTTTGGCTTTCTACATGGAGGACTATGCAACGTTTGTAGATAAAGGAGTAAGTGGCACTAAAAGAAAATACAACACGCCTTACTCGTACAAAACTAAAATGCCACCTTCGTCAGTATTTGAAAAGTGGATAAAGCAGAAAGGGATAAAGGGAAGAGACAAGAAAGGAAGATTTATCACACACAAAAGTTTATCTTTTCTTATTGCACGTTCAATATTTAATAAGGGAATAAAACCGAGTTTGTTTTTTACTAAACCTTTTGAGAGTGCCTTTAAGAATTTGCCTGATGACTTAGTACAAAAGTTCGGTTTAGACGTAGAAGAATTATTAGATCATACACTTAAAAAACTATAATGCCAACTTATACACCAATATACACACGCTCACCAAGAGTTATAACCATGTCGGGTTCTTCAGGTGATGAAATGGAGGTAAGGATGTATCTATGGAATGACCCAAACTCAGAACCAGTAAGTCCTACATACACACTATCCAAGCCTATACCATCTTCAATAGTTACTCAAGCTGAATTTGATATAGCTCCTTTTTGTGATGAGTATATCAATCACATAACATTTACAGAGGTAACAGCATTAGATACGGCTGAAACTGATGAGTATTGTTACTGTACTGTAAGGACGTATAAAAATGCAGTACTACAAAACACATTTTACTATATTGCTTTCGCTGGTTATGGTTTCTTTGCGGATGGTCAAAACCCAACAGTAACGCCAACGCTTTTAGATGAGGGTGAATACTACTATAAAGAAGGTGTAAACTCAGGAGGTGTTTTTGTTTACAATGATGGTACTACTGGATGGACTGCAACTTACACAAACTTGGTAACAGGTGCTACACAGTCTGCTGTTTTAAGCAACCTTGTTAATGTTATCCCTTATGTTTATCCTACTTACCTAAGTGCAGGTAATACGTTAGAGATAAAAAAGACTATAGGAGGTACTCCAACAGTACAGAAGACTTTTACATTTACTCCGATATGTGAGCCTAAATACACCACTATTAATTGTGACTTTGTTAACAGGTACGGAGCTTGGCAAAGGCTAATTTTCTTTAAGGCTTCTTATCAGAACTATGAAGCTAACGGTTCAGAATTTAACTTAATGCCAGAAGAAAGCGACTATAACACAAGTCAGGCACGTAGACAAACGTTTAACCGTAACGCTATTAAATCCATAAGGTGTAATACTGGATTTGTTCCTGAGTCATACAAAGAGGTATTTAAGCAGTTACTACTTAGTGAAACTATTACTTTAGACAATGTACCTGTAAAGTTAAGAACGCAAAACGTAGAACTTCAGGAGCATATCACAAAGAAACTGATTAACTATCAAGTAGAGTTTGAGTACGCTTATAACGAAAGACAGTATATCTTATGAGGACTGTTCAAATTTATATTAACGATAAGAAGGTTGATCTATTTAATGATGAACAGATTGAGATTACGTCAAGCGTTCAAAACGTTCAAGATATTTCAAAGGTTTATACAGATTTCTCTCAGACGTTTACGATACCTTGCACTAAGAATAACAATGCAATCTTTGAGCATTATTACACAAATGATGTAGACGCAACTTTCGCAGCAAAGAACAGGCAACCAGCGAGAATAGAAATCAATAGTATTCCGTTCAGAAGAGGTAAAGTACAGTTAGAGGGGGCAGAGTTAAGGGATGGTGAAGCATACGCATACAAGATAACGTTTTACGGTGATGTAATTACCCTAAAAGACTTATTTGGAGATGACAAGTTAAAGGACTTAGACTATTCATCTATTCAGCACACAAGAAGTGGGGCAAACGTACAAACTACAATTACATCTACATCAAGTTTAGATGTTCGTTACCCATTAATCTCAAGCAGTAGAGTTTGGCAGTATGGAGATGCTTCAGTAAACGACATAAGTAATAGTTCATACCCTATAGACTTTGAGGAGTTATTTCCTGCACTTAGAGTAGCGAAAATATTCGACTTAATAGAGAGTCAGTACGGAGTAACATTCAATGGAAACTTTTTAACAGATAAGCGTTTCACTAACCTTTATACGTGGTGGAAAAATAGAGAGAGTTCTTCTTTTACTTCTGAGGGTTTCCCTTTAGAGTTTAACACTGTTGGTCTTAACTGTAATGCTGACTTTGTTAACGGAGAAGGTATTGGAATAAGTCAAGTTACTGTAAAATACATTGATGTTTTAGGTCTTACGTTACCTGTAGACTTTTCTTCTGCAGCCTTACAGAATCACTTTGTAAAATTGAACATTTACAACACTTCGTCAAGTGCTACGTATTACATAGATGTTTATAAGAATGGAATACTGAGTACAACTATTACAGGTTCTGGTGATGCCTTACATCAAATAGTTAACTGGCAACAAAACGTATTCGGTTTAAATGATGTTTACACATTTGAGCTAAGATCAACAGGAGCGTTTACTTTTGATTTCGATATTAAGTATACATTCTTAGTTACCTATAATACAACTGGAGGTGGTCTTAGTACACTTGTAAGAGAATGTCAATTTACAACAGCATCAAATAGCATTACAGGATATCTTGATTGGAACACTACAGCACCAGATATAAGGGTAGCAGATTACTTTGCAGGGGTTCTAAAAATGTTTAACATGACTTGTTATCCATTAGACGAAGACTTTAATTTTCAGATAGAGCCTTTAAATGATTGGTATGCTAACGGAGAACATATAGACATAACTCAATATGTAGACGTTGATACAATAGAGATAGAACGCCCTAAACTATACAAAGAAATAGTCTTTGATTGGAAGGAGTCTAAGTCTTTTATGAATGAAGCGTACAAAGACATAAACAACCGTAATTTTGGCTCACTTAGAGAGTACTTTGGATATGATGGTGGTGAATTTAAAGTAGAGTTGCCGTTTGAGACGCTAAACTTTAATAAGTTCACTGGAGAGAATTTACAGGTAGCTTATTCTTTGGAGTCTGCACCAAGTTACACGCCTTATGTACCTAACCCTGTTATGCTTTACTTGTATGACAGCGTTTCGTGTGATTTCTATTTTGACAACGGAACATCAACAGTTAACATTACAAATTACTTACCTTTTGGTCAAGATATATTTTATATCTCAGATGAGTTTACAATCAACTTTAACGAAGAGATAAGCTCACTTACATTAACACCAGAAAGCAACTCACTTTATAAGGTGTACTATAAGAAATACCTTGTCAACCTATTTGACAATAAAACAAGGATAATCCATGTAACTGCAAATCTTCCATTAAGGCTACTTAACTACATATCATTACAAGATGCTTTAATCATACGTGATAAGAAGTATAGGATAAACGAAATGAGAACAAACCTAACGAGTGGAGTGGTTAAGTTGGAGCTTATTTCAGATTGGAACGCCTTTCCACGTAGAATAGTGCAAATAACTGATAACCTTATGGACGCTGTAGGTGGTAAGGTTGTAGTTCCTGTTAAACCTGTAAAGCCAAACAAGGGAGGGACTTTTGTTTTAAGTGGTACTGGAACATTTACGACACCACCGAGAAAGGGAGGATATACAACGGAAGAGAATCTATCTTTTACTGTTGCAGCAAATGCAACGGGAGCAGACAGGATAGACCAATACGAGGTGGAGTTTTTTGCACCAGATGGAACGTCAATAGGTACTGATACTATTGTTATAGCTCAATCAGGAAGCACAGGAAACCTACTAACGGAAAGCGGAAGTAATTTGATAACAGAAGGACTTGATAACATCACGGTATGATACAGAATATAATAACTCTTTTGGGAATGTTCGACTATTTAGGGGAGAGCGAAAAGATAGACATAGCAAAAGGGAAATACAAATTAGAGAAGACCATTAACGGAAAGGTTGAACAAAAGAAAAGAGCTAAAGCATGGCTGAAGTAAGAACAGTAGAACTAAAGGTAGACACTAAACAGGCGGTTAAATCGCTTGATGAGTTAGGTGGTACTTTTGAGGACGTATACGGAGAGATACAGCCTTTATCTGGTCGTATAGGTGAGTTAGAAGATCGTCTATATGAAATGTCTTTAGCAGGTGAGCAGAACACTGACGAATTTAAGAAGCTCACTAAGGAGATTGGTTCAATGAAAAAAGTAATCATTGAAACTGATTTACTTGTAGATGGTATGTCGCAGACAATGGCACAAAATGTCGGGGGTGCTATTGGTGGTATTACTTCAGGTTTTGCACTTGCTCAGGGTTCAATGGCTGCTTTCGGTGTTGAGTCTGCTGCTGTTGAAGAAACACTTTTGAGGGTTCAGAGTGCTATGGCTATCTCTGAGGGGTTTCAGGGCATACGAGAATCTGTAGCGTCATTTAAAGGACTTGCTGCAAACGTCAAATTATTTGGACAGAACACACTAAATAGCGTTAAAGCGTTAAGCACATTTAAAAAGGCGTTAATTGGTACGGGTATAGGTGCTTTGGTTGTTATTCTTGGTGAGCTTATTGCTAATTGGGATAAATACAAAAAGGTTTTAGAAGACTTTAGTTTAACGCTACTTGAAAAGGTTATACCATCTCAAAAAGAAGAGATAAACCAACTACAGGAGATTAGAGAACTTGGGGAGAAGGACTTAGAGCAATCACAGCAAAAACTTAAAGCCTTAGAAAAAGAAATACGGGCTACTAAGAATGCTTCAGCGATAGAAAATCAAAAGTATGATGATGCTATACGCTTGGCTATTGCAGAGGGTAAATCAAAAAAGGAGATTGAGCGTTTAGAGCGTAAAAAGTTAGAAACGATTATTAAGAGTGCTGAAACAGAATTAGCGTTACAAAAAGAAAAGGCTTTAGCTTTAAGAGATGAGATAAAAGTAAAGGCAGCACTTGGACAACTTGACGATGAAGCGAGAGAAGCAGCATTAGAAGCACTTAGAAGCCAAATAGAAACTACTCAAAGCACTTATCAAACATTGAAGAGTGCAAGGGTAGACCTTGCTGTATTTGAAGCGGAAAAAGAAATAGAAAAAAGACAAGCTGGTAAAGAAAGTGCAAAGCAAAAGATTGAAGAAGAGAAAGCACTTGCTGATGAGATTAAACGCATACAGGAAGAAGAAGCACTAAGGCAAATTGAAGAAGAAGAGGAATTAAGCGAGTTTATACGTAGAGCAAAACTAACAAGCCAACAAAAGGAGCTTGAGGACATAAATACTCACTACTTTAATTTAATTGAGAGGGCAAAACAATACGGATTAGACACGTTGGCACTTGAGGAAGAGCAGTCTGCAAAACTAAAAGAGGTAAACGATAGATATGCAGCAGAAGAAGAAGCAAGGAAAGCTGAAGCCAAACAAAAATCAGAAGATGAAAGAAAGCAAGAGCTACAGGCTGAACTTGATTTACAAAACGCTAAATTTGAAGCAGCAGCAGTTACATTGCAAGGTATATCTGGATTGGTAAATGCTTTTGCTGGTCAATCTGAGGAACAACAAAAGAGAGCTTTTAATATAAGCAAGGCTATCAACATTGCTCAGGCAGTTATGGACACTTATAAGGGTGCTACTGCCATCTTCGCAAATTCTGCCGCTAACCCTGCTACTATTTTATTTCCTGCTCAACCATTTATCATGGCTGGTGCTGCTATTGCTGCTGGACTTGCTAACGTTGCTACTATCGCAAAGCAAAAGTTTAACGGTGGTGGTGGTTCTGCTGTTGGAACAGGTTCAGCACCTACTGCTCCAACTATTGGTGGTGGTAGTTCACCTGCTCAGTTTAACGTAGTTGGTAACAATGGAGTAAATCAGTTGGCTCAAACGTTGGGAGATCAACCAATGAAGGCTTATGTAGTAGCAGGAGATGTAACAACGGCTCAGAGTTTAGAGCGTAATAAAATAGAACAAGGTACATTATAAAACGTTTAATAATTATGGAGAAGATACAAGAAATAGAGCTTTTCATTAAAGACGAGAACAAAGATGGCGTTTTTGCCATTAGCTTAGTAGATGAACCTGCTATAGAGGAAGATTTTG
>Ga0208019_1001761_pt1 | contig 11266 bp, 8 predicted proteins | sample CB_VirMetaG_5_FD_184540 | JGI IMG/M metagenome (GOLD analysis project Ga0208019, IMG submission 184540) | Freshwater to marine saline gradient viral communities from Chesapeake Bay - CB_1508_1D Viral MetaG (SPAdes) (version 4) | ecosystem: Environmental > Aquatic > Marine > Coastal | place: USA... | reverse complement strand
CGAACCATTGTGAAAGCAGGGATGCCTTCCATCCTCACAACACGAATGTTCTTCACCTTTGCCCCACCGAGTTTCTTCTGAATCTTCGGCAACAGTTGCTTCGCACGAGATAAAACCTGCATCGAAACAATGTCTGTTGCTGCATCAATTTCCACACCGTTCACCACTTCGGGCGGCATGGCAGCAAATGGACCGCTATCATCAACACTGTATTCAGGTTCAGGAGAATCATCGTAGATAATATCTTCATCGATTTCTTCTTCAGTTTCTTTGGCGATTTGCTGACGAACAAACTCAGCCTCCTGTTCAGCGGTGTCGTCATTTTTTCCACCAATACGATTCACCCTTCGATCAACCGCATCTGCCAGCATCGACCAGTAATCGCTGGTACTAAAGTCATCACCGTAGCCAACTTCATCGCGCAACATTTGCACGTTTGAATCGGGGTTTGGCATATCATTCACAGGAACCTTCTGAAAGTTCTGTGCGGCAGCTTTCGGGAACCGTGAGAAGTATTGTTTAACAGCAGTAACGAAGTCTTGTATCCCGTCAAATTCACCAGCAACAGTCATCTGATCATTGATGGCAATACGACCACGCGAATCAATTGGGACAGGTATCTTGCCAACACGATCATTAAGGTTGCCCAATATATCATCTCCCTCAACCTCATTGTCGAGCCGAGCAACACGCACGGCAGCGTCCCTGTTGGATTTGTTAATGTCGGTCTTTGCAGGAGATTGCTTGCGTATCTTTTTTTTGCTGATGTTTTGGAATGCCCGATTCTTAATCGTATTCAGTAACTCCAACTCATCAACACCCATCTCTTCTGCCAGCTTGCGAACATCGGATTGGAACTTCTGAACCTCAATCCTCTGGTTGTCATTTTTGTATCGTGAAGGATAAGGAGTCCCGTTCTTCTGATTGGCAGTGCCAGCACCGGCATACCATTTAAAAGTGCCAGTGCTCTTCATCCCGTTGTTGCCACTCCACTTTGCTCCAAAGGGCTCAATGCGGTCAGCAAGTGATCTTACAGCAGTTGTTTCCTCAATCGGTGCAGGCGCGGCAACCTCAGTCTCAGCTGCCTGTTGCTCCTCCGCAATCGGCTCAGCCTGTGGTTCCGGTTCTGCCTGCGCCGTTGACTCAGCTTGTTGCTCGGGTAATTGCCCTGTGTCACGTTTCCATTCTTCGAGTGTCTTATCCTTGTAAAACCCTTCGTAAAACTTGTATGCCTCAATGAATGCGTCCTGCTGATCTTTAGGGAGCTGATCAACGATAGCAAACTCCTCCGAATCGTAGCTTTCAAAACCTTTGTCGCTTATTGCGAGTTTCTGAGCGAGTTCTTCTAACTCGTCTTCAGTTAATGATGGCTCATCAATGAGTGCTGGCTGCTCCTCAACAGTCGTGCTTTCGGTTGGCAGTTGATCAGTTTCAATTTCGGCAGCAATGAGATCAGCTTCTTCAACATCGGGCATCGCATCAATCTGCGACTGAACAGCGGGATCGACCGGCAATTCCTCAACGGGCTTGTCGCCACCCATCTGCTTATCTTCGTTGGCAAGTTGGAAGTCTGTCTCGGGTTGTTCCAATGCCTTACTTTTCTCGGCAGCTTTCTCGGCAGCCTTCTCAGTGATTCGCTGTGCCACACTCGGAAGGCCAGCGTTTTCTGCTGATCGTGCTTGCTTCCGTGCTTGCAGGTAATCACTCCCGAACTCAACAGTGCCAGCTGCGCCAGCAAGCACAGCACCGGCAAGGAACGCTTGTCCGAACGCATCTGAAATATCAGCTTCGGGATCGTATCGCTTCTGAGCGATGGCAGCAGAAATGCCTTCATCAATCCCTTCTTCCAAACCTTCAACACCGGCTCCAATACCGATACGCTTTGCAAACTCCTTCACGCCCGAGCGGAAAACTTTGTCGGACTTTGCGACATTGAGCATATCAATATCGCTACCACCAAAGCGTTCAGACACCTTCCCGCCAATGTAAGTGAGCATTGCGGTTTTTGCTCCATCAACAACTGCATCAGCGAATGCTTTGGTTTCAGCATCAGCATCACCCTCAGCTTCGTAAGCATCCTTCGCATCGGCGTAAGTGGAACCGAATGTGGTCGCACCGGCGGCAGCGTAAACAGCAGCAGACCCGAGTGGTGAAGCTGCAAGCGTTGGTGCAATGGTTGCAGCTGTCATTGCTGTATCACCGGCGAATCTTTCAATAGAAGTCGGCATATCCTCTTCGGCTTCTGCAATGATGCCTTCGAGGATGCTGCCAGATTCCTCGCGGAAATCGCGTGCCCACTTTCCAATGGTTCCACGGATGGCATCGGGCGGCAGCGCATTGGCAATCCGCTTCACACTCTGTCCGATAACAGGTATGGTTCTCACGGATTCCGGCACAGTAGCAGCAGCATAATCCACCGCTGCCTGTGTCCTGTCAGCCAACGCTTCAACAACACCCCACCCAATTTTGCCGAGCATTGCTCGACCACCTAACACACCTCGCTGATAAACCTGTGACGTAACGCCACCAATCGTTGTGGACGTGAATTCTTTGAACTCTGAGGCAAACTCTTCATCCTCTTTCAGAAGCTCGGGGTAAGCGTTACCAACCTTTACGGTCAGTTCATTGTCGGGTATATTGCTATACTCACGGTATCGCTCCTTAATGTATTGAATAGTCGGTGATGGCATATAGTGTATTGCTCCGATTAATATCCAAGTGGTAACGGGTTTTTCTCAAAAGCTCGGTCAATAACTTTTCCGTGCTTTGCAGACACAGCATCCGATGTGGGTCTGTTGTCTTTGACGCCAAAAGCGAAGCGCATTGCCTCTTTCATTGCCTGCTCATCAAACACTACTTCACCAGTATCGTCATCGACCCGGATAAATAGTTTTATGTTTTCCTGTGCCCATGACTCAGGCGTTTTAGGGAGTGCCTTACGGTATTCTGCCTGTGCCTTGCGTGCTTCAATATCGGAAGTTCTGCGTTGTGCAAGGCTTCTCAGACGATAATACTCGTTCTCGTTGTAAGTGAACTGACCAGTTTGCGGGTCACGTCGAACATCTTTTGGACTGTTCAATCGCATCCACTCCAACCCGTCAGCCCATCTCTTTGTTTGCTCCAGCATCAAAGCCTGTTCAGTTTGGAGAACCTGATTCTGAAGGGCGGACTGTTGAATGGTTCCACGTATCTGCACGGCTTCATCACGTATCTCCTTTGGCCAACCAGAAGGAACTTGCGGTGGCTCACCGAAGCCGTTCCAATTGATCAGCTCTGAATGATACTTATCGAATGCTGGTTTGTATTGCTCCCTCTGATTAAGGATGCGCTTCATCTCGTTGGACTGAGTTTCAGCTTTCTCAAGCTCGAACTTCTGCAACTTCTGATCCAACACAGCTGACTCTTGCTCCAGTTTGAATCTCTTCTTCTGAATAGCAAACTGATCACGAGCCAATTCATTGCTGAGATCAAACTGACGAGTGCGTTCTGCGAGGTTCGTTCGGAACATGTCTGCCTCGGCAGCTGCTTGCGTGGCACGCATGCCGAGGTTTGTTCCCTGTAAAAAGTAATCTGTTGCCTGTGCCATATGATTAAGTGATTGAATTATGATTGCTGCTTATTACCAGCACCTGTTGGGCCGAACACTCTGCTAAACAGTTCGCCTTGTATGCCAGCCCCAAACATTGTTCCACCCATCACACCGAGCTGACCACCTATGCGTGATTGCATGCTGTTGGCTGCATCTGACTGAGCTTTTCCAACGGCAGCAGTGTATGCGAACTGGTTCTGATTGATTGCGTTGTTGATCCATTGTGAAGGTGACACGTACGAGGAGGCAGTTGACATCGGGTTAACCGTGTAGTTTTGTCGGATGTTACTGGACAACGCATTGAAAGCATTCAGACCAGTCTGTGTCATTGAATACTGCGTTAACCCGAGGTCGCGTGCCGTAAGGTTTCTGCCAGCCGCGCTACCAGCAAGCCCTAACCCACCGCTGCGCTCAGCTGCTTTCCTTTGGATAAGGTTCTGATCAGCCATTGGAAGGTTGCCAGCAATCATATTGCTGATTGCCTCACCCGAACCTGCCAGCATCTCTTTGTAGTTGGGCATTGTCCGCATAAGGATTGACTCCAGCCGGTCCTGATCTGCTGTCGCGGTCATATCAGCGAGCTTCTTTGCGTCACCAAAGCTGGCAAGGTTTGCTGAGATTGCTGCCTGTTGTTCTTCGGTCTGATCAACAGGTGTGAAGGTTGGGATTTTTGGTTTCTTCCCGAGGAGCGAACCAGCAAGGCCGGTTGCTGCTCCAATTCCCGCCATCGCTAAAAAAGGTAGAGGCATAATTAGATAACACTTTCGATTCCCCCTCCACCGTGCGTGTCGAGGTTGGTTAGTTTCAATACGGGCACAGCTCCATCACCCGTGTAATTACTGAGCTGATTGCGAAGAGAATCAATGGCGAGCGCACGGAACTCAGCCGCAGTTGCAAAGTCTCTGTTCTCTTCCATTTTGATAGCAATCGCCATGTTCTTAATTGCATAGAGATCACTGATCAAAAGCACATCATCATCGCTGACTGCTTCTAAGAATCGCAGCTTTGCGATAACAGTCACCGACACGGTTCCAACATTACCTTCGGAGCATGTGCCGCAATCGGCAAGCCCCGGCACCAGTGATTTCCGGTAGCTCGGAATGGTTTCAGTTGGTTCGTATGATGCCAAATCAATGAGTGTTGGGGTTGCATTCACCAGTTCGTAGAGCATCACATTGCCTTCGGTGGTATCTTTGATCACCCCAACAATGCTTTTGAAAGATGTGGCAGTATCGACAAAGCCATTTGTCAGCGTCACAACCTCTCCGTCACGATACACAGCTGTTGGGCCACTGCCTTCTTTCAGCGTGCGAACCCAATTACCGTTGGAGTCATAACCCATAATCGTGATGGTCTTACCGGCATCAGCTTCGAGGAACGCATACACGCGCACCGGTTTTCCTTCACCCGACATGCTTCGGTATGTTGGAACTTCACCGCGATCCAACAACTGATTGGCCACACCGCAGCTGTCAGCCTGAAGCCCGACACCGCTTTCGAGGAATTCAAACCAGCTGTTGCGGATGATGCCGGGAGTTTTATTAATGGCGAAAGACTCAATGGTTTCGATTTGCCTCGGCCAAACAATGCACCCGTCAGTAGCGCATAGAGTGAACCTGCCGTAAGTGCCCTTCCACTTGCCGCTTTCAATCAGTCGGCGTTGCGCTTCGTTGATGTATTCAGTGACACGCGAATCAGTAGGGCAAAGACTGAGGTGCTTTGCGATACGCTGCTTTGCTGTTGCGAGAGTTACTTTCATTGGATCGAGTAGTAAACACGGGCTGTGCGTTTGATGAAATAAACACCGTAATAAGGAGGCAGATTCGTGTGGGCACTGCCACCACCGGTTCCTTCCGATGTGATGGTTTGCTCCGTGAGTCCATCCCCGCCATACTCATTGCCTGCATCACTGTCCAAAGACGCATTCAACCCACCGAGTTTTACATCGTGGGTATGATCGGGGATTTGGTCGGTTGTCAGAGTGACCTCATCGACACCTCCGGTTCCATTGACGGCAACCTCTACACCCGAAGGGAACTCACCGACACCAACCGGAAACTTTGCGGCAAGCTCTTCGTCCACTTCCCAAAACGGACCAGTGTAATCGGACACATCTTCATCCGCTCCTCCGTCATATGTTTTGAGATCGTTCAGACTACCAACCCACATGCGCCGCTCGCTGCCTGAAGTGGGGACTAAGTGCGGTGACAACCAATACCCATTCTGATAGACATACAGTCTGTCGGGGAACCCATTCACAGTGCGTATCCACGGTTTGTCCGTGTCGTTCACTGAAGGTTTGGATTCACCGAAATTGTATAGTGAATAGTTCCCGTTCACGTATGCCGATGTGATGCTGATGAACAGCTGATACATTTCGGCAACACTGGTGAAGCAGGCGTTTGGCGGAACTGTGCCAGCCTGCAAAACAACTGAATGATTCGTTGGCATCTTATTATCCTATGACGATGTATTGTCCCAACTCATTGACGAACGGGTTACTGTTATCGTCTGCGAGCTGAGTGATTGTTGAGTTTGTTGATACGGGACATTCTTCGTCGCCGCTGGTTGATGTAAAGGCGAGGCAGCTTTGTTCGGTTACCGCCTCACAATCGACTGTAAATGATGGTGCGCTCATATTGATTACGAGCATGCAGCACTGCTGCCACATCCTCCGTATGGTTCTTCGATGGTTGGGTATGCGTGCATGCGGAACCCTTTGATGCGTGCGTGACCAGTCCACCCGATTCTTACAGCCATTTCATACCCTACCCGCATGGGAACTCCATTGGTAGGTTCACAGTCATCGGCAGGTTGAGGCAATCGGATGCGTGTTCTGTATTGCGGTTTATGATTGGCGAACGTCATACATTCACCAGCTCCCACAGCGCAACTCCCGTAGGTAACACACTCGTTGAATGCGTTCCAATCCACCCACACAGGGTATTGGTTCGTTTTGTATTTGATGTCAAAGGCAACACTGCCTTCAATTTCATCCACAAACATCTCACCGTATTCGAGCTGCTTTGCTTCAAAAGGATTTTGGAAAGAGTAATTCGGTGTTTCTATGTAACACGCAATATCAGTGGTGTCATTGTCTTTGCGCCCGTCGCGTGTCAGCTCCCAAAGCTGAATGCCGCATGTATCGGGCTGAAGATGGAAAACGAAACACCTCGGACTGAAATCAATATCAGCATTGAGTATCTGCAACACGTTCAGACCTGTCCAAAGACCATCCCATGCTGGCGGCATCTTGTCACCAACACCGCCGACGAGATCAAAATCCAACACAGCAAGCCCACGGTAATAAGTTCCGTTCGGGCTTACCTGTGGAATAGTCGTTGTGATCAGCCTGTTATCAAACAGAACAGCACTCACAGAATCGCGCAGGTTGAACTGAGAGTCATTGGACAGTATGGACTCCATCTCACGGCTCACGGGGATTTGACCGTATTGCTGCCATTCCCTTCTGCTGCTGATGTAACTGCGGATACCATCGGGCGCACGGTAAAACATGTCACTGTTCACAAGGACACAGCTGCGATCACTGACAGAACCGTAGTTGATTGCGACAATTCGGACGGTTGGGTATTCAACATTCTTCCACGCGTCACGATCAGTTGGAACATTGACAGCGAACACAGCGTTAGCAGTGTGAACAAGAAGCTCCCCTTGGCCCAAACTTATATCGGGCTGGTTCATAAACTTCATCGCCGTGATATCGCCAGTGTCCAGTGGAACTGAGAATGCTCCCCCTTCCGCGATGTATGTGTTCTCGGTGAAATAGATGACGCTCGTTGGCCCACCGACAATATCGCCTGCCACAAACTCTCTGCCTCGCGCTACCCATAATCTCCCGCCTCCGTACGCCATTGCTGTGCCAGTCGGAACCTCGTTCTCTTTCAGATTGGCCCTGCGAGAGCTTGCTCCGTCGAAGATGATTGCCCGATTACGACCATCCTGCACCACCATATACTCTTCAGCTTGCTGAAAGTAAGCAGTCTCGATAAGAGAAGAATTGGGATCAGCAGTCTTATCGGTATTGCGAGGGGTAATATCATCAACGTCTCCTGTTTTCGGGTTGATTCTGTGAATGTATCCATCAATTGAACAGATGATGTAAGACTGCCTTCCGCGCTGGTATTCGGCGGCACCCTGAAACCTCCCGCTCTCAAACCGGTCCTTTATCTCATCAGCCTCACTCTGAGTGTTCGCATTGAATATGAGTGGAATGTTTTTGAAAGCTGGTCGCGTCTTTGCGTATCCGCCGCGCATTGTGGCATTCACTGCGAAGCTGAGCTGGTTACGTGAGAGCAGGCTCGGGGAGCGACCGCTATCAACCCCACGTTCGAGTGAGACGAAACCATCGCTTATTCTCTGTGGGTCAATGACTGGCATTACAATATGATACCAATGTTGAAATCGAATGATACCGGGATGGGGGCAACATCAATATGAATCCCAACGCTCGATGCTGTCTTTGATGAAACGGTTATTGCGTCGAATGTTGAAGATACTTCCGTGTAAGGCGTAATGATCACCACGTAATCAGACGAAGACAGTGGGGTTTCGAAGGTGAGTATCGCACTTCCACCGCCTCCAACAGTGCCCGACAAAGCACCGCTGGTTGCGATGTTTGTTTTGTTGGTAGCAGTCGAGCCTGTGATTGTCACGCCCGATACAGTCACATTAATGTCAGCACGAGCAGCGAATCCCAACGACGATGGCAAGTCAGAGTAAACAGGGACACCGGAAGAAATCTTCAGCCATTTACCTTCAGCTGCGCCAGCAGCCAGTCTTACCCACTTTGAACCATCCCAATAAGCAATATCACCAATTGCCCCACCGACATTCCCGAGTGATGTCAGTGGAAGCTGGTTCTTTGTTTTGTTGGTGAGGTCTAACAGGTCCGAGATGTCAGTGAATAATGGCCTGCGCCACTTCATCCCAACAGATGAAGCAGAATCAGTGAACAGACCCATTGTGTCGGATGCCCCGATGTTGAGCACTGATTGTGCGAGAGCTGTGCGTGTGAGCAATTGCCCTTTAAGAGTGAGAAAGTCAGCAGTGCCAGAAGCACCTGCCTCACCGCGCGGGCCGGTCGGCACCATTGCAGAACCGGATGCGACTGTTACTCCTGTCGAGCCGGGATCAGTTGGGTAGCCGAGCCGAGTAACGGTCACATGCGAAGCTCCTTTGCCATTAACATAATAGAACCCCGAACCCTCGATGTAGGCATACATGCCAGCTGCCCAAATGTCAGTGGACGGCACAAATACGTTCACAGCAGCTCCGATTGCAGGAGTGATAAAGCTGGCTGTGATCAGCGAATACCCCGAGCTGCCGTCATTGCCAGCAGCACCAGCAGCACCAGTATCGCCAGCGTTCCCCTGTGGTCCGGGAGTGTTTACTACGGTCGTCTCGCATACGGGATCGCAACAGTCTGAAGTGGTGTTTAATGAAACAGTCATCGTTTGACAGGTTAAAGTTGTAACGGGTAATCCCGATGAGGCCAGCAGGCGGTTTCTGCAACACAGCTGTCAAACGGTTTGATACGTCACAAATACAACCTCGCCTTAGACATACAGCTCAACCCCATAGAGTTAGAGCTGTTCGCCTTTAGGATTGGACACCCCATTGAAAGGGGTGGATTGGGACGTTATGGACACCTCAGAAACGTAGCTGATGCAATGTGGCCAAAGCTCAGTTGGAACCCGTGGCTGGAGAAAGCTCTTCAATGTTTGTGTGACCATCAATGGTCCTGTTGGGCAGGATGCGGTGCGAGCGGTAAAACATTCGCGGCAAGTCTTTTTTCAATGGTTTGGTTTGCCGCTGATCCACTGAACAGCTCAATTATTCTCACATCCACTACCGGCAAAATGATACGCAAACGTGCGTGGCCGGTCATACAGGAGCTTTACCGCACATGTGAGGGTGGTTATCCCGCTCATATGGTTGATAGTAAGACCACTCTGCAAGCCATTCGAGGGGACGATAAGCACGCCATATTTGCCATACCTGTTCTCGATGGATCGACCTCAAAGGCAGTGGCCAATATACAGGGGATTCGTTCGCCGCGAACTTTCGTGATCGTGGATGAAGCAACGGACACACCGGAAGCTGCGTTCGAGGCGTGCTCCAACCTTCAGAAAGGAACCCGAGAGTTCAAATTCCTCGCAATAGGAAACCCGCACAGCAAGTTTGATCAACACGGAAGGATGGCTACACCCAAAAACGGGTGGGGATCAGTGAGTGTTGAGGATGAGGAATGGGAAACCGAACGCGGAATATGCCTGCGCTTTGACGGAATGAAGTCGCCAAACGTGTTGGCTGGCAGCAACAAGTATCCATACCTTATCAATGACGATCAGATACAGCAGGCGCAGAAATATGATGGCGTTGATTCCCCTAAGTTTTGGAAATACACACGCGGCATGTGGTCGCCCGAAGGTGTCTGCAAAACGGTTCTCAGCGAAAGCATCATAGAGAAATACCGTGCGCTTCATCCTGTCAACTTCATCAGCAGATACCAAATGCTGGCAGGGCTGGACCCTGCTTTCAATGGTGGTGACAGGTGCGTGTTGCAGTTCGCAAAATACGGAGACTTCGACAACGGGAAGCTCGGCATTCAGATGCTTCACAGGGAAGTGATCAGCATTGACGCACAAGCAACTGAGCCTGTCCACTTTCAGATAGCCAACAGAGTAAGGATGTTATGTGAGCAGAACGGGGTTGAACCCAATCGGCTGGCAGTGGATGCAACAGGTGAAGGTGGTGGATTGTGTGACATCATCGCAAAGACGTGGAACCCGAACATTCACAGAGTAGAGTTCGGCGGGAAGGCTTCTGATCGCCCCGTGTCGCCCGAAGATCATCGCAAAAGCTCAGATGTTTACGCCAACAAAGTCACCGAGCTTTGGTTCAGCGTGAGGCAGTGGGTAATCAACGAGCAGCTTCGGGGCATGGACACAGAGGTTGCCATCGAGTTCTGCTCTCGCATGTTCGATGACGAAAAGCGGATGACCATTATTGAGCGCAAAGCTGACATGAAGGCACGCACAGGGAAGTCTCCCGACCTCGCGGATGCTGCGGCACTCGTCGTAGAAATGGCTCGACACATTGGCGGGTACGCGACAGCAGGTAAGAGGACAAAGCGCGGGACTGACTGGTTCCGAATGGTTAAGGAATACGATAGTGTTTACCACGATACGTTTCAATGAAGACACTTATCCCAACAAGCGTAACACCGCCAAATGGTTACACATACACGCAGGAGGAAACAGGGCACACTATGTCTGCCGACAGTTTTCACCAGCTTGTCGGTCGCGTTGTTGAGCATCGCAGGGCAAACAATCTGCCGGTCCCGTTCAACATTGATGACATTGTGGAACAGCAGCTTTGCGAAGAGCGTCCCGAGCTTTGCAAGGAGCACAGACCGAAACCCGCAACATCGGTCAGCTTTCTTACGATGGAGCTTGCTGTTCGGTTCACAAAGACGCTTTACACAGCTGGCGCAGAAAGGGTTGATCAATCCGTAGCTGACGAGCGTGCCGCGATCTGTGTTGGTTGTGAGGATAACATTGAACCAGAAGGCTGTAACGGTTGCAGGCGCGGGTGGATTAAGAAAGCCATTGAGTTCATAGCTGGCACAGGGAAGACAGCGTTGGATGACCGGCT
>Ga0208019_1001757_pt1 | contig 11278 bp, 11 predicted proteins | sample CB_VirMetaG_5_FD_184540 | JGI IMG/M metagenome (GOLD analysis project Ga0208019, IMG submission 184540) | Freshwater to marine saline gradient viral communities from Chesapeake Bay - CB_1508_1D Viral MetaG (SPAdes) (version 4) | ecosystem: Environmental > Aquatic > Marine > Coastal | place: USA... | reverse complement strand
TATCAGTCAAAGAAGTCTCAGACGCAACCGCAAAAACAACTGTCTTTTGGACTCCTGGTTACAATGCAGGTGAGCAAGGCACAGATATAACCATTCTTGATATAGATGGAACTGGTAATTTTTTAATCCATGACGATGCGAATAACTTAATAGAAGTCACCGATGGTACCAACACAGTAACCGCACCACTGACAGCAGTTTCAGGTACAGAATATGAAATTATTTTAAACTATGGTGATAATGATGGATCTCCTGAAATGCAATTAACAATAAACGGAGTTTCGTCAGCAGCAGGTACATTCGAAAGAACATTCTCTCCCGGTGATACTTTTGTTATTGATTGGGATAATGCATTATATGATATTTCTTTAGTCAAGATAGAAAGAAGTTCTAACTTTCCTGACACAGATGAAACAGTCGTAACAATGGACGGAGAAATAGCTACAATGGACGGTGAAGTTGTAACTATGGGGAGTTAATATAGGAGAATTAAAATGAAAAAACTAGTTACTTTTTTATTTGTGTTATTTATTGTTTCAGCAGTTCACGCTATCGAGATTGATGGTGATGCTAATGATGCTGTAGATATAGCAAATGGTGGAACTAATGCTACGTCTGCTTCAGCAGCAAGAACTAATCTTGGTCTTGCTATAGGTACTGACGTATTAGCTGAACAGACTATAGGTATTGCTGATAATAACTTACTTGAAGTAGATGCTGCTGATGCAGCAGATAATGATTACGGAAAATTTACTGCTAATGGTATTGAAGGTCGCTCATATGCTGAAGTTAAGTCGGATTTATCTCTTGATAATGTGGATAATACTTCAGATGCGACTAAAAATGCAGCTTCTGTCACATTAACAAATAAGACTATAAGTGATGCTTCTAATACCTTATCTATAGAAGGTACAACAATAAAATCAACCGGTGAAGCTGGCGGGGTTAAATATCTCCGTGAAGATGGAGATGGTACATGTTCTTGGCAGACTCCGGCTGGATCTGGTGATGTAACTGGTGTAGGTGATTGTGCCTCTGGAGATTGTTATGACGGTTCAAGTGATGGCGGAACTTATGCAAGAATTTACGACGGTGATTCTCATTATTTTCAGTTAGATGTTGAAGATATTTCAGCTAATTATACTTTAAGCCTCCCACCAATTATTGGTTCAAGTGGTCAACTTCTTCAATCAGATGGGGATAATACAACTTCTTGGACAAGTACTTTAAACCTTGCACACATAGAAGAAATAGAAGTATGGGACAATGACTCTCCAGGAACAGACAAATATGCAGGTAATTTTGAATTTCAATATATAGATGGTGCTGATGGTTCTGAAAATGTTGATTGGTCTTTGTACACTAATCAAGGCGGAGCAAAAACATTACAACTCTTTTTTGATGAATCAGATGATCAGTTTGAATTTCAGAAAAATACTACTTTACAGTCTGGTGATATAATTGCTGGTGAAATAGCTGATTGGTATGCATATGATATTATCCCGATTGCATGGATGAAAGATGGTTCAAGTCCTCCTGATGCTTTGGATGATGGAACAACAAGAAGTCCGTATGCTTATCGTACATTTGATAACACAGCAGATGAAGACTTAAATACCATTTGGTTTGTTCCATCCGATTTATCCGGCTCTACAGTCCAATTTCGAGTAAAATACCTTATTACAAATGCAACAGGCCCAAGTGCTGAAGGAGTTGCTTTTGGTTTATCTGGAGTGAGCATAGGTGATAATGATGCAACTAATGCAGCAAAAGGTACGGTTGTTGTGGTTACTGATACCTCAACAGCAGTTCAGCATGATATTTTAATTACTGATTGGTCAGGAAATGTTACAATTACAGGACTTGCAGCAGGAGAAGTTGCTGAACTTGCATTGATTAGGGATGTTTCAGATGCTGCTGATGATTATGCTCAGGTTGTTGGTGTTTTTGCTCTTGAAATTAGATATGTTAGAGATGTAACGAGGTAAATATGAATAGACGAGAGTTTATAAAACAAGTCGCTAAATCAGGTGGTTTAATGGGCTTGATGAGTATAGGGTTATCTTTTAAGGAAGCTCAAGCCTATTTGAACCCATATATTGCTGGAATTGTTGAGAGTGGTAGCCCAGCATATTTAATCGATGAAAATTTTAGCGGTGGTTCTACCCCTTCCGGCTGGACTGATGCTGGCACTCCTACCTATAATTCTGGGAATGTTGTGTTTGATTATAATGACCGAACAACAACGGTTGAATTCACAGGACAAACAGACGTTTATATAGGCATGCAAGTTAATTTCGCAGCTCTTGAGAATACGGGTGATTTGGTGTTTATTCGTATCCTGGACACATCCGATACTATACTGGGATATGTTGCTATAAGAGCAGCAGATACGGTAAGGGCAGCGAATGGTAGCGGAATAACAACCGGATCCACAATTGCGACAGGAACACACTATATATGGGTATCATTTTCGACAGCACTCGGTGCTAGTAATACTTATACCGTTGATATCGGTTCTACAGGTACTTTTTCGAGTGCAACATCTTATATAGATGCATCAAACGGTACAAGCACAGCAGATATAGCAAAAATTAGAATAGGCCAGGAAAGTTCTGACTCATCTGGTGATGTAACTTACTACCAGATTATTGTTGACGATGCAGCTATAGGAGACCTTGCAGATGAATCATAAAATAGTTACAATTATTCTTTTTGTTCTTTTTTTGGTTTCACCTGTGTTTGCAGAAGACTATACCAACCTTGGCAAGACAATGAGATATGTCAGGGCAGGGGCGACAGGTGGGGATACTGGTTTGGATTGGACAAACGCATATACCTCGCTGCCGGTGAATTTGACCAGGGATTACGTGTATTTTGTTGCTGGTGGGTCGTATTCGTCTTATACTTTTGATGATGCAAACTCAGGCACAGACCGCATCTATATTGTCAAGGCCACAGAGGATGATCATGGCACTGACACAGGTTGGCTGGACTCTTTCGACGATGACCAAGCGGAGTGGACAACTTGGACGTTAAACGCATCATACATGACTTTTGACGGACAGACAGGAGGTGGACCGGATAGCTGGACAAGTGGACATGGTTTTCTCCTTGATCCTGTCACATGTAATGAGGTGGAGGCTGTCGGTGCAAATACAAATGTGGTCAATGTCGCAAGTACAGCCACCAGTAATAATATATTCACACGCATAGAAATAGCTCTTTGCGGTGTGCGTAGGCAAGACGGTATATATCAAAAAAGAGACACAGCTTTTCGGTCAACTCAGGGGATAGCCGACACCACTTTTTCCTATATGTATATACATGATGTTAGTGGAATTGTGTTCCTTCTATATGGTGGGGATAATAGCGGAAATACTATAGAATATAATTTCATCCAACGTCAGGCGACTATTGGTGGTGCTCCAAGTAATATACACGCCGAAGTATTGCAGTTAAGGGGAGCAGGACAAGATTCTGGTACAATTATCAGATATAACAGGTTTAATGACGTTGATGGGACAGGGTGCTTAACTTTTCAGGACTCAGCGCAAAGTGGTATTGAAATATACGGGAATGTATTCTATCAGACAGACCCGGAAAGTGCAATTTATACTCTGTCAACAGGGGTGATTTATGCCGGGCAAGAAGATCATGACGATATTGAAATTTATAATAATACTGTTGTAGATTTTGGTACATACCCAAGCGGCATCAATATGGATTGTACTCACACAGGGGTAATAGTTAGGAATAATTTATGGTCAAATTCAAGCTCAAATTCAATAGACTCTAATACCGCAAGCAACAACGAACAATCAGGAAGTACCAGTCTGTTTTCCGACTATTCGAACGATGACTTTACACTATCACAAGCAACAGATGAGGGATTTACTCTAGGATCACCGTATAATGTTGACATGTACGGAAATACAAGGGGATCTGACGGTAGCTGGGATTTAGGCGCATATGAGTATGTATCTGGTACAGCAGGCAACACCCAACTAGGATCAGGAACCCCAGTAGACATAAGCGATCCAACAGCACCAACGGTCGTGTTATTCAATTAAAAAAGGTAAGTCTAATGTTAAAAACAATCACTGATAATTCGGCAGGCCCGACAGGGTTAGTTGGCCTGATAATTGGCTTTTTCCCAAACCAACCCAAAGAATGGTTAATCGCTTTGTCAACTCTCCTTGTCATTTGCCAATTAGTGCATTGGTTTTATCGGTTTTATAAATGGTGTGTAAAAAGGAGAAAAGTATGAAAAAATATAAATTAATTTTATCTTTATTGGTGGTATTATTTTGGTGCTTTAATGCTTACCCGGCAACCCAAACAATTAATACACTCCCGGATTCAAATGCTACTTTTATTTCGGATAATCAAACTTTTCTCGGTAACGAACAGGCTAATCGCGAAGCTCTACAGGCTAATAATACTGATATTAAGGTTATCTCTGGTGGTATTGGGGCTACTGATGCTTCTCTTACTCACACTATTTCAGAAGTTACGGCATTTCCTAATGGATTTTACGTAAATGATGCCGCAGTATCACATACCTATACAGCATCTAAACGTACTTTTGTTTATGTAAGAGATTCTGATTCTCGTACAATTACTATATCTGGTGCTGCAATTACATATGATGGTAATTTTGTATTCGCTGAAACTGTTTCATCTACAGCATATCCTGGATCACCGGCGGGAACATTACCTTTATTCTACGCAGACACAGACGGCACTTCTATTACTGCGGTTGTTGATTACCGCGGAGAATTTATAAATAGTTCAATTTATTATATAGATTTCAAAGAAGTAGATCAGGGAATAACCGGAAATAGCCGTACAATTAAAACTTATGTTGATTCTATCGGGTCAGATAACGCAGTACTTTATTTCAGGAATAATTCCGGAAATGCAACGACAACATATACTTTAACTACATCTGAGACAATTCCGAGTAATATCACATTGAATTTCGAGCCCGGAGCAATCATAGACGGTGCCGGAACTTTAACAATTAATGGCTCATTATCAGCACAGCAGACTCAAATATTCGGCTCAAGTTTAACTGTTGACGGTTCTCCGAAAATTAATTCTGTTTATTCTGAATGGTTTGGAACAGTCGGGGATGGTGCAACTGATGATACAACCGCACTTCAAAAAGCAATCGATTTCACATCAGCATCAAAAATCGGTATTTTAGACCTATTTAACCGCATCTACCGCACAACCAGTGTAGTAACACTCAAAAGATCCGTATGGCTCCGTGGTGTAGGTGCGATCAATTCAGCAGGACCGACAAATGGGTTATCTGTAATTTACGGAGATCATACTGGAAACGCTATTCTAAGTTTACAGGGTAATTTCGCATGTAAAATTACAGATGTTATGCTTTCAAGCGAAGTTGGAAATGTTCCAAAAACCGGCCTACTTCTTGGTAGAGATTCAGCAGCAAGTGCTGGATACCACTATATTGAACGTTTAAATATTCAGGGTTATTTTTCTGTGGCTGGTATCTATTCAATCGCATCTGAGAGTAATACATGGAATCAGATCTTCATGACTTTAGTTGGAGGTGGCGGGCAATTTGGTTTTTACACTAGTCAAGGAGATAATTTCTCCGTAGATGCTACTCTTGTCGCATCTTCAAATATTGATAACACCATAACCGGTATGGGTATTATTTCTAAATTCGGCGCAGGTTCTTCGGGAATTTACATTGACGGTGGAATTTCAACCGGTGGATGGACTTTTAATAGCTGCTACACAATTGTCACTGAAGGTGATTATGTTACTTTAAGAAACGGAGCCTCAGACGGTCAGGATACACTCGGCGGTATTGCATTTTTCAATTGCGGTGGTGAATTATTTCCAGGCGGCACTCCAGACAACGGATATAATATAATTGGCACCCAATCAATTAGAGGTTTAACAATAATCGGCGGCAGATACCAATTCACTAACGACACAGGCAATGAAAGAATAATCAAACAAGCTGCTACGGTTACATTAAAACAACCGAATATTCAACTTCAGGACATGGATAATGCAGATACTGAGCTACAACAAAATCTAATAATAGATGGACATGTGAGTGTCGGTACTCAATCTTTTATAGCACCAAGTTTATTAAATTCGTGGGTAACAACTTTTGCAACAACCAATGGTCTTCAAGTCCCAGGTTATATTAAAGATCCTAATGGATACGTCGAAATTAGAGGAATTGCAAGTGGCGGGACTGTAGGATCAGCTATCTTCCAACTTCCTGCCGGATATAGACCAGCTTTACCTCAATTTTTCATGTGCAATAATGCAGCGGCAGGAACTAGCCATAGAGTAGAAGTTAACGCCACAGGTGATGTGATTTTATCAACAGGCGGCAGTAATACATATATAAGTTTCTCTGGTATAAGATTTAAGGCTATTAATTAATTATAAGGTAAGATTATGATTTACTTTAAAGAGAGTGAATATTACTGACCTTGTGGATGTGGCCTCGGTTTCGAGGACATGGATGAAGATTTTGTTCTCAGGATAGATCGTGCCCGCCATTATGCAAAAGTACCTTTTGTTTTAACATCCTCTATTCGTTGTGCTGAACATAATTTAAAGGTAGGAGGATCTGAAACATCATCACACCCTAAAGGATTAGCAGATGATATAGAATGCCTTACCTCTTATCATCGTTACCGTATCCTGTATGGTTTGATGAAAGCAGGATTTACTCGATTTAAAATAGGTATAGATTTTATCCATGTAGACGATGATCAAGATAAACCAAAAGAATTAATATGGCTGAAATAAGGAGTTAATTATGACTAAGATATACGGTATGCCGAAAGCGGAAGTAATTAATTACAAATACTCTAAATTAATTGAAGATTGGTATTTTTTTAGTGATATTATAGGTCTTTGTAGAATACCTGAAGGATTTACCTGTGATTGGGAAAGTGTCCCGCTATTAAAAGGTACAAGTAAAGTTAGCGGTCTTATTCATGATTATTTAAGTAGAAAAGATTCAGTTCCGCTTGTTACAAAAGAAATAGCAGCTAAAGTATATCTTGAATTTTTAAAATTCCGCGGGCAAGGTTTTATTCGCAGATATGCAAAATATATAACTGTAAGATTCGCTTTTGGTTATTTTCACAAAAAGAAAGTTAACTGGCAACTAGAAGGAAAATAACATGCCTCGATTCATCGAAAAACATAAAACACAAAAACCACTGAATGTAAATCAAGATCGATTGTCATCTTTTGTTTCATGGGTCGAGCAGGAAATTGAAGATTCGTTTTCCTCCCGAAAACAACAAGATGCAATACATCGTGAGTGCCTTAAAATGTATTATGGTGTGCCTAAAATGGAATCTCGAAATATTCCTATTCCTAATGCACCAAATATCGAAGTAACTATCGGAGCCATTGCCGCAGATACCATCTACGCACAAGCTGTTGATCTTATTTTTAATACTTCACCTCTTATTACAACTCGGCCAAAACCTAAATATAAAAATGACACCGAAACAGTTAAAGATGCTAAAGCTATGCAGATTTTTATCAATCACATAGCATCCAGCAATGAAACAAATCTTCGTGACAGTGTTGAAAGTTCTGTATTGGACGATATACAGCTCGGCACAGGTGTAATTTATACCCCATATGTTCAGAAGACAAAAAAAACCAAAACAGCTAAAATACTTAGTGCAGGACCGAGATTTTATTCCGTACCGACTGAAGATGTTATTGTTCCAGGCGGATCTAAAGAAAATATACAGGAATTATCATTATTCGGAATGCGTTTTTATTATACCCTTCAAGAGCTCGTAGATTCTGCGAAAGTAAATAATTGGAATATCGAAGGTATTCAACCTCTTCACGCAAAAGATAAAGTCCGTACAGCACGAGAAATGCTCGGTCGTCAGCATGAATCACTTAATCGTCGCGGTACTCTTATAGATGTAATTAAAGGATATGCGTATTTTGATATTGACGGTGACGGATATGATGAAGATCTATTCTTTGTCTGGAATCATTCTGGTCGATCTCTTATGTATATTAATTATTCTCCCGAAGATACCAGACCTGTTGAAAAAATGGTATATCAAAAACAATCCCACTTATTTTACGGCCTGGGCGTACTTCAAATGCTTATGCCTTATGAGGAAAAACTTTCCGATATTCATAACTTCGCCACTCTTAATATCCTTCTTGCAAATTCCCGCCTTTTCATAGGCTCAGAAGCACTTGATGAAACCATGCAGATTTGGCCCGGTAAATATATTCAGGTCCCAGACGCATCAAAAGATTTTCGCGCTCTTCAAATGGCAGATGTATATAACTCCATCTGGCAGGATCAAATGATAACTATGCAGCTTGCTAATCAACGTATCGGTATATCTGAAACCGGAACTGGTAATAACATCCCATCCCGTACTCCAGGCATAACAATGATGACAGCAATGCAGCAGGTTAATCGTCGTTTTACACCTGCTTTTGACTCCATGCGCTTATGCGTAGCTGCATCTCTTCGGCAGGCCTGCTATCGTTATCAGGAACGTCTTCTTTCCGGTGATCAGAGAGCAATAGAAACGATAATTGATGTTCTTGGTTATGAGGATGGTACTCGTGTAATTACAGTCCTTAAAAATAGTAAATTTGATGAGCATCTCGATATAGAACTTACCGCATCTTCTGCTTCAGTTAATCGAGAAGCTGACCGGCAAAATTCAATTATGCTCACTAATATTCTCTCTCAATACTACCAGCGCACTATTGAACTCATCATGCTTTCAGTTAATCCACAAACTCCACCTGAAATTGCAGGAATTGCTAAAAAAATAGCTACATCCGCCGGAGAGATTATCGACCGCACAATCCGTACCTTCGACCAAGTTCGAGATCCTTCAACTTTCGTAATTGACATAGAAGAAGAATTAAATAATATCGAAGCAAATTCAGGTGATCAACAGGCACTTGCAAGTTTAATGCAGATGCTCGGCGGAGGCGGTGAACAACCTCAATCACCGCAATTACCATCTCCAGGTGAGATTTAATGCATATTTATCGTTATATACTTCAAGGGGGTGGAGAATATGTCATACGTTCTCATCACCCCCTTACTCGAAATCAATTAAAACGTCTTGAAAAAGATATAAGTTCGACGGATGTAATAACAGGGAAGATAAACAAGGAGGATGAAAATGCGCAGGTGGATAGAACATTTAATAACTCATTCGGGTGCTTATGATGATTTCAGTGATTACATTAAAAGCATTGAAAAAACATTAAATGAAAGTATCTTAAAAGCAGTTAATGAAGATGAAATGACCAAAGCACGATCATATGCAGCGGAATTAACTGCATATAAACAAATACATAAAAGAGTAGAAGCCTCTGCTCGTGAATTACGTTCACAAGCGGAATATAATCAAAATAACCAATAAAGGAGATTATTATGCCAGATCCCGTAATTGATCCAACCACAGGAGAACCAATGGAACCTCAAACTCCGCCTACTGTTGCAGTACCTGCGGAAGAATGGGGAGCAATGAAAGCGCGATTAGATGTATTTGAAAAAAATACACTTAATCAATCACACCAACAAACAACTCAAACACCATCCGGTCCTACATTTAATGATCAGATTAGAGAAATCGAAACTAAAATCGATGCACTTGATTCTGAGATTGATAAAAAAGTAGCTGATGGAAAACCGGTATCTGCCCTTATGAAAGAGCGCTCATCTCTTGATCGGCAAATTACCCGTCTTTATATTAAAAATGAAGATATCGATCCGGTTATTAATGCCGGGATGCAGACAATTGACCAATTATCCAATGAAGTATCCAAAGGGCAGTTTAAATACATGGATATTGTCCAAAAGGATTATGATACTCTCATGCAGTCTATTGACCCCAGCCAACGAGCATCTTTAGATGTTAAGCAAAAAATATACCAGATGGCCGTCGGTCAGAACATGGACTCAATCCTTGAGGCAAAAACGGAAGAAATACTTCGTAAAGGACATGATAATGCCGGTAATCCGATTCCTGGAAATAACGGCAGACAAACCACCGATGATGGTATTCCTGCTGCTGATAAAATTTTATCCCGTGAGGCTATCAATGCCATTAAATCCCGTGGTATGACCGTAGATGAATATTATATCAAACGCGGCCATAAAGATGGATGGAAAGGATATTTTGAAAAACACCGCACATACTACGAAGATAAAGGTTTAATTGATAAAGAATAAAGGAGAATAAAAATGAAAGATATTAAAACAGATGCATTTGTCCTTCCGGGAGAAACAACAGAAGGATCAAATCTTCCCCCAGCCGGATATAAACGAGATGAAGAACTTACAAAACGTCATGATGACCTTCAAGAAGCAGCAGAACTCAAAGCAGAAGAAAATGAAGTTGGTGCAATTCCTGCTGATCATGATGCTTTTAACCCTGAACGTAATCGTGAAATCCAACACGCCATCCATAAACATTACCTTGATATAGGTACTGACTCACTCCAATATAAAACAAAATGGGTCAATTATGTTAATGCTAATGCACAAAAAGTATGGGAGGCTAAAACTGACGGATGGCAGGTAGCAACTGTCCGAGAATTTCCTGAAGCTCGTGAAATGGGTGCAGTTCGTGAAGATAACACTATCCGTGTGGGTGATGTTATTCTTATGTTTATGCCTATTGAACAACATCGCATTCTCGATGAAAAGCAAAGACAAAAACGCCTCAGACAACAATATGGAGTGGAAGCTGAAATTCACGACCTCGCCGAACGTACAAATTCCCGTCAAGGTCAGGCAGTTTTCGCCGGAGTTTCAACACCGAATATTGGCGTAACAGGTAAAATAAGCGAAAGTACTTCCCAGCAACCGGGCGTATCTTCTGTTGCCCGTAAGGTTGCATTAAACCATCTCGGTAACAAAATGAAACAAGGTACAATACCTGGAGTACCTATAAAGTAGTTGATTTATTACTATATTTACAATATATATAAAAAAGGAGGTACATATGTGGGGAAGTTTACTATTTCAGAATCCAATACTTAAACAAGGTGTGAGAAGATCGCTTGCATCTGGTCTTGTGCATATAAATCCAGATACCGGCCTTATTGAGCTTACCGCAAACGCACATTCAATGGCATATGATGCTAACTGGTTATTTTTCGGACACAATACAGCTTCTAGAGATTGTTTTCTCTGGCACTCAATCATGTTTAACTGTTTTGATCATTTCGTACCTTATTTTTGCCG